>Ga0105164_10000429_pt1 | contig 30317 bp, 21 predicted proteins | sample VDWuncwatermetaG_FD_89674 | JGI IMG/M metagenome (GOLD analysis project Ga0105164, IMG submission 89674) | Wastewater microbial communities from Netherlands to study Microbial Dark Matter (Phase II) - VDW unchlorinated drinking water | ecosystem: Environmental > Aquatic > Freshwater > Drinking...
ATTAAAGTGTATGTGGAACATATACATGGAAATCAAAGTAATGGGGAGTCTATTGTATGAAACCTATATTTTTAATTGTTATATTTGCTCTAATACTTTCAGTAATTGGTGGTGCTTTTTATTATTTTACAAATAAGCCTCAAGAACTTGTCAAACCAGCAGTAAAAGAAGAAAAAGATGTGAATCCAGATGTCGAATCGCCTGTAGAAATTGAAAAGACTAAGAGTGAAGTTGTTAAATCGTCCCCAAAAGATAGCTCTAAAACTTCTGCTAATAATATTTCTAGCAAACCAGTTGAATTAAATGTTCATTTGCATGATTTTGATGAGGATTTTATTTGTAATCAATCTATGGGTGAATTATATTCTTGTGAAAATAAAGATAAAGAGAAAAAAACACATCTTGAAATTTCTCTTGTTAAGTCTATTCCTAATGGTAAGTTCTCAGTAAGTGAAAATAATGTCATTTCTATAGAAGGTAATTATATCCATGGTTTTATTAATGGAGAAGTTACTAAGTATTTTTCAAATGGTGTCATCAATACCCTTGAAAACTATAAAAGTGGAGTCTTAGATGGTGCACGAACTGCTTATAGTAAAGATATTGCTAAAGAATCTGGCTCTGTTTTAAGGCAGGAGCAGCATTGGACTGAAGGGCTTCCTGACGGTGTATTTATTAAAAATGGCTTTGATGGTAATTTGATTAGAAAGGTTGAATTTACCAAAGGCGAATTCAAGGGTGAAGTTTAGTTTTTTCATGTTTCTTAAAAGTAAATCTTAGCGACTTTGTAAATATTGGCAAAAACATAATATACTTATGTTTAGTATGAACATAAAAGAAAAAATTGTTAAAAATTATATAAATGGTAAATGGATTGAATCTTTAGGAAAAGAATATCTTGATGTTATTAATCCTGCAAATAAACAATTAATTGGGAAATGCCCCATTGGAAAAAAAGAAGATGTAGATAGTGCAGTTCTTGCAGCAAAGGAAGCCTTTAAAACCTGGAGGCAGACTCCTGTAATTGATAGAGTCCAAGTTTTTTTTAAGTTGAAAACTCTTCTTGAAAAAAACTCTGAAGACTTAGCTAGGCTTTGTACTCAGGAAAATGGAAAAACCTTAGTAGAGTCGCGTGGTGATGTAAGACGTGGAATCCAAATGATTGAAACTGCATGTGGAATGCCTACATTATTAATGGGAAAATCATCTGAAGATATTGCTTCTGGGATTGATTGTCATGCTATTAGAAGACCTATGGGAGTTTTTGCTGCCATTACACCGTTTAATTTCCCCCCTATGGTTCCTTTCTGGTTTTGGCCTTTTGCTGTCGCTTCAGGAAACACTTTTATTTTAAAACCCAGTGAAAGAGTTCCACTTACTCAGGTTAGAGTTTTTGAATTAATAGAAGAAGCTGGCATGCCAAAAGGTGTAATGAATCTAGTTCATGGAAGTAAAGAAGTTGTGAACTCTCTTTGTTCACATCCTGACATTGCTGGACTTTCATTTGTAGGATCCACTCCTGTTGCTAAATACGTTTATCAGACCGCTGCCTCACATGGAAAAAGAGTACAGGCTCTTGGTGGTGCTAAAAACTTTATGGTTGTGCTTCCTGATGCGAATTTAGATCTTGCTGTTAAAACTGTTTTTGAATCTTGTACTGGATGTGCTGGTCAAAGATGCCTAGCTGGATCTGTAATTCTTTGTGTGGGAGATGTCTATTCGAAATTTCAAGAAGCGATAGTTAAAAAAGCAAAAGAAGCCATTGTTGGAGATGGACTTGATCCTACTACTAGCATTGGTCCTGTAATTTCAGAAGATGCTAGAACTAGAGTTAAAGGTCTTATACAGTCAGCCTCTGATGAAGGAGGGAAGATCTTACTGGATGGAAGAGAAGGAGTTGATAATTTGAAAGGTTATTTCTTGAAGCCTTCTATAATTTCTGAAGTGAAAAAGGATATGAGAGTTGCAAAAGAAGAAATCTTTGGTCCAGTTATTTGTCTGGCTAATGTAAAAACTCTAGATGATGCCATAGAATGGCTAAACAGTTCAGAGTATGGAAATACTGCTTCACTATTTACTTCCAGTGGTGCAGCAGCTAGAAAATTCTCTTATGAAGTAGATCCTAGTATGATTGGTATAAATATTGGAGTGCCTGCACCAATGGCATTTTTCTCTTTTGGTGGATCTAAGGCTTCGTTTTTTGGTGATGTTAAAGCTCATGGGCAAGCATCTGTAGATTTTTATACTGACACTAAGGTTACTATTCAAAGATGGGTAAAGGACTCTAGCATATGGTGAAATCACTTTTAATTAAAAATGGAACAATTATCACTGCTTCAGATAAATACATTGCTGATGTTTATATTGAAGATGAAAAAGTTCATACTATTGGGAAAGATTTAAAACTTAATGCTGATAAAACCATTGATGCTAGCGGATTGTATTTATTTCCAGGTGGCATTGATCCACATACTCACATGGATTTACCGTTCATGGGTACTTATGCCAGCGATAATTTTGAATCAGGGACACTTGCTGGTCTTCATGGTGGAACTACTACTATTATTGACTTTGCTATTCAAACTCAGGGGAAATCTTTAAGAGATGCATTAGATTCCTGGCATAAAAAAGCTGATGGAAATGCTGTCGGTGATTATGCATTTCATATGGGAGTTACTGATTTCAATAAAAATACTTTATGTGAAATTAAAGATATTTGTGAAAAAGATGGGATATCTTCTTTTAAAGTTTTTATGGCTTATAAAGGTGCTTTGATGGTGGACGACAGGCAGATTATCGGACTTATGAAAGAAGCTGCTAAATATGGTGGCATGGTTATTTCTCACTGTGAAAATGGTGACATGATTGATGAACTCGTTACTGAAGCGAAAAGTAAAGGTAACTTATCTCCTAGGTTTCATTATCTGACACGTCCTGAGATTGCAGAAACTGAAGCTACAGGAAGAATTATAGATATGGCATATCAAGGTGGACATCCGCTTTATGTCGTTCATATGACATGTGAAGGTGCTGTAAATAGAGTTCGTGAAGCCACTAAAAGAAATCAGAAAGTAAATGTAGAAACTTGCATACAGTATCTTTTATTAGATGAATCGCTTTATGAAAGTCCTGGATTTGAAGCATCAAAATGGATTATGAGTCCGCCTTTGAGAAAAGAAAAAGATAGAGTTGCTCTTTGGAATGCTATCAACCAAGGGCTTTTGCACACAGTAGCCACTGATCACTGCCCATTTTGTATGGAGCAAAAAAAAATGGGTATAAATGACTTCTCTAAAATCCCAAATGGCATGCCTGGTGTGGAGCATAGAATGGAGTTATTATTTTCAGAGGGTGTATTAAAAAATAAAATTTCATTAAATAAATTTGTAGAATTGACTTCTACAAATGCTGCAAAGATTTTTGGTATGTTTCCTAAAAAAGGCACTATTTCACCTGGAGCTGATGCAGATATAGTTATTTTTGACCCGAATGTAAATCATACAATTTCTGTTAAAACCCATCACCAAAACTGTGACTACTCTGCCTTTGAGGGGTGGAAAGTAAATGGAAAATGTAAAACAGTAATTTTAAGAGGAACTGTAGCTATTGATAATGGTCAGTCACTAGTAGGAAAAGGATTTGGAAAATATATTAAACGTAGTGCTCATAATAAAGAATATGTTTGTGAAAAAGAATTTACTAAAACTGGAAAATAGAAAGGGTTAGGGGTAAATATGTCAGTAAAAAGACCGGTGAAAATTGGGTTAATTCAAATGGCAAATAAAATACCGACTGATGCTTCCTGTGAAGATCATAGAAATGCCATGATAAAAGCTCACATACCTTTTATAGAAGAAGCAGCTAAAAAGAACGTTCAAATACTTTGTTTTGAAGAAATATTTACTGGACCATATTTTTGCCCATCACAGGATTCTAAGTGGTATGACCTTGCAGAGCCCATTCCAGATGGTCCTACTACAAAACTAATGATGGAATATGCCAAAAAACATAACATGGTAATTGTTGTTCCTATATATGAAAAAGAAATGACAGGTGTTTATTATAATACTGCCAGCGTTATTGATGCTGATGGTAAGTATTTAGGAAAGTATAGAAAAAATCATATTCCACAGGTAAAAGGTTTTTGGGAAAAGTTTTTCTTTAAGCCTGGTAATTTAGGCTACCCTATTTTTAAAACTAAGTATGCTGATATTGGTGTGTATATTTGCTATGACAGACATTTCCCTGATGGAGCTAGATGTCTTGGATTAAGTGGAGCTGAAATCGTTTTTAATCCTTCAGCTACAGTGGCAGGACTTTCAGAATATTTATGGAAAATAGAACAGCCAGCTCATGCTGTAGCAAATGGATATTTTGTCGGTGCCATTAACAGAGTTGGAACTGAAGCCCCATGGAACATTGGTGAGTTTTATGGTTCTTCTTATGTTGTCGGTCCAAAAGGAAATATCATTGCACAAGCTTCACGCGATAAAGATGAACTTTTAGTTTGTGATATTGATTTAAATGAAATAAAAGAAGTAAGAGAACTTTGGCAGTTTTATAGAGACAGAAGACCAGAAACTTATAAACAATTAGTGGAATTATAAAATGGACTTAAAAAATAAATCTAACCCTTCAAGTGAAGAAATTTACGGAATTAGAAAAAACAATTTTCTACCCACTGCATTTTTATATTACAAAACCCCTATCCAGCTTGTAAAAGGAAAAGGTTGCTATGTCTATGATGAAAAAGGAAATGAATATTTAGATGCTATTGGTGGAATTGTTTGTATTTCAGCAGGTCATAATCACCCAAAGATAAAAGAAGCTCTTATTGAAATGCTAAAGGATGATGAAATCCAGCATACATCTACGATATATATGAATAAACATTCTGCTGAACTTGCTAAGAAAATAGTAAGTGAAGCCCCGAAAGGTTTGGATAAATGTTCTTTTACTAATTCAGGATCAGAGGCTAATGAATTAGCATTTATGGCAGCCCGTCATGCTACTGGTGAAACAATGGTTGTAAATTTAAGACATGGTTACCATGGTGGCACTTCAGGTACTCTTGCTAATTGTGGTCAAAGCTCATGGCGTTTTAAAGCTCAGCCTGTTGCTTCTACTACTTCTGCTATGGAGCCTTATTGTTATCGCTGTCCATTTAATCTTAAGCCTGATAGTTGTAGCTTAGAATGTGCAAAAAATGTTGAAACTACTATACAAACTTCTACACATGGGAAAATTGCAGCATTTATCGCTGAGCCAGTAATGGGAGTCGGTGGATTTATAACACCTCCTGTTGAATATTTTCATGAAGTTTCTAAAATTACTCATAACTATGGTGGGAAATATATTAGTGATGAAGTCCAGACAGCTTCTGGTCGATGTGGTGGTAACTTTTTCCTCACTAAAGAATTGAAAATAGATGCAGATATTATTACTACTGCAAAAGGCTTTGGCAATGGTGCACCGATTGGTGCTGTTCTTATGAAAAGTGATATAGCTCAGGCTATGACTGGAAAGCTTTATTTTAATACTTTTGGTGGAGATCCATATCAGACTAAACAAGCGCTCGTTACGATGGAAATAATTCAAGATGAAAAATTAATTCAAAATGCAAAAGAAATGGGAAATCTTCTTTTAAATGGATTAAAAGATCTTATGAAAAAATATGAAATTATTGGTGATGTAAGAGGACGTGGATTACTGGTAGGGATTGAACTTGTAAAAGATAGTAAAACAAAAGAACATGCTAAAGAAGAAACTGCTGAAATTATGGAGTTAGCAAAAGACCGTGGTTTGTTAGTGGGTAAAGGTGGATTTTCTGGTAATGTAATTAGAATCACACCACCATTGTCTATAAATAAAAAACAAGTGGAAAAAATAATTTCTGTTTTAGATGAATCCTTCTCAGTATTAGCAAAAAAACATTAAACATTTAAAGTTATTATGGAAAAAGCAAATAATTTAAATTTTGACTCTACATTATTTAATGAAGATTTGGCTCCAGTCTCAAAAGAAAAACAAACATGGACAGCGTGGAACTATATAACTCTATGGGTTGGAATGTGCATCTGTATTCCTTCTTATATGATTGCATCATCTCTTATCGATGGTGGGATGAATTTTCTTCAGGCAATATTTACTGTACTTCTGGGAAATACCATTGTTTTATTTCCCATGATTTTAAATGGACACGTAGGAGTTAAATACGGTATTCCATTTCCAGTTTATGCGCGCTTAAGCTTTGGTGTAAAAGGGGCTAATATTCCAGCTCTTTTAAGAGCTATTGTAGCTTGTGGTTGGTTTGGTATTCAATGCTGGATAGGTGGATCTGCCTTGATGAATATGCTAACTATACTTTGGAGCGGTGCTGCTGATTTTCCAGCTATTCTTCCAAAATCTATGGGAGTTTCACTGATTCCTTTTTTATGTTTTATTTTTTTTTGGAGCATAAATGTAATTTTAATTTTTAAAGGTATAGAGGCTATTAAAGTTTTAGAGGGTTTTTGTGCACCTATTCTTTTCCTGAGTGGAATTGCATTGTTAGTGTGGGCTTTTAAAAATGCAGATGGACTTGATGTATTACTTTTTAGTCCTTCAAAATTTGTAACCAAAAAAGAATTTTTGGCTTTTTTCTTTCCTGCATTAACTGGAATTATTGGTTATTGGGCTACATTGAGTTTGAATATTCCTGACTTTACCCGATATGCAAAAAATCAAAAAGCTCAAATCCTTGGTCAAGCTGTTGGTCTGCCTCCTACTATGACTTTTATAGCTTCTATTGGAGTAATAGTAACCATGGCTACCTTTTTAATTTACGGAAAGTATATTTGGAATCCAGTAGATTTGATTGGTAGATTTGAAAATAAGTTTATTGTTTTTATTTCTATGGGCATTATTTGTTTAGCTACTATTGCTATGAATGCTGCTGCAAATATTGTCGCCCCAGCTAATGACTTTTCTAATTTGTGCCCTTCTAAGATTGATTTTAAAAAGGGTGGATTGATTACTGCTGTTATTGGAATCTTGATTATGCCCTGGAAGTTAATCCAGGATCCAAATGGATATATTTTTACATGGCTTATTGGTTATTCAGCATTACTAGGACCAGTTACAGGGATTCTTTTAACAGATTATTTTCTTGTAAAAAAGACTAAGGTTGATGTGGATGATCTGTATCGTATCTCTGGAAAATATACTTATAAAAATGGATATAACAATAAAGCATTGATTGCACTAGCATGTGGAATACTTCCAAATATTCCTGGATTTTTAATGCAGATTAATGTTGTAAACAAAGAACTTTTTCCAATCTTTGTAACTGACTTATATCACTATGCTTGGTTTATGGGCTTAACAATATCAAGTTCTTGCTATTATGTTCTTATGATGAGTGGAAGAAAGTCGGACTTATAAAATTTGAGTAAAAACATAGAGAAATTTGAAAAGATAAAACCTCAAATGACTCCTTCTGAGGCTGTTGTTGAATCATCTCGCTGTCTTTTTTGTCATGATGCTCCTTGTATTACTGCTTGTCCTACATCGATTGATATTCCAATGTTTATAAGACAAATAATGACAAAGGATACAATTGGTTCTGCGAAAACTATTTTTAGCCAGAATATTTTAGGAAAATCTTGTGGTCAGGTCTGTCCGACCAGTGTTTTGTGTGAAGGTGCCTGTGTCTATCATGATTTAAATGAAAAACCCATAGATATAGGAAGGTTGCAGGCTTATGCTACTGGTCAGGCTATTGATAAAAATATTCATTTCTTTGAGAAGGGAAAATCTACTGGTAAGAAAGTAGCAGTAATTGGTGCAGGTCCAGCAGGGCTTGCCTGTGCACATGAACTTACGATATTAGGTCATAAAGTTGTTGTATTTGAAGGAAATAAAAAAGCTGGTGGATTAAACATGTATGGGGTCGCACCATACAAATTCTCTAATAAAGATGCTATTCAGGAATTAAAATATGTCTCAGCTATAGGTTTTGAAATTAAAACTAATTCTCTCGTTGAAAATCCTAGTAAGTTAGAAAAAGAATTTGATGTTATTTTTCTAGGTGCTGGACTTGGTAGGTCAAAAAAAATCAATATTTCTGGAGAAAATTTATCAGGTGTTTATGGTGCTACTGAATTTATCCGTGATGTAAGAGAAAATAAGGCAAATGTAGGAAAGAATGTTGTAGTCATAGGTGGTGGGAATACAGCGATCGATGCTGCTGTAGAATCCTCTATTTTAGGTGCTAATGTGATCGTTATTTATAGGCGGTCTGAAAAAGAGCAAACTGCTTACACCTTTGAAATTGAACATGCAAAAAAACATGATGTTAAGTTTGTTTATTTGACTTCCCCTGTTGAAATCCTTGGGAAAAAGAGTGTGGATGGATTGAAGTGTATTAAAAATAAATTAAAAAGCAGCTCTCGTAAATCTGAAATCAATACTGTGAAAGGTTCTGAGTTTGTTCTTCCTTGCGATATGGTGATAATAGCCAGGGGACAGGAAAAAATGGTTGACTTCTTTAAATCTATTTCTAAGCTTAAGCTGGATGATGGAAAAGTGGTCGTAAATAAAGATTTTCAAACCACAAATCCAAAATACTTTGCTGGTGGAGATTGTATTAATGGTGGAAAAGAAGTCGTAAATGCTGTTGCTAATGGTAGGGATGCTGCAAGAGGAATTGATAAATTTTTAATGAAGAAGAAGTCATGGAGATTGGATTACAATGGCAAATCTTGAGACAAACTTTGCAGGGATAAAGTCACCAAATCCATTTTGGTTGGCATCTGCGCCCCCTACAAATACTGGTTATCAGGTTATGAATGCTTTTCGTGCTGGTTGGGGTGGAGCCGTATGGAAAACACTTGGAGTGCCTATTGTAAATGTATCCAGTAGATATAGTGCAGTTGCATATAAAAATAACAGAATGATGGGCTTAAACAATATAGAGCTTATAACTGACAGATCCCTTGAAACTAATTTAAAAGAAATGAAAGAGGTGAAAAAGAAATTTCCAAAAAATGCACTAATTGCTTCTATGATGTTTGAGAAAAAAGAAGAATGGCATGATTGCATAAAACGCTGTGAAGATATTGGCATTGATGGTTTTGAATTAAATTATGGCTGCCCACATGGTATGTGTGAAAGAGGAATGGGATCAGCTGTCGGGCAGAACCCTGATGTTTGTGAACGTATTACTTCATGGGTAACAGAAGTTGCTACAAAACCTGTAATCGTTAAACTCACTCCAAATGTAACTGACATAACTAAACCAGCACTTGCTGCTCAGCGTGGTGGTGCAAATGCTGTTTCATTGATAAATACTATAAACTCTGTGACTGGTATAAACCTTGAAACCATGGCACCGAATCCTACAGTAGCAGGGCAGTCTACTCATGGTGGGTATTGTGGACCAGCAGTTAAACCGATCGCATTAAATATGCTTGCTGAGCTTACAAACCACCCTGATTTCAAATTGCCGATTTCAGGAATTGGTGGAATTGAAACATGGCAGGATGCTGTGGAATATTTTTTAATGGGAGCTACTACTGTTCAGGTTTGTACTGCTGTAATGCATTATGGATTTAGGATAGTAACTGATTTAAACTCTGGAGTAAATAATTATTTAGATTCTAATAAAATGAAAAGTGTTATTGAATTAAAAGGCATTGCTGCAAAGAAGCTTAGAAAATGGCAAGAGCTAGATTTAAACTATAAAGTTATTGCTCATATAGATCCTGTTAAATGTATTTCTTGTCAGCTATGTTACATAGCATGTGAAGATGGTGCACATCAATCTATTGAACTTTTACCTAATATAAGAGTTCCTAAAATTATGGAAGATACATGTGTGGGTTGTAATCTTTGTAGTTTAGTCTGTCCAGTAGAAAGCTGTATAAGTATGATAGAAGTTAAAACTAATAAGAAAAAACTAGTCTGGGCAGATCATCCTGCTAATCCATTAAATTAAATATTATCAATCTTCACTTAATGATTATTTAATCATTGAACAATACGATTTCGCTGACTCATTAGGTGTATTTATGCTAGAATCATCACCGCTTTTTTAATTAAGGCATAAGGATTTTTAATGATAGAAACTTATAATCTCTCTTTATCTTTTGGTGGAAGAAAACTATTTGAAAACGTTAATATTAGATTTTCTGATGATAATTGTTATGGAATTATAGGTGCTAATGGTTCAGGAAAATCTACTTTTCTTAAAATACTTTCAGGTGAAATCTCACCCTCTACTGGTTCTGTAGGCAAAGGTCCTAATGATAGAGTCGCTGTTTTGAAACAAAATCACTTTGAATATGATGAGTTCTCTGTACTTAAAACTGTTTTTATGGGGCACCAAGAGCTGTATAAAGTCATGGAAGCCAGAGAAGTCCTTTATGCAAAAGATCCTGAGACTTTTACTGATCAGGATGGGATTTTAATAGGAAAATTAGAATCTGAATTTGCTGCATTTAATGGCTGGAGTGCTGAGTCTGAAGCTGCTATTTTATTAAATGAGCTTGGTATCGCTAATGAATTGCATGATAAGAAAATGAAAGATCTTTTAGATAATGAAAAAGTAAAAGTATTGTTAGCACAAGCACTTTTTGGAAATCCTGAAATATTGTTATTAGATGAACCTACCAACCATCTGGATACAAAAACTATTACTTGGTTAGAAGATTTTTTATTAAACTATAAATCTACAGTTATAGTTGTGTCACATGATAGACATTTTATAAATAAGGTTTGTACTCATATAGCTGATATAGATTATGAACAAATTACTCTATTTACTGGAAATTATGAATTTTGGAAAGAAACTAGTGAGTTAGCTATGAGGCTGTTAACTGAATCAAATAAGAAGAAAGAAGAACAAATTAAAGAGTTAGAGGACTTTGTTCGGAGATTTAGTGCAAATGCATCAAAATCAAAGCAAGCAACTTCTCGTAAAAAGCAAATAGAGAAAATCACATTAGATGATATAAAACCTTCTTCAAGACGTTATCCATATATAAGTTTTGATTGTGAGAGAGAGATTGGAAATGAAGTTCTAACTGTTAAAGGTTTGTCAAAAACTATTAATGGTGAAAAGGTAATAAATAAGTTTGATTTAGAAATTAACCCTGGTGAGAAAGTCGCTTTTGTTGGTGAGTATGACTTTGCTAAAACTGCATTGTTAGATATTTTATCTGGTACTACTAAGCCAGATAGTGGTACTTTTGCCTGGGGGCAAACTACAAGTATTAGTTATTTACCTAAAGACAATGGCAGTTTCTTTGATGAATGTAATTATGATGCTGTTGGTTGGTTGCAGCAGTTCTCAAAGGATCTTTCACTAGAAGAGGTTCGTGGTTTATTAGGGCGTATGTTGTTTGCAGGTGAAGATGCTTTAAAGAAGGTGAAGGTACTCTCTGGTGGTGAGAAGATGCGTCTCATGTATTCTAAAATGATGATTACTAAAGCTAATGTTGTTTTACTTGATGGACCTACTGATCATCTTGATTTAGAATCTATTGTTGCTGTGAATACAGCTTTAGAAAAGTTTAAAGGAGTTGTTCTTATAAACTCTCACGATCATAATTTAGTCCAATCTGTATCAAATAGAATTATTGAATTTACTCCACATGGAGTCGTGGATAGGAAGATGACTTTTGATGAATATCTTGAGAATAGAGAGGTTCAGGCTCAGTTGGAGCGGTTAAAGTAATTTATTGGGATCTAAGGTTTATATGCTAGCCTGGTTTTTCTCTCTTCACAAATCGCTCTAAATCTATCTTCTGCTAAACCTAAATGTTTTATAGCTTCTCTAATTTCCCATCTAAGGTCTCGAACACTTCTTTTTTTGTATGAAGTAAGCTTGAAAATCGTCTCATCATCATGACCTTCTAAGGCAAGAGTTAAAAAGTTCTTTGACCTTGGAGACAGTGTAACCCAACGATATGGATCTAAACCTTGAGGAGCTTCTTGGCATTCAAGTATTTTTCTTTTTAACCCAGCCGCTATTTTTTCTAAGCTTTTTATAACAGAACGAGTTCCCAAGTTTAATACTCTTGCTATATGGAATTTCCTGAGCCCAAGAATTCTTAATTTGAAGACTCTTAAGTTGGTCTTTGGATCTAGTGCTTTAAATAACTTGCATATAGTTTTAACTACTTCATCTGGATTTGTAAGAGCTTCTTCTTTTCCAAAAACCTCTTCTAAAATATTTCTTTTATTTAAATCAGGATTTTGTTTCCTTTCTTTTGTTGTGTGAGCAATTTGAAGGTCTAAAAGGTTTTCTCTTTCTAGTCCAAGAGCATGAAGTGCATTGTTAAACAATACGTTTATTGTTGCTGGTGCATTGCCTAATGTTTTAGCTATTTGATGATCATCAAAGCCTCTTATGAAATAATTAACTACTTTTCTTCCTTGTGGTTCAACCTTTAACCAATTTATTGGATCAATTCCTTCTGGCACGGGTAGATTTTTTAATTGTGCAATTCTGCCTAATAGAACTCTTTTCCCGATTGATAGACTCTGTGCAACCTGTGAAACACTTCTTTGGGTAAGTAGTGCAATTTCACCTCTTCTATTTCCTTGTATATACAGCTCAATGGTTTCTTTTTGTCTGGAAGCTAACTGACCAAGTAGTTTATCTCTTTTTGCTGATATATTTTCCTTTTCTTCCATCGATATTTTAAGAGTGTCATTAGGATCTAAGAATTTAAAAAACCTTTTTTCATCCTTGGCTTCTATATCTCCTTGTTTTTTCATGTTTTCACGCCTGATGGATGCTACCTGTTCAGTAGTCAAATCAAGAATAATTTTTGCCTCACCAAGACATTTTGTAAATTCCCCTTGATTTGTAACACCTGTTTCTTCCATTATGATAGTCCCATCAAGTCCTAGTAGATATAAATCTGCAATTTTTTTTACTGTCTCATCTTGTTTTGCCCATTTTTCTTTATCTATACTTTCATGTGGTGTAGTATCCGTTAATCGTTCAAATGCTCTTACTGTAATTAATTTGATAGCGTCTTCTATTCCTTCTATGCTTCTACCTGTTCTGCCACTAATCTCCTCCATTGATAATCCCCCTGACAGGTGGGCTAATAGTGTTTGTTGTGATGGGGCAAGTACTCTTCTTAGTTTTAATAAACTAGCTCTACCTACTAAACATGTTCTGTCTCCTAACTCCATTTCTTCTGGTGTCTTTTCTGTGCTTTCTAAAATAAATTTACCTACATCACTGTCTGGGTTTTGTGTATTATCGAACTCTGAGCTTAAACGATTTTTTCTGGTAAATTCTCTTGTTTTTTTGTCTTGAGCTGATTCTTTAATGACGCTGTCTATGGTCTTTGTTATCAAATCATTGCTTGTTATTTTTTTATCTACGTCAGCAAGTCTTAATATAACTTCAGCTATTACATTTTCATAAGTTAAATTATCTCTGTGATTTCTTCTTGTTTTTTCTATTTGTTGTTCAATCATTAATTCTATAACTTCTCTATGCAAATTAAAATAAGCTTCTATTGGATTCTCATTATAAAGTCCTATTTGTGGTAGAGGGATACTTGCTATAGACAAATAAGGGCTCTCATGTAATTTCATAATAAGAAAACATTATAAATTTTTAATAGATAATATTCAATGTAAGAAAGATTAAATTTCTCTTATTTTGGAGGGTCTAAGATAAAATTGTTAATCATTAATCGTATGATTTTTTTAATATCAGATAAAAAGATGACTTTTGATGAATACCTTGAAAATAAAGAGGTTCAGGCTCAGTTAGAACGCATGAAATAACTTAAAAACTGTTCCTATAAATAAACTGCTGTTCTTTGTGTACCTAATATAAATTCAACAGATTTCTTTTGTATTACAGGTGTTTGCATATGTACTACTTCATTACCTGTGTTTGTATTCTTGTCTGCAGTTTCATATAAATCACTTGCTAGTGCACCAAAATCTTCTTCTTTTTCTTTGTTTTTAAATGATTTTAAAACTAATCTAATATCTCCTTTTGCTGCTGCAAGATTAAGTTTTTCAGAGTCATTTAAATTTAAAGCTAATGTTACCTGATTTATTCCTTTTGGGGCAGCTACAGTTGTTCTTGAATTTGGGTCTAACAATAGCTCTCCTATAGCAATTACAAGAACATTTTGTAAAATTGCTTTGGATACTAATTCTCCTTTTCCAATATCTACTACAGATAAAAGGTCTACTCTGTCTCCAGGATTAATAAATCCTCCAACTCCTGTAACATCGTTCACACGGATAGTAATTGCTCTTTGATCCTTTTCAATCAATGAGGTGATCCCTCCTGGGGAATCTTTTTCCAATAACTTATCAGCAGAAATTACTTCATCTAAATTTATCGTACCTTTTGCTATTCTTCCTATGACTTTATCTGGATTGGTTGTATAACTTGTAGGTAATGAATTGAAAGGAAAGGATTTTGTTGCTAAGTCTTCTGATGTGATTTTTGCTCCTGCCATTATTTCTTTAGCGGCAACAACTGCATTACGTGTAAGTGCTATCTTTTGTACTTTTTTCTGAGCCTCATTTAAATATCCCCATATTGCAAATGCAGATGCTAATCCTAAAACTAAAGATATGCCAACCATTGCAACGATAGGATTAAATCTTTGTGTTTTTTTTATAGGTGGGATGGGATCCCCAAATGTATCATTTTCTAAGTCCATATTCTTACCATAATGGTTATCTACCACATAGATAAAAATACAAACTAGAGTTAAATAAAATAGAGGAGAAGATAATATTTAGATTTTTCACTCTTTAGAATTTTAGATTGATATATTGTAAAAACTACGCCTATTCTCAGTATTCTTAGTGCTATCCTCCATTATGATGAAATGGGTAAAGAGTTACCTATTATCTCCTTTCAGTACTACTCATAGGTACATTTCTCTATTCAAAACTAGTAATTTTTGAAATGAATTGGCTCTATCTTAATTTGAGCGTTGAAGTAGTCTTAAATAAGTCTGTATAGAAAAAATCTTAAAAATTTAAAAAATGATATACCTATTTTTTGATATTTTATGGTATATTATCTCTTAGCTTGTTCGTCAGGCTAGTATGGAAAATGGGTGTTTGTGATCTTGATAAGAGAGTTAAGTTAATGTTTAAATCAAATTTTATTTATCCTCTTTTGAGAGTTCTCACTACCTAAATAAAAGAGGAAAATAATGTCTAAAAAAATATTCGTTGGTAATTTATCATTCCAAGTAACAGATTTTGATCTTGAAGATCTTTTCAAGCAATATGGTGAAGTTGTTTCAGCTAAAGTTATTCTTGATAGAGACACAAACCGTTCAAGAGGATTTGGTTTCGTTGAAATGAATTCTGAAAGCGCTGTTGAAGCAGCTATTGAAGCTTTAAACGGATCTGAAGTTAAAGGCAGAGCTATCAATGCAAGCGTTGCTAAAGAAAAGACTGATGACAGAAGTGGTGGCGGATTTAGAGGCGGCGGTGGCGGCGGCGGCGGAAGAAATAGATATTAATTCTATTTAGCCTTTGCCTAATCAAAACTAACGTAAAATAATTATAAGGGTATAAATTTTTTTTATGCCCTTATTTTTTTTATTATTTCATGTGTTTATCTAAAAAATATATCTATTTATATAGGTATAATTAAGCTAACATTAGGTTTGGGAACATATGATGAGTACAATTAATTATCTCTAATTCATTTAAATTTATTGTTTCTGATGAATTGACTGAGCAGCCAATACGATCAGAAATCTTTAGTGTAGAAAGATTGAGGCAACATGCTGAAAGTCTTGCCGCGGCTCAGAAAGTTACTAATGACCCTAGGGAGGGGTATAACCTTTCACGCAGACTAAAGAACAATAAAAAAATCCTCTCTAATTGTTATCAGATTATTGGTGAGACGGTAAGTCAAAAACAAGCAATTACATCTGCTGCTGAATGGCTGATTGATAATTTTCATATTGTTGAAGGACAATTAAGGGATATCGGTGAGCATCTCCCAATAGGCTTTTATAAAGAACTTCCAAAACTTTCAGAAGATTTTTTAAAAGGGTATCCCCGTGTATATGGTTTGTCTTGGGCTTTTGTTGCACATACTGATAGTCGTTTTGATCCTGAGTTACTGACACAGTTTGTTCGTTCTTACCAAAATGTTCAGCCCTTAACTATAGGTGAACTTTGGGCAATAGCAATTACTCTTCGTGTAATATTAATTGAAAACCTCAGATGCCTAAGCGAAGGTATTGTGAGTTCTCTGCAGGCACGTAAAGCTGCAGATAAAATTGCAGATGAATTATTGGGACTCAGTGGTGGTGTTCCAAAAAAGGCTGAAGCTTATTTAAGTAGTATTGGTTCAAAACAATTAAGAAAACCTTTTTTAGTACAACTTATTCAACGCTTGCGTTATCAGGATCCTTCTGTTACACCGGCTTTGCAATGGTTAAATGAAAAACTTTCAGCAATGGGAGTGACTTCAGATGAAATTGTCTCCCTTGAACATAATAACCAGTCTGCAGCTAATGTAACTGTTAGAAACATTATTACCAGTATGAGATTGATTTCTGCTTTTGACTGGCGTGCTTTTTTTGACTCAGTTAGTTTAGTCGATGATACCTTTAAATCTAATTCTGTTTTTTCTACTGTTGACTTTACTACAAAAGATTACTATCGTCATAATATTGAAGAGCTGGCTAAAGGTTCGCAATATACAGAACTAGATATTGCTAAGCTCGTAATTTCAAAGACTAAAAAATATAAATCCGAAATTCGTTCTCATGGTAAACCTTTTGATGAGAAGAAAGCTGATCCTGGCTATTACTTGATTTCTACAGGTAGAAAGATTTTAGAAAATGAAATAAAGTTTAAACCATCGTTTAGGCGTAGGTTTCTTAATTTTTATATTTCCCATGCAAAAATTGGTTATATTAGTACTATTCTAGTTCTCACTCTAATTTTAGTAGCTATTCCTCTTTTTATCAGTTTTGAGCAGAATGTCTCTTTCTGGGGACTTGTTATTTTAGCAATAGCTGGATTTTTCCCTGCTTCTGATCTTATTGTTTCATTCTTAAATAGGTTTGTAGTTATTATTGTTGGACCACGCTATTTACCTAGAATTAAACTTAGTGATGGTGTTCCTACTTCTTTGAGTACATTTGTAGTAGTTCCTATTCTTCTTCTTAATAAAGAAACAATTGAAGAACATTTAGATCAAATCGAAGTCCATTATCTTTCAAATTCTAAAGGTATTGTGCATTTTGCTCTACTGTCAGATTGGAAGGATTCAGATACTGAAACTTGTCCTGAAGACTCAGCATTACTTGATATGGCTGTTCAAGGTATTGAGAAATTAAATTCTCGTCATGGTAATTTGGTGAATGGGCAAAAACGTTTCTTTCTTTTTCATAGAGAACGTAAGTGGAATCCTAGTGAAAAGAAATGGATGGGATGGGAGCGTAAGAGAGGTAAGCTACAGGAGTTTAATTGGCTTTTGCGTGGAGCTACTGACACTACACATCTTCTGCTAAATAATGAAGCCATAGATGTTCCACAAAACATTAAATATGTAATCACTTTAGATGCAGATACAAGAATGCCAATGGGCATGGTAAGCCAGCTAGTAGGTACAATGGCTCACCCATTAAATACTCCTCGTATTGATTCACATTCTCTGAGAGTTGTAGATGGGTATGGGATATTACAGCCACGAATTATGTCTTCTCTTCCCTCAAGGTCAAATAGTTCAATTTTTCAAAGGCTTTTTTCTGGTCCATGTGGAATTGATCCTTATACTTTTGCAGTATCAGATGTCTATCAAGATCTGTTTGAGGAGGCTACTTATGCTGGGAAAGGTATTTATGATGTAGATGTTTTTGAAGCAGCACTCAATGGTAGAACACCAGAAAATGCACTACTTAGCCATGATCTCTTTGAGGGAATCTTTGTAAGATGTGGTTTTGTAAGTGATCTTGAATTCTTTGAAGATTTTCCTTCTCATGCAGAGGTCTCTGCTTCGCGTATGGATAGATGGACAAGAGGAGACTGGCAGCTTTTGCCTTGGATTTTTGGTGATAGAGGTAAATCTATTCCTTTCATTGGTCGTTGGAAGATGATTGACAATTTAAGACGTTCACTTTCACCTCCAGCAATGATTGTTACATTAATGCTTGGCTGGTTTCTTCCAAAAGCACCTTCTGTATGCTGGACTTCTTTTGTTCTAATAGCTCTTCTTTTTCCTTTATTTCTTCCATTTGTTTCTGGGTTTATTTCTCATGCAGGTAGTAGAAGAAAACTTAGTCAACTGCGCAATAGCCTTACTTATGATTTTCTAATTGGTTTTCAACAGACCATTTTATTACTTTCATTACTTTTGTATCAGGCAACGCTTATGTGTGATGCCATCCTTCGTACTTTATTTAGATTATTTATTAGTAAGAGTAATCTTCTTAAGTGGGTTACGGTAGCTCAGGATAAAACTAGTTGTAATCTTGAATTGTCTTATTTCTTTAAAAGGCAAAGTGTGTCTGTTTCTTTTGCACTTATTCTTGGTGTTCTATTGCTATTTTTTAAAACTAACAATGCGACAATACTTGCTGCTCCTTTTGTTTTTCTATGGGCAGTTTCACCTTTTATTTCTTTGTTAGTAAGTTTGCCCCCTAAAGCTGATCCTATTGAATCTTTAACCCAAGATGAGATAAATTTATTTCGTTTGATTGCGCGTAAAACATGGAGATTCTTTACTACTTTTATTACAGAAGAAGACAACTTCCTACCACCAGATAATTTTCAGGAAGATCCAGTGCTTGTAATTGCACATCGTAGTTCACCTACAAATTTTGGACTTTACCTTCTTTCAATACTCACTGCAAAAGACTTTGGTTGGATTGGTCTTGGAGAAATGGTTGATAGACTTGAATCTACTTTGGGAGTATTAAAAGACCTTCCTCGATATAAAGGACATTTTTTTAATTGGTATGAAACTCGTACAAAACAGCCATTAGATCCACAGTATATTTCTTCCGTAGATAGTGGAAATCTTGCTGGACATTTGCTGGTTGTGTCTGAAGCTTGTAAGGAATCATTGCAATCTTCTTTGCCCACAAACTCTGGTGTTGAAGGCATTCAAGATACTCTTAAACTCTTAAAGGATTCATTATTAAATGTACATGATAAAAGACGAAGCATATTAAATAACCTGGAACATTTGCAGATTGCTGCCTCTAAGCTAGAAGAACTATTGAAAGATTTTCCACAAAAGCCTTTTGAGTTTATTACAAGATGGGAAGAAATTCAAACAGCTGCAGATACAGTCTTTGATATTGCAAAAACATTTGCTCAGGAAAGAGGAGATGTTAATAATAGTGAAGTATTATTCTGGGCTCTTCAGACCCATTCAGATATTAAGTGTCATATACGTGATTATAATAAAATATTTTCATGGGCTAAGTTCCTTGATAAATATAGTGTTCCTTCTGACCTTACTGATGTAGAAAAAACTCAAGTTAGTCTTTTGAATAGCCCGTCTGTCTTAGATCTTTCACTGACCGATTTACACTCTTTTTACAAAAATATTTTAAAAGCTTTAAAGACGACTCAAAAAGATGAAGCAAAAAACTATATTAATAATCTGATTCATTCGCTCGAGTATTCGCTTCATGCTTGTGAATCATTAATTCAACGTTTAGTAACCCTTTCTGAAGTTACTAATAAGTTGTTTGAAGAGATGGATTTTAAATTTCTTTTTGATTCTAAACGTAATCTTTTTTTTATAGGTTTTAATGTTTCTGATAATTCTCTTGATCCGTCTTATTATGATATGCTTGCTTCAGAAGCAAGACTTGCAAGTTTTATTGCAATCGCTAAAGGTGATGTGCCTACTACACATTGGTTTTCACTTAGCCGTGCTTTAACTCCTGTAGGTAATGGTGCTGCACTTTTGTCCTGGTCTGGTTCAATGTTTGAATATCTAATGCCATCTTTAGTTATGTATACTCCTAGAGGAAGTCTTTTAGATAGAACATGCCGTTTAGTTGTACAAAGACAAGTGAAATATGGTGATGAGTGTAATGTTCCATGGGGAATATCAGAGTCAGCTTATAATATCAGAGATTTAACCTTTGCTTATCAATACTCTAGTTTTGGAGTGCCAGGATTAGGTTTAAAAAGAGGACTTTCTCAAGACTTAGTAGTCTCTCCATACTCTACTGCTCTTGCTGCAATGTATTCCCCAAGAGTTGCACAAGAAAATTTTAAACGACTTGAAGCAATGGGTCTTCTGGGGTCTTATGGTTTTTATGAAGCTTTAGATTTTACTAATACAAGATTACCTGAAAATAAAAAATTAGCACTAATTAAAACTTATATGGCTCACCATCAGGGAATGTCTTTGGTTTCTTTTGCAAATGTGATTTTCAATGGAATTATGCGTCATCGTTTTCATAATGTTTCTAAAGTAAGAGCTGCTGAACTTTTACTTCAGGAAAGAACTCCGCGTAATACCGCTGTCGAACATTCAAAAGCAGAATATATAGAAGCCAATAATGTTAAAGATGTTGTTGAGCCTTCACTCAGACGCTTTCATTCACCACATCTTCCAGTCCCATCTACACATCTTTTATCAAATGGACATTATACTGTTATGTTTACTTCGGCTGGCTCTGGATATAGTCGTTGGAATGATCTTTCAATTACTCGTTGGCGTGAAGATGTTACTTCTGATATGTGGGGAAGTTATATCTTTTTATATGATACTGAAAATAAAAAACTATGGTCTGCTGGATACCAACCCACAGGTGTTAAACCAGATTTTTATGAGGCTACTTTTGCTGAAGATAGAGCAAGAATAGTTAGGGAAGATAGTGGTATTACAACTAGTTTAGAAGTTATAGTTTCTGCAGAAGATAATGCAGAAATTAGACGTGTCTCACTTAGAAACACAGGGTTATATGCAAGGGAAATAGAAATCACTTCTTATGCTGAAGTAGTTTTAGCTCCTCAAGGGGCTGATGTTATGCATCCAGCTTTTTCAAATCTCTTTGTGCAAACAGAATATATTCCTGAAGTTACTGCTTTGATTGCCACTAGGAGGTTACGATCTTTAGGTGAAATACCTGTGTGGATGGCTCACGTTATAGCTGTTGAGGATGATGTTAATGCTGGTATTGAATATGAAACAGATAGAGCTCGTTTTCTTGGGCGTGGATCTTCGATTAGAAAAGCTGTTTCAGTATTAGAAGGACAACCTTTATCTAATACTGTGGGAGCAGTGTTAGACCCTATTGTAAGTTTACGTACACGTATTCGTATTCCACCTGGTGTTACAAAACATATTTCTTTTTCAACAATAGTTGCTCATTCACGTGCAGAGATACTTGACCTGGCAGATAAATATCATGATCCATCAATATTTGATCGTGCTTCTACTTTGGCTTGGACACATGCTCAAGTTCAGTTATATTATCTTGGTATTGATAGTACTGAAGCTAATTCCTTTCAGCGTCTTGCAAACCGTATTATTTATTCAAATCCTTCAATGCGACCTTCTAGTAATATTCTTAAAAGAAATACCTTAAGTGTTTCAGGATTATGGATGCATCAAATCTCAGGTGATTATCCTATTCTTCTTGTTCATATAGAGAATGCTGATGATCAGTTAGTAATCAGGCAGCTTTTACGTGCGCATGAATATTGGAAAATGAAGAAGCTTGCAGTTGATTTAGTTATTATTAATGAAAAAGCTACATCATATGTTCAGGACCTTCAAGTTCTTCTTGAGGCAATGGTAAGAACTAGTCTCACGATGTCAGGAAGTAAAGCAAATGAAAGTTGTGGAAAAATCTTTATTTTAAGAGCTGATTTACTTTCACAACAAGAAAAAGAACTTTTAGAAACTGCTGCTAGATCAGTTATGTCTTGTAAAGAAGGAAGTCTTTCTGAGCAAATTATGCGTATTAAACTAAATCCATTTAAGCCCATTTATCAGACTAGTTATCCCCTCCGTGATTTTTTTAGTGAAAAATTACCTACTCCATTACACCCAACTCTTGAATTCTTTAATGGGCTTGGTGGATTTGCTGATGATGGACGTGAGTACGTTATTATTCTTGGCAAATTACAATATACTCCAGCCCCCTGGATTAATGTAATTGCTAATAATGAAATTGGATTCTTAGTTTCTGAATCTGGTTCAGGTTATACGTGGTCTCTAAATAGTAGAGAAAACCAGCTTACTCCATGGTCTAATGATCCTGTAAGTGATCCATCTTCTGAAGTTTTTTATATATGTGATGAAGAAACTAGTGAGTTATGGACTCCTACAGCCCTACCTATTCGTCTTGAAAATACTGAGTATATTGCTAGGCATGGTCAGGGTTATACTTCCTTTGAACACTTTTCACATGGAATAGAAAGTAAACTTATTCAATTTGTAAGTTTTGATGACCCCATTAAAATTTCACATCTTTCCTTAGAGAATAAATCCCAAAGAATAAGAAAACTTTCAGTAACTGCTTATGTAGAGTGGGTTCTTGGATCTTCACGCTCAGCTAATGCACCTTTTGTTATAACAGAGATTGATGAAGAAACTAATGCAATGTTTGCTTCTAACCCTTGGAATAGTGAGTTTGGCAAAAGAGTTGCTTTTGCTGATTTTTCTAAAAAACAAACTTCCTGGACTGGTGATAGGACAGAGTTTATAGGACGTAATGGTACTTTAGAACTGCCTGCAGCTTTAGTCAGTGGAGATAAGTTAAGTGGTGTTGTTGGTGCTGGACTTGATCCTTGCTGTGCGCAGAAAGTTGTTTTAGAAATTCTACCTGGTGAAAAACTTGAATTGTTCTTTTTTCTTGGTCAGGTTGATGATAGAGAGGCTGCTCGTAAATTAATAAAAAAATATAGAGAGAGTGACCTTAATTCTGTTTTGAGTAACGTTAAGGAAAATTGGAATAATATTCTTTCTAAAGTTCAGGTAAAAACACCTGATCGCAAAACAGATTTAATGTTAAATAGATGGCTTCTCTATCAAACTTTAGTTTGTCGCTATTGGGCACGGACAGCATTTTATCAAGCAGGTGGTGCATATGGCTTCCGTGATCAACTCCAGGATGTTATGGCTCTTGTTATTTCTCAGCCCTCTATTGCAAGGGCACATATTTTAAATGCAGCAAGGCATCAGTTTCTAGAGGGTGATGTCCAACATTGGTGGCATCCTCCTTTAAATCGAGGTGTTCGTACAAAGTGTTCTGATGATAGTTTATGGCTTCCTTACGTAGTTCATCATTATGTCAAAGTTACTGGTGATTATAAAGTACTTGATGAAATTGTCCCATTTTTAGAGGGTAGATTTCTTTCACCTGAAGAGGAAAGTGCTTACTATCAACCCCTGCAATCTGAGCACAGTGCTACACTTTTTGAACACTGTAAGAAAATCTTAGATAGAAGTCTTCAAGTTGGTGCACATGGATTACCTTTTATTGGTAGTTGTGACTGGAATGATGGAATGAATAGGGTTGGACATCAAGGCTTAGGTGAAAGCGTTTGGTTAGGGTGGTTTCTTTATAGAACCTTGATTGATTTTTCTACTATAGCTAAAGAACTAAATGAAAATAATAGTGTTAAATTATGGACTAAACATGCTGAAGATTTAAAAAAATCTTTAGAGAAAGAAGCCTGGGATGGTGCTTGGTATAGAAGAGCTTACTTTGATGATGGGACACCACTTGGTTCTGCTTCAAATGCTGAATGTAGGATTGATTCTATTGCTCAATCTTGGAGTGTTATTTCAAAAGCAGGTGAAAAGGATAGATCTTTCAAAGCCATGGAGTCTGTTGAAAAGTATTTAATCAGGACTGGTGATAGTATTAGTCTTTTATTTACTCCTCCTTTTGATAAAACTCATCTTGACCCAGGTTATATAAAAGGTTACTTGCCTGGTATTCGTGAAAATGGTAGTCAATATACTCATGCTGCAATCTGGAATGTAATTGCTTTTTCTATGTTGGGAAATGGAAATAAAGCCTATGAATTATTTAGTATGCTAAATCCTATTAATCATGCTAGTTCCCGTTCTGGTGTTCATAGATATAAAGTTGAACCATATGTTATTGCAGCTGATGTTTACTCAGAACCACCTCATGTTGGAAGAGGTGGCTGGACATGGTATACGGGTTCATCTGGTTGGATGTATAGAGCTGGTATAGAGTCGATTTTGGGATTAAGTTTAGAAGGAGATATTTTACGAATTAATCCATCTATTCCTGACTATTGGCAAGGTTTTAGAATGTATTATCAGCATCAAAGTACAGAATATGAAATCATTGTTGAAAATCCTCACTCTGTCTCATCAGGGGTGAAAATATTGGAATTAGATGGAAAGTCTCTCAATCCCATAGAAAATGCTATTCATTTAATTGATGATAAAAACTTCCACAACATTAAAGTTATCTTGGGATAAACTCATCACTCCAGTAAAGATTTAGCCTAGATTATTAGCTGCCACTTGTAGTGGTTGATTTAAGGTTGCAGAGACATTACTGCCGCTTCTTAAAATAACATCCTCACCAACAGTTTTCGTACTGTATGTAGTGGTTCCTTTATCTTTAACTGCTGAATAAATTCCTTTTGATGCTCCAAGCCCACCACCGATAGCTGCTCCTGACCATGCTCCACGTCCAGGCATTCCACCAGCTATAGCTCCTACTGCAGTTCCAAAAAGAGCTCCTGCTCCAGCGCCAATTACTGTATCTTTTACTCCCATGGCAAATTTTGATCTGCCGGTAGTTCCAGTAGACGTTGAAATTGTTCTGCTTGAAACAGTTCCTCTTAGAGGCGCCACACTAGCATTTATAGGAATCTGAAACCCACCTGGTGTTTGAATCTTATCAAAATCTAAAGATATGGCACCTGGTGAGATGTTCCCGGAATTATTAGCACGCTCAAGACTTGATACTCTACCTATAAGCTTACTTCCTGCAGGTATTGAAGATGTTCCTTCTATAATTATAGGGGAATTTATACTTGCTGAAACAATATCACCTACATTGCTTGAAGCTGAACTCACTGTGCTATCTAATGTTCCATTAATTATGCTACCAGGAGGCAATGTAACTTTTTTAGCAAGAGCCGTTGTAATGTCATTATTTGGATTGTTATCATTTTGAGCAAAAAGCACTGCACCTGAAATTAAAATTGCAATTGTTGCTACTATTACAGCAGCTTTATTTTTTTTTACATAGTCAAAGTTCATATTAATACCTCTTTTTATTTATTGCTATCTATATTGCTAATGTTAACTCACTTTATTCCATGTGAGTTTTTTATATAAGAGCTCTCCTAGCTAAACTCAGTGTTTTCTCTTGATATTAATTCTGTATATAGGATTTGCTTATTAAAACTTATTGAAGAATTAAAGTCTTACTGCTTTCATCTTTTCTAGTCTTTAAACTAATAGCTTCTTTATAAGTCATTCTAACAATGCTTTTATCCCAGTCATTACCTAAATTAAAAGGTAGTTCTAAGAAAATATTTTTATCTCCTGGATGTGCATGTTCTGTGGGTTTAACTTCTTTTTTTGTATAGGTCTTTAGAGTTTCAGATTTAGGATGTCCAAAATAGTACATTTCATTTATTATTAGTTCTTGTTCGTTGTCAGGAGTTATAAAGGTTATAGGATCACCTTTGTCTAAGCGGTTTTTTACTTCTAACTCTACTATATTATTTTCTGAATCATATGAAACTACTCTGCCTGCATATAAATGTGTTTGTATGGCATGTCTTTGGCTTAATTCTTGAGCTTCTGCTTTTGGATTTCTAGCATAAAATCCTGGTATGAAACCACGGTTTGTAGTAGAAGAGACTTCAGTTAACATCCATGTTTTTAATTCATCTGAGATCCTTGAGCCATTTTTCATAGCATCAATTCCCTTCCGATAAGCACGGGCTACTAGTGATGCATAATATTCTGTTTTATTTCTACCTTCTACTTTAAAACTGGTTATTCCAGCATCTTTTAGTTCTTCTAGGTAATCTACTGCGCATAGATCTTTAGAGTTCATTATGTAAGTTCCATATTCATCTTCATCTATAGGTAAGAATTCTTTTTTCCTTTCCCCTTCTTCTAAATAAAAATCACCTTCTAGTGGGACATAGTCAGCCATTACATCATCAGCTTCAAATCTTCCTAATTCTTTTTCTTTTAGGGCATCGTTTGCATAAATCTTAAATCCCCATCTGCAGCTATGTGAACATGTACCTTGATTAGCATCTCTATAACTAAAATAATTAGATAGTAAGCATCGTCCAGAGTAAGCCATGCAAATCGATCCATGCACAAAAGCTTCTAATTCTATATCTGGGACTTTATCATGAATCTCTCTTATTTCTTTTATATTTAATTCTCTTGCAAGAATTACTCTTTCCACTCCGTAATCTTTCCAGAATTTTACCTGAGCCCAGTTCGTGTTATTTGCCTGAGTGGATAAATGAATAATAGCTTCAGGAAATTTTTCTTTAGTTAGTGCTATTAAGCCTGGGTCAGTCATTATAAAAGCATCTGGTTTTAGTTTTACCATTTCTGCCATAGCTTCCATGAAACCATTTATTTTATTATTGTGAGCATAAATATTACAGGTAAGATAAATCTTTTTACCGTAAGAGTGAACATAGTCTACTGCTTCTTTAATTTTTTCTGCTTCAAAGAATTCATTTTCTCTGGCTCTTAAGCTATAGCGAGGAACACCAGCATAAATAGCATCAGCACCATAGGCAACTGCATATTTAATTTTTTCTAAACTGCCACCAGGCATTAATAATTCAAGTTCTGTATTCATAATTTGATTAATAATTTTAGCTTATTTTTTATGTCAGACCAGTTTCAAATGTTTCAATCAATTTGAACTTCCCCTTTCTACTTAATTTCTTAATCTCAATTTCTCTTTTTGTAGCTTTTGATCTATTTTCATGATCTTCTAAAAAAACTATGTTTTCAGGTTTTTCAAATCTAAAATACTTTGCACCTTTTTTATTTTTATGTTCCTGAAATCTTCTGTCTATGTCAGTTGTAATGCCTGTATAAAGCTTTCCGCTTTCACTTTGAATTATATAAACTTGCCAGGTCTTATTGTCCATTTTTTTCATTAATTAGGCAAAATACCCTTTAATTTCTTTATTGTTCTCTTAACCTGTCTAATATTAATAAATTATACCGATTTTGACTGCTATCTTTGTGGTATATTGACATTGGCTAGTAAATAGTCAAATTAGAAAAAATGGTGTTTGTGATTTTGAGAAGAGTTTTGAGAAGAGTATTAATTTTTTATTTAATTAGTTATTTTTATCCTCTTTCGCAAGTTTTCAAGTACCGATAATGAAAGAGGAAAAATAATGTCAAAGAAAATATTTGTAGGTAATTTATCATTCGAAGTTACAGATTTCGATCTTGAAGATCTTTTTAAGCAATATGGAGAAGTTTCTTCAGCTAAAGTGATTCTTGATAGAGACACAAACCGTTCAAGAGGTTTTGGTTTCGTTGAGATGAACTCAGAAAGTGCTGTTCAAAGCTCTATTGATGCTTTAAATGGTTCTGAAGTAAAAGGCAGAGCTATTAATGTAAGCGTTGCTAAAGAAAGAACTGACGATAGAAGTGGTGGTGGATTTAAAGGTGGCGGTGGCGGAAGAAATAGATATTAATTCTATAATTCAGCGATAGCTAAACTATTTCAACTTTAAGCCAGGTTTGTATTAATTTACAGACCTGGTCTTTTTTTTTAATGACAGCTGTTGTCTACACAATGTCCTGCACCACAATCTGAATCTGCTGCACACGCTACACATGCTCCATTTACGCAAATATCGCTAGCACATTCACAGTCGATAAAAGTGCATTCTGCTCCATTGGCTTTACCTGTATTGGGGAGGCAGACATTGTCAGCTAATGCTGGATAGCTAAATGTAGAAATGAGTGATAGTAGCGTAATTAATATAAAGTTATTGAAATTTATTCTTTCCATGGTATTTCTCCTTAACTAACATTCTTTATTCTTTCTTACTAAAAGTATACCCACTTAATATTTGTCTGTTGTGACATTTCTCACTAATAAACTATTTTATAAAACTATTTAATATGTTTTTATTTATATTAGGGTTATATCTAATGCTTGTACATTTTAAAACTCTTAGTTCTACCCCTTTCTATTGAAAATGGGTTTTCTTATATGCTTTTTTTGTTAATATATTAGGGATATACTTTAAATCGTTAAATGGAGATATTTATGTTAAGCACTACAATTCTTGATACTTTTTCAGCTATAGAAGAAAGAAGATCCATTAAGCATTTTGACCCGAGTCATAAGATGTCTGAAGATGAGATTAAAAAACTCTTGTCTTTAACATTACTTTCTCCCACCTCATTTAATATTCAAAACTGGAGATTTGTAGCAGTAACTGATAAAAAAATTCAAGAGGAAATTTGTAAGGCTTCATGGAATCAAAGCCAGGTTAAAGATTGTTCGCTTTTAGTGGTTTTATGTGCCGATTTGAATGCACATGAAAAAAGTCCAGAGCGTTACTGGAAAGATGCTCCTAAGGAAGTTCAGGGCTATTTAGTACCCATGATAATAAAATTTTATAAGGATAACTTACCTTTTCAAAGAGATGAAGCTATGCGTTCATGTGGTATTGCTGGACAGACTATTATGCTAGCTGCTAAAGCTATGGGATATGACAGTTGTCCTATGGTAGGTTTTGATCCTAAAAAAGTCGGTGAAATTATAAAACTACCTGCTGATCATATTATTACTATGATGATTACTGTAGGTAAAGCTATTCAGCCAGCTAGGACTCGTGCTGGTCAGTTACCTTACAATGAAGTGGTTATTAAAAATACTTTTTAGAATTATGACAGCTAAAGATTTTAAAAATATACCTCTAAATACTGTTCATCCCTTAATGAAAAATGCTATTCAGAATTCTCAAAGCGATTATGATAGTGCTTTTGTCCAGAGACCATTTTTAAGCTTAACAGTAGTATGTCTTTGGATTGGCATCGTTATACTTGTTGTATTGTCCTTTATGGATTTAATGTTTTTAAAGTATAAAAGTTCTTTGAATTTGTTTTTGGTTTCACTTTTATTGTTTTTAATATGGTCTTGTATTCATAAGTGGGCTATAAAAAATCCAAAGGCGAATTAAGGTGTTTTTGTTTCTTAAATCTAAACATTTAATTTTGTTTTTTTTATCTATTCTGTTTTTATTTTTTTCTTCTTCTTGCTCTAAACAAAAAACTTTACTTATGCAGAAGTTTACACAGAGAACTTTTGCAGTTATCGGTGACTATGGTGCAGATAATGAGAATGAGCTTGCAGTTGCAAACCTTGTAAAAAGTTGGAACCCTGATTTTATTATTACTGTTGGTGATAATAATTATGAACATGGTGAGTCAGAAACTATAGATAAAAATATTGGAAAATATTACCATAATTATATTGGCAATTATATGGGAATCTATGGCAATGGTTCTATAAAAAATCGATTCTTCCCTTGTTTAGGTAATCATGACTGGTATTCAATGACTAAAGCAAATCCTTATTTAGAGTATTTCACTTTACCTGGAAATGAAAGATATTACGATTTTATTGTAGAAAACGTTCACTTTTTTGTTTTAGATAGTGATGAAAATGAACCAGATGGAATTAGTGTTAATTCTAATCAGGCGCTTTGGCTAAAGAATAAGCTTTCAGCTTCTACTTCAAGATTTAAGGTTGTCTACTTTCATCATGCTCCTTATACTTCAGGTGAGCATGGAAATACGATACCTCTTCAATGGACTTTTAAAGAGTGGGGAGCTGATGTTGTTTTCTCTGGGCATGATCATGATTATGAAAGAATTGTAGTAAATGACTTCCCTTATTTTGTTGTGGGGAATGGTGGTAGAAGTCTAAGAGAATTTAAAACTATAATTCCTGAAAGTCAGGTTAGGTATAGTTCAAACTATGGAGCTCTTTTAGTTAAAGTTAATGAAGAGAAAATAGATTTTGAGGCTTACTCGATAGATGGGAAGTTAGTAGATAAGTATTCTTTACAGTACTAAGCAGAGACGCGATTAATTGCGTCTCAACGTGTGCCATCTTATACCCTTAAAGGTTATTACTCTTTTAAAGTCTATTAAAAATTGCTATAAATAAAGTATATGGATGTAATCCTTTTACAAAAATTGCAAGATGTAGAAAATACTTATAATGAGATGGATAAAAAACATGAAGATACTGCTGTTTATGAAGAAAAAGATCAGTTAAAAAAAAACAATAAAGAAAAAAAAAAATTACAAG
>Ga0105164_10000430_pt1 | contig 30292 bp, 28 predicted proteins | sample VDWuncwatermetaG_FD_89674 | JGI IMG/M metagenome (GOLD analysis project Ga0105164, IMG submission 89674) | Wastewater microbial communities from Netherlands to study Microbial Dark Matter (Phase II) - VDW unchlorinated drinking water | ecosystem: Environmental > Aquatic > Freshwater > Drinking...
GTATGTTGTATGCGGACGTGCTTGAGCATCTGACAGACCCTTTACGCGTACTTAAAGAACATAAAAAATATTTAAGCGACGAAGGTTTCATCCTGGCTAGCATGCCTAATGTGCGCTATTACAAGGTTATCCTGCGGTTAATCCTTGGCGGCACATGGGATTATGTCAATGCCGGAATCCTTGACAAGACGCACCTGAGATTTTTCACACTTATAAATATGAAAGAATTATTCGGCGCAGCGGGCCTTGAAGTTGTTGAGATCAGGCGAAATGTAGTGTCTGCCCGCGGCTTTAAAGTTTTGAATTTTTTCTGCTTTAATTTACTGAAGGATTTTCTTACGTACCAGTATTATATTAAGGCAAAGAAACTGAATGATGAAGCCGTTGTGGCGCGGAATAAAAGAAACGTGGCGCAATTTTGATTAATCTTTATGCGTATAGGTATTGATGCCAGGATATTGGGCCATAAAAGAAGCGGGATAGGCGTTTACACCGTAAATCTGATAGAGCAGTTTTTAAAGCGCAGGGATCTACAGATAACGCTTTTTGCGGACAGGCCTATCCGGGAAGAATATAAGTACGTAACCGATAAGACAGAAGTGGTCTTATTCGGCCAGGACAGAAGAAAGCGCTGGGCGCAATTTTACCTGCCGCGCGAACTTAAGAAGCACAGGATAGATGTTTATCACGCTACATGGAATAATGCCGTGCCTGTTTTAACAGGGGTTCCGAGCGTTTTAACGGTGCATGACATAATCCCGCTGGTTGTGCCCGGGTATTTTAAAAATTTGCGCAAACGCTACAGATACATTTTTTCGATGCGCAGCGCCCTGCGTAAGGCAAGGGTGATAATCACCGATGCCGAGAGCACCAAGGCCGATCTAATAAAATATTTCAATACGCCTGAAAAAAAGATAAATCCGATCCATCTCGGGCTTGCGCAGGAATTTAAGCCTTTAGATACAGGCAAAACCAAGGCCATCTTAAATAAGTTCGGCATAACCGCAGATTATATTGTTAACGTCGGTTCTTTTGATAAAAGAAGGAATATAGATACCCTGATAGAGGCATTTGCCCTGTTTTACGCCGGCGCAGGCAAAAATTGCCAGCTTGTTTTATTGGGCGGTTACGATAATTTTACAGACGAGATTGCCAGGTTTAACGCATTAATAGAGAAGTTAAATTTAAAGCGCAGGGTTATCTTTACAAATTACGTATCGCAGGAGGAGAAACAGGGCCTCCTGTGCAGCGCAAAAATGATGGTTCATCTGTCTTTATATGAAGGTTTCTGCCTGTCTATCCTTGAGGCAATGCAGGCCGGTGCGCCGGTTATAGCATCCAACGCAGGCTCAATACCCGAAATCGCGGGTTCTGCAGCTATGCTGGTAGACCCCCTCGATAAGGCGCCGGCCGCAAAAGCGATAGAGAAATTATGGAACGACAATAATTTGACGCAGGAATTTATTAAAAACGGATACGAGAGAATAAAAAAATTTTCGTGGGAAAAAACCGCAAGGGAGACAGCAGATTTATATGAAAAAATACTTTAGGTTCGTAAAATTTGTAAAACCACACCTGGGTTTACTGGCCTTCGCTGCCCTGCTAATGGCGGTCTCGTCTGTTTTTGACGGCGTCTCGCTTGGTATGATTATACCCTTGGTGGACAAGATCCTGGCAGGCAAGGAGTTTATAGCAACAGGCTCTACCAAAATGCCCGCGTTCCTTCAGCAGCTTATCATATATATAAACAGTGTCCCAAGGGGCAAGTTGTTAAAGTATATTATATTCTGGGCAATAGGCCTGACCGCTGTCAAGGAAGTCTTGGTATTCGCGTATTCATACTTTATGGTGGATGTCAGCAAAAAGACCATCAGGGATGTCAGATACAAGATATACAATAAGCTTCTTACGCTTTCTTTAAATTTTTACCACCGCAATAAAACCGCGGTCCTGATGAGCAGGATAACAAATGATAGTTCCATAATAGAGCAGGCTGTCGCAGAGGGCTTAATGGAGATGATATACGAACCTTTGCAGCTGGTGGCGTATCTTGTTATGGTGTTGGCCATCAGAAGTTATTTTTCCATATCGTGGGGTTTTGTATTCGTCCTTGCCTGCCTTATGCCTTTAATAATATATCCTATAATCAGGATAGGCAAAAGGATCAGGAAGGTGACAACAGAAACCCAGGTGCAGGCAGCTGATATAAATACGACACTTCTGGAAACAATTTCCGGCATACATATAGTAAAGGCGTTTACCATGGAAGGCGTCGAAACTGAAAAATTCAAACGGGAAAATCAAAAGGCATATCGGCTTTCCATGAAATCCGTAAAAAGGATGAATACGATAAGGCCTGTTACTGAATTGTCAAGTATCGTCGCTGTCGGGGTCGTGCTTTGGTTCGGAGGAAGCGAGGTTATACATGGGGGTTTGAGCCCGGGCGCATTCATTGCGTTCATGGCTGCGCTGCTTTCCTTGATCAGGCCCATAAAGAAACTGAGCAGGATACACGTGCTTAACCAGCAGGCGATGTCTGCCTCTGACAGGATATTTGAGATATTGGATGAGAAGCCGAGTGTTTCAGAAGTAGAAAATGCCGCGGTTCTTAAGCCGTTCAGGGAAAAGGTGGTTTTTAATAATGTAGATTTCACATATGACGGGACAAGGCCGGTTTTAACCGGCATATCGCTTGAGGCGGGAAGAGGCGAGATTGTGGCTATAGTGGGCCCGAGTGGCGCCGGAAAAACCACGCTTGTCAACCTTATCCCGCGTTTTTATGACCCGGCCAGCGGCAGGATTTCGATAGACGGTATTGATATAAAAACAGTAACAATCATTTCCTTGAGAAAGCAAATAGGGCTGGTGGCACAGGAGACGATGTTGTTTAATGACACCGTATTGGCAAATATTAAATACGGAAGGCTTGAAGCATCCAATGAAGACGTGGTAGAGGCAGCAAAGGCTGCAAATGCCCATGACTTCATTATGGGGCTGCCGAATGGCTATGATACCATTATAGGCGACAGGGGCCATAATATTTCAGGCGGCGAGAGGCAGCGCCTGTCCATAGCGCGGGCATTACTTAAGAACCCGCCTATCCTGATATTGGATGAGGCGACCTCGCAGCTGGATACCGAGTCAGAGGCGCTGGTGCAGGCAGCTCTGGATAAATTAATGAAGAACAGGACCGTATTTGTCATAGCGCACAGGCTTTCCACTGTGAGGCAGGCAGACAGGATCGTAGTGTTGGAGGACGGCAAGATAGAGGCCGTTGGCAGGCACGAGGAGCTTCTTGAGACAGACGGCCTTTATAAAAAACTTTACGATATGCAGTTCAGGGATATTTAAAAAAGCAAAGGCAGGATAATGGGCGGCAAGGTTAAAGGGCATTTGTCAGTTGTTATACTGGCCAAAAACGAAGAGCGCAGGATAAAGAAATTCTTAGAGTGCATGGCCGGCTGGTGCGACGAGATAGTTGTGGTCGATGATTACAGCACGGATAATACCGCAAAGATCTGCGAAGAGGCAGGATGCAAGGTTGTTCTCAGGTATTCGAATCTTGATTTTTCAGCCCAGAGAAATTTCGGCGCAGATGCCGCAAGAGGTGAGTGGATTTTTGTTTCCGCGCCGGATGAATATATTTCCGAAGGCGCTAAAGCAAAAATAGAGCAGGCCTTAAATAACAGCGACGGCGCCGCGGCATTTCAGCTGTTGAGAAAAAATTTCTTTCTGAATCAACCTATCGAACATTGCGGGGCCACTAACTGGGAGACAAGAATTTATAAAAAGGGGCTCGCGCATTTTGAAGGTACTCCTCATGAAAAACTTATAGTAAAAGGAGATACCGGTAAAATACAGGCAGAGATTTTTCATTATGCCTTTGATTCGGTTAATCAGGCTATCGCCACGGGTAATTTTTATACCGAGATAGAAGCCGATGAGTTTGTCAGGAATATCAACAAGATTTCATACAAAGAGATAAGATATAACCTGACGTGGAAACCGCTTAAATTATTCTGGAAACTTTACATTAAGAAAAAAGGGTACAAAGACGGCCAATGCGGGCTTATGTGGTGCATATTGAATGTGATGGGGCCCGAGATGCGCTGGCTCAAGATCTTAGAAAAGGCGCAAAAAGAAGGAAAGCTAAAATGAAATGTCTGGTTACAGGCGGTGCGGGGTTTATCGGCAGCCATCTGGTTGACAGGTTATTAAACGAAGGCCATCAGGTTGTCGTTGTGGACAATTTTTCAACAGGCAGGCCTGAAAACCTCGAGCATTTAAAAAATCAGAAAAACCTCAATGTATTGAAATTGGATATAACGGAATTCGATAGGCTGCTGCCTGTTATGAAGGATAACGTGGATTTCGTTTTTCATCTGGCTGCCTTGGCTGATATCATTCCGTCAATCGTGAATCCGAAAAGTTATTATAATTCAAATGTAACAGGAACATTCTGCGTAGCAGAGACAGCGCGCCTGGCAGGCGTTAAAAAGCTTATTTACGCCGCGTCCTCATCTTGTTATGGCATACCGGATAAATATCCTACGCCTGAAACAACAGCTATATCTGCGCAGTATCCGTATGCGCTTACTAAATGTTTAGGAGAAGAGATAGTGCTTAACTGGGGCAAGATTTATAAGCTGCCTGCTGCGTCTTTGAGGTTCTTCAATGTTTACGGGCCACGCTCCAGGACGTCAGGGACATACGGAGCGGTATTCGGAGTGTTCCTGGCGCAAAAGCTTAATAATAAGCCTTTTACAGTGGTCGGCGACGGCAGGCAAAAAAGGGATTTTGTGTATGTAACAGATGTGGCGAATGCATTATATATGGCCGCGAAATCAAACTGTACCAATATAGCTATGAATGTCGGCACGGGCTCGGCGTATACAATAAATGAGCTGGTAAGATTGCTGGGCGGCGATATTGAGCATATTCCCAAAAGGCCCGGAGAACCGGATTGCACTTTGGCAGACGTTTCATTAATTAAAAAAACACTTAAATGGGAGCCAAAAATAAGTTTCGAGGAGGGCGTAAAATCCATGCTCGATAATATCGATTACTGGAGGAACGCGCCTGTATGGACTCCGGAAAAAATAGAAGAAGCCACGAAAGACTGGTTTAAATATCTGTCCAAATAAATAAAGGAAAAACCGCTATGAAAAGAGACACTTATTCCAAGATTAAAACAATTGACGAGATTAGCAGGATTATCGGCGCCTTAAAGAAAAGAGGCAAAAAGATTGTTCATTGTCACGGCGTGTTTGACCTTTTGCATCCCGGCCATATAAAACATTTTGAGGCTGCCAAGAAAAAAGGCGATATTTTGATAGTTACCCTGACAAAGGATGAATATGTAAATAGAGGTCCGGGAAGGCCAATATTTAATCAGAACCTGCGCGCGGAAAGCATTGCCGCGATAGAGTGTGTTGATTTTGTCGCTGTAAATGACTGGCCTACCGCTGTTGAGACTATAAGAAAGATAAAACCGCATTTCTATGTCAAAGGCAGCGACTACGCCAGAAGGGAAGACGACGTTACGGCAAAGATCAGCCTTGAGGAAGAGGCGGTAAAGTCGGTAGGCGGGGATATACATTTTACAGACGAAATATCCTTCAGTTCAAGCACGCTTATTAATACATTTCTCAACCCTCACCCGGATGACGTCAGAGAGTTTTTTCTCAAACTTAAAAACAGGTTCACAGCTGCGGATATAATAAACGCCCTTAAGAAAACCCGGGATATAAAGGTTTTGGTTATCGGCGACATAATAATAGACGAATACCATTACTGCGTAGGCATGGGCAAGTCGCAGAAAGATAATATCATTGCCACAAGATTCATAAACGACGAAATTTTTGCAGGCGGCGTCTTGGCGGCTGCAAATCACCTTGCCGGTTTCTGTAAGGACGTTACCTTAGTCAGCAGTATCGGAAAAAAGAACGATTATAAGGATTTTATTTCAGGGCATTTGAGGCCTAATATCAAGAGTAAATTCTTTTACTGCGAGAATGTTCCGACTGTCGTAAAGCGCAGGTTTGTGGACCCTGCTTTTTTGAATAAATTATTCGAGATCTGCCATTTGGAGGATGCCGGCAGTATGCCGAGCTCAATAGAGAAACAGGTATGCAGTTATTTAGAGTCAAATCTTAAAAAATTCGATATGGTGCTGGTTGCTGATTTTGGCCACGGCCTTATCACGCCTAAGATTGTAAATACACTTTGTAAAAAGGCAAAGTTTTTGGCGCTGAACGTCCAGACGAACAGCGCGAACCTGGGTTTCAATCTTATTACAAAATTTCAAAGGGCGAATTACATATGTATCGATGAGCCGGAGATAAGGCTTGCCTGCCATGATAAAACCTCTGATTTGAAAAAATTGATCCTCGATATAAGCAAAAAACTTGATTGCCAGAAAATAATTATTACCAGGGGCCATAAAGGGTCTTTAGTGTATTCTAAAAAAGAGGGTTTTACCCAGATTCCCATATTTTCTAAAGAGGTTGTGGACCGTATCGGCGCAGGGGACGCGTTCTTTTCGATAACCGCCCCGTGCGTCTTCAAGAATAACCCTATGGATGTGGTAGGCTTTGTAGGAAACGCTGTAGGTGCGTTAAAGGTTTTGATAGTCGGGAATCGTTCGCCTGTCGAGCCTGCGCCTTTGTTTAAATACATAATTACACTTTTGAGGTGAGCATGAAAAATTTTATAAAAGAGCTGAATGAGGTATTTTCAAAAATAGAGGTTACGGATGAAAAAGGCAAGGCTGTTTCTCTGGATAAAGCCATTAAAAGAACTGTCAGCCTGGTTTTAGCGCATAAGAGAGCCGGCAATAAAACGATCGTGATAGGAAACGGCGGGAGTGCCTCCATAGCCAGCCATACTGCCATAGATTTGTTAAAGAACGCGAATATCCCGGCGATTGCCTTTAATGACTCAAGCCTTATTACCTGCCTTAGTAATGATTTGGGTTATGAATTTGTTTTTCAGAAGCCGGTAGAGATGCTAAGCAAAAAAGGCGATGTCCTGTTTTCCATAAGCAGTTCAGGCAAGTCGAAAAACATAGTAAATGCCTCAAAGGCGGCTAAAAGAAAAGGCTGTTCTGTTGTTACCATGTCAGGTTTTAGCAGCCGGAATCCGCTGAAGAAACTCGGACGTATAAATTTTTATGTGCCTTCAGGCTCGTATGGGTATGTGGAAATAGCCCATGCCGCTATTTGCCACTGCATAACAGACAGATTAATCGAAAAAAATAATTCAAATGGATAAATATAAAATAGACAGCCACAAACTGATTTATCACCCAGACAGGGTAAGCGACTGGTTAAAAGGAAAAGACATATACCCTATTTACACGGAGATATCGCCTTCAGGTTCGTGCAATCACAGGTGCGTATATTGCGCCTTGGATTTCATGGAGTATAAGCCTGTATTTTTAGACAGGCAAATTTTGAAAAAAAGATTAAATGAAATGGGTTTGCTTGGCGTCAGAAGCATCATGTACGCAGGCGAAGGCGAGCCTTTCCTTCATAAAGATATGCCGGCAATTATCAATGATACGAAAAAAGCAGGCATAGACGTTGCCGTGACAACAAACGCCGCGTTATTCGACAAGAAGAAAGCTGATGAGGCGCTGGTTGCATTGTCATGGATCAAAGTCAGTATTAATGCAGGGACTAAGAATACATACGCGAAGATTCACTGTACTAAACCTGAAGACTTTGACAGGGTTATCAAGAATATGTCTTACGCCGCGGATCTAAGGCGCAAAAATGGATATAAATGCAGCCTTGGGATGCAGATTGTGCTTTTACCTGAAAACGCTAAAGAGGTATTTACCCTGGCGAAGCTGGCAAAAGAAATGGGCATGGATTACCTGGTAGTAAAGCCTTATTCGCAGCATCCCTTAAGCAAGACAAACAGGTATAAGGATATAAAATACAGCAGTTATTTAAATCTTGCGAAGAGGCTCGAGAAGTTGAATAACGATAAATTCGACGTGATATTCCGTATAAGAACTATGCAGAAATGGGATGACGCAAAGCGTAACTATAGGCATTGCTTTGGACTGCCTTTCTGGGCGTATATAGACGCAAGCGGTAATGTCTGGGCATGCAGTATGTATCTATCCAAAGACAAATTCTGCCTGGGTAATATAAATAAGAATACGTTTAAACAGATTTGGATGTCACAAAAGAGGCGCAAGCTTGTGCGCTGGGCCGAAGAAGAGCTGGATACTGATAAATGCAGGGTAAACTGCAGGATGGATGAGATAAACCGGTATTTATGGGAATTAAAATTGCCGTCAGGCCACGTTAATTTTATTTGATAAAGATTATGAAGCTGAAAGATAAGGCGTTACAGAAAAAAGCAGACAGTATAAGGCTAGAGGTTATAAATGTCGCGATGCGTAATTCGGCAGGCCATATCGCGCCTTCATTGTCCTCGGCTGATATATTGACTGCTTTGTATTATAGCGCGATGTCGTACAAAGCTAATAATCCTTTATGGACAGGAAGAGACAGATTAGTTTTTTCAAAGGCCCACGGCTGTTATGCGTTATATGCCATATTGGCTGACTTGAAAATTCTGCCAAAAGGCCAGTGGGAAAATTTCTATACCAAAGAGAGCAGCCTGTTAGGATGCACGGAACGAAGGCCTGAATACGGGCTTGAGGCAGGATGCGGGTCTTTAGGCCATGGCCTGCCTATGGCAGTTGGGCTTGCTTATGGCGCGCGACTGCAGAAAAAAAGATATCATATATTTTGTATAGCCGGCGACGGAGAACTTCAGGAAGGCTCGACATGGGAGGCCTTGCAATTCGCTGTTAAACATAATATAGGCAATCTTACCATAATAATAGATGAGAACAGGCTTCAGGCAATGGATTTTATTGCCAATGTGCTCGATGTGGAGATAGATGACAGGATTAAAAAATTAAAGGGTTTTGGTTTGGCGCCTGTGGTATGCCCCGGCCATAATGTCGTTAAATTAGCAAAGGCCTTGAGGGCCGCTAAAACATCGCCTAAAAAAGCCCCGAATGTTATTATCGCTAAAACGATTAAGGGATACGGATTGAATTGCATGGAAAATGTTCCAAAGTTTCATTTTCGCATACCTGCCTGCCGGCAGGCAGGCCTGCTTGCGAGGGATTAGCCAGTGCCTAATTACAGAAAAGATATAGTAGACAGCATCGTGCCTTATTTCCGCAAAGATGAGCGTTATTATTTACTGGTATGCGATATGGGCTTCGGGGTTGTTGACAGTCTTAGGAAAGAATTTCCAAAAAGGGTTATCAATTGCGGCATTATGGAGCAGGGCACCGTAGGCATTGCCGCAGGGATGAGCATGAGCGGTTTAAAACCTATCGTATATTCCATAGTAAATTTTTTGGTTTTCAGGGCGCTTGAGCAGATGAGAAATGACGTTGTCCTGCAGAATCTTGACGTGAAATTTATCGCAACAGGCGTCAATGACTATTTTAAATTCCTTGGGCCGTCGCATTGCTGCGGCTCGGATGACGTCAGCGTCATGAAATTAATCAATATGAAAGTATATGACCCTTACACGTCAAAAAAACCGTTTAAAAAACTTGTTGGTAAATGGATGTCGGATAAGGGGCCTGGCTATATACGGGTTTAAAAAAAGAGTGCCTATGGGAAGCGTTATAAAAGACAGATTGGTGCTTGACGGCCATAAACTGCTCTGGCATAAAGACAGGGTCGAGGCATGGTTAAGAGGCGAGAGGATAGCCCCTATAACCATTGATTGCGCCTTAACCAGAAGGTGTACTTATAAGTGCACCTATTGCTACGGCCAGCTGCAGGCGAACGACGAAAAGAAAATGACCAGAGATGTTATCTTCAGGTTTCTTGATGACGCCGCAGAGATAGGCGTAAAGGCGATAAGTTTTGTCAGTGACGGTGAAAGCACGTGTTCTCCTTATTTATATGACGCGATTAAAAGAGGCAAGTCAAACGGCCTTGATATGGCATTAGGGACAAACGGATATCTCTTGAAAGACGATGAACTGGAAAATATGCTACCTGCTCTTACGTACCTTAGATACAACATATCCGCAGGAGAGCCTTCACGTTATTCACAGATTATGGGCTGCAATAAAGAATGTTTCACCAAGGTTTATAACACCATAAAGAAAAGCGTTAAAATAAGAAAAGAAATGGGCCTGCCTGTCACAATAGGCCTGCAGATGGTTTTGATGCCGGAATTTAGGGACCAGATTATTCCTTTTGCAAAGCTTGGCAAGGAATTAGGAGTAGACTACGCTATTATCAAACATTGCAGCGACGATGAAAACGGGGCGTTGGGCATAGATTATTCAAAATATAAGGAGCTTGTTGATATTTTAAAAGAGGCTGAAGGCTATTCCGAAGATAAATATATGGTCGCGGTCAAGTGGTCCAAGATACTAAGCTCGGGAAAACGTACGTATGTCCAGTGCTACGGCCCGCCGTTTATAATTCAGCTTTCAGGCTCGGGCCTGGTTGCGCCTTGCGGCATGTTATTTAATGAAAAATATTCCAAGTATCATATCGGAAATATAACCGAAAAGCCTTTTAAGGAAATTTTCAAAAGCGAGCGTTACTGGGAAGTTATGAACCTTATCGGTTCGGAAGGTTTTGACGCAAGGACTATGTGCGGCACATTGTGCCTTCAGCATAAAGTGAACGAATTTTTGTGGGACTTGAAAAAGGGAAAAACCGCCTCAAACGCGACGCAAAGCGAACCGCCTGAACACATAAACTTTATATAAGGAAAATGAATAACAGTTTAATAAGCGTAGTAATAACAACTTACAATAGAACTGATTTACTGAAAAGGGCTGTCAGAAGCGTTATCTCTCAATCGTATCAGAAATTTGAAATAGTGATTATAGACGATTGCTCTACAGAAGATGTAGCGGGTGCGGTAAAAAGTTTTAACAGCGAAAAAATAGTTTACGTGCGTAATAACACGAATCTAGGCGCATCAGAAGCAAAAAACGCAGGCATAAGAAAGGCCATGGGCGAGTACGTTATTTTTTTAGATGACGACGATGAATTTCTGCCTGGCGCGCTGGAAATAGTGATGAACGCAATAACGCCTGAAACCAAAGCGCTGTTTCCAAAATGCCGCATGATTTTTGAAGACAACCGGACAAGGGACATGCACCCTTTTAATCCGCCTGAATCTTTTGCGGCAATCAGGACAGGCGTATTCAGGCGGGATGTTTTTGATGAGATAGGGCTTTTAGACAATAATCTTAAAAACTGCCAGGATGATGATTTAGGCTTGAGGCTGATAGGGCGCTACGATAAAGAGGATTTGAAAATCATCCCGGATGTAACGGTTAAAATATATAACACAGCCGGTTCCCTGTCCTGTTCAGACAATTCGCAGATTATAAGGTGCCGGGATTACGAAAGATTATTGAACAAACATTTCGCGCTTATTAAGGCAAAATTCGGCGCCAGGTATTTATCAGGCCAATTTTACGGATTCGGGAAGTTTCTTTTGCAAAAAGGCGAGCCGAAAAAAGCCAGGGAATGGTTTGCCAAAGCGATTTCCGTATCGCCGTTTTCTTTTCGAAATACAATAAAATTTTTATCAACCTTTAAAAATAAAAACAGAAAGCAAAAAAATGCTTGAGCACAAAACGCCGGTAACAGTAATGATTATGACAAAAAACGAGGAGGCCAAGCTTGGGGAGTGCCTTCAAAGCGTGAGCTGGGCTGACGAGATAATCGTGCTGGACGATGAAAGCACGGATAAGACGTGCGCGATAGCAGAGGGATTCGGAGCGCGCGTGATAAAACGTAAAATGGACTTGGAGGGCATTCACAGAAATTTCGGATACGCCCAGGCAAAAAATGAGTGGGTGTTAAGCCTTGACGCGGATGAGCGGGTAACGCCTGAACTGGGCGAGGAAATCGTCAAAACCATAAATGAAGGCATTGACTGTAATGTGTTTGCGATTCCTCTGCGCAATTATATCGGAGATTACTGGATTAAGCACGGGGGATGGTACCCTGCCTATAAGGACAGGCTGTTTAAAAAGGAGCATTTCCGCTACGAAGAAGTCGGGGTGCACCCGCGCGTATTTTATGACGGTGAGCGCGGCGTTTTAAAATCCGACATAATTCATCTTTCTTACCGCGATTTCAGCGATTTTCTGAATAAGTCCAACAGGCTGACAACGCTGGAAGCGCAGAAATGGTTCGAAGACGGCAGGCCCATGGGTTTTGGCAGGGCGCTTTGGAGGGCAGGGGACAGGTTTTTCAGGTCATACTTTGGCAAAAATGGCAGAAAAGACGGCTTTATCGGTTTTATGATCGCGTTCTTTGCGGCGTTTTATCAGATAATGAGTTACGCGAAATACTGGGAGCTGAAAAACAAAAACCAAGAGGTGAGTAAATGAATATTGTATTTCTTGACAGAGACGGCGTGATAAATGAGTACCCGGGCCACGGAGAATATGTGACAAATTTAAAACAGTTCAAACTTATTAAAGGATCCAAGGAAGCGATAAAGTTACTGACAAAGCATGGTTATGATGTTTATGTCGTTTCAAACCAGGGCGGGGTTTCAAAAGGTTTATTCAGCAAGGCAACTCTGAACGAAATAACGGAAAAGATGCTTAAAGAGATTACCAAGGCAGGCGGTAAAATAAAAAAGGTGATGTACTGCGTACACACAGCCGAAGAGAACTGCGAATGCAGAAAACCAAAAACAGGTTTATTCATAAAAGCAGCCGGTGATTTGGATAAAGATTTTAGGGATGTGTATTATATTGGCGACGATAAGAGAGATGTTGAGACATCCAGAAACCTCGGAGCCAAAAGTATCCTGGTTTTATCCGGCAAAACAAATAAGAAAGAATTGCACAGCTGGGAGTTTTTGCCTGACAGGACCGCGAATAACCTGCTTGAGGCGGTTAAAAACATAATTTTGTGCCTGCCGGCAGAAAAAAGGCGCATAAAATGATCTCATTGATAGACAGGCTGAAAAAAGGCGAAATATTAATCTGCGACGGGGCAATGGGCACAAGCCTGCAGGCATTGGGGCTGGAGGCGGGCCAGGCGCCCGAGGAATGGAATATTTTGAATCCGGAAAAAGTCAAAAAAGTCCACAAGAGTTTTATCGACGCCGGCTGCGATATGATAATTACGAATACATTCGGGGCTAATCCTGTAAAATTAAAAAGGTCCGGTTTAGAGGAAAAGTTTGTTGATATAAATACAGCCGCAGTGAAAATAGCGAAAGAAGCGGCAAAAAATGTAGTATATGTTTTAGGCGATATCGGGCCTACCGGCGAATTTTTAAAGCCGATAGGTAATTATAATGAAGAGGATTTTTACGCGGCTTTCTCGGCGCAAGCGAAGATGCTGGCCGGATCAGGCGTTGACGCGTTTATAATAGAGACAATGAGTGCCTTGGATGAATCAAGGATTGCTGTTTCAGCCTGTAAGGCTATCGGCTTGCCTGTTATAGCAAGTATGACTTTTAACAAGACAGAAAAAGGCTACCGTACTATGACTGGAATTAGCGTCGAGCAGGCAGCCGTGGAGTTTCTAAAGTTAAACTGCGATTGTTTTGGCGCCAATTGTGGCTGCGGCAGCAGGCAGATGGTTGAGATAATGAAGGAGTTCAGAAAAACATTAAAAGAAGTCCGTCATTGCGAGGAGTCCCGCGCCTGCCCTGCGAAGCTTCAGCGAAGCAGGGAAGCGGGACGACGAAGCAATCTCCTTGATGGCAGGGAGATTGCTTCGCCCCCTGCGGGGGCTCGCAATGACGATTTTGGAAATGTATTTTTAATCGCTCAACCGAATGCTGGCATGCCGAAGTTGGTTAAGGATAAGACGGTTTTTGACGAAACACCGGCTGATTTTGCGAAGTCAGTCAGGGATCTGGTAGATTTGGGCGTAAATATCATCGGAGGCTGCTGCGGGACTGTGCCGGAACATATCAAGGAGATAGCAAAAATAATAAAGAGATGAACTTTAATATTGTTCGAGCGAGGCAAAATTTTTATCTTCTCGACTTCGCTCGAAGAATAAAAATTTTGCCGAGTCGAGAACTTTATGAAATATTTAATTGTTTACGCGTCAGCAGGCGCAGGGCATAAAAAGGCAGCTGATGCCATATATGAGGCGCTTACAGCGAAAATAGGCAAGAAAGATGTAGCTATAGCGGATTCTCTTGACTATGCAAACAGATTTTTCAGATGGTCTTATTCAAAAAAATATCTTACGCTTGTAAGTTATCTGCCGGGCGTATGGGGATTTTTTTATTATCTTTTTGACAATCGGTTTGTCTATAAACTGATCTGGCTGTCACGGCGCCTGACAAACGCGATAAATTGCAGAAGATTCGAGGAATTTGTATGCCAGGCCAAACCCGAAGTTATAATCTCTACTCATTTCATGGCCAATGAAATTATATCACGGATGAAACGCAAGGGCAAGATAAGCTGTAAATTATTTTGCGCAGTAACGGATTACAGGCTGCATTCCTTTTGGCTGGCGCCAAACGTTGACGGATATTTTGTCGCTATCGATAATACAAAACTGGATTTATTAAAGCGCGGCGTGCCGGCTGATAAAGTGCATGTAACGGGTATCCCTATCAGCCCGAGATTTTCGATTAACCTGGATAAACAGAAGACGCAGGTCAAGCTCGGTTTAAACATAGGCTTGTTTACCGTTTTAGTTATAGGCGGCGGCTTCGGGGTCGGGCCTATCGAAGAACTCGTAAAAAAGATCAGCGCGCTAGAGTTGAATATTCAATTTATGATTGTCTGCGGACATAATAAAGAGCTCTGTGAAAAAATAAATGCCCTAGTTCATGCGCTGGGGATCAAGGCGAAGTTTTACGGCTTTGTGGATAATGTGGATGAGCTTATGTCGGCAAGCGATATATTGGTGACAAAGTCAGGCGGCCTGACCAGCTCGGAAGCGCTGGCGAAAGGGCTTCCCGCTATATTTATAAGGCCTATACCCGGACAGGAAAAAAGAAACAGCAGGTCTTTAGAGGCGAGTAACGCGGCGATAATAGCCAAAGACGTAAATTTTGTCAGCCGTAAAATAAAAGAGTTGTTTGAAAACCCTGATACGCTAAATAAAATGAACGCGGCTGTAAAAAAAATCGCCAGGCCGAATTCAGCAAACGATATAGTGAAAATTATAACATGTATGTAAACATAGTGTTAGGTTTGCCTATTGAAGGCCCGTTCACCTATGAAGTTCCGGCGGATTTAACAGAAGGTATCGCTGTTGGCAAAAGGGCATGGGTGCCTTTCGGAAACCGCAGGCTGATCGGCTACATTGTAGGCGCATCTGATAGCTCGAAAATAAAGCGCATAAAGGCGATTTATTCGATTATAGACGAAGAGCCCGTATTAGGCGAGGATTTATTAAAAACAACGAAATGGATTTCCGAATATTATTTCTGTTCCTGGGGCGAGGCCATAGCAGCTGCTTTACCTCCTGCTTTAAAAAAAGGAAAGACAGACGCAAAACCAAGGCATAAAATAGACGAGGACGACATAAAACCGTCGCATCATCTTGTGCCGACACAGGAGCAGGATAAGGTACTGAAGGCGCTGTGGCATGATATAGAAGAGAATAACCATAATGTTTATTTACTGCACGGCATAACAGGAAGCGGAAAGACAGAGATATACCTGCAGGCGATCGCAAGGGCGCTGGATAATAATAAAACAAGCATAGTGCTGGTCCCGGAGATATCGCTCACCCCGCAGGCAATTGAAAGATTCAAGTCGAGATTCAAGGAGAATGTCGCTGTCCTGCACAGCCATTTGACAGAGGCGGCAAGGTTTGTCGAGTGGAAAAAGATAAAAGACGGTTCAGCCAAAATTGTTGTCGGCGCGCGCTCTGCTGTTTTTGCCCCTGTAAAAAATCTCGGGCTTATAGTAGTTGATGAGGAGCAGGAGACATCGTACAAGCAGCAGGATGCGCCGAGGTACCACGCCAGGGATGTAGCGATAAAAAGGGCGCAAATAACAAGCGCGGTTGTTATTTTAGGGAGCGCCACGCCGTCCATGGAATCTTATCATAACGCGACAAACGGGATTTATAAATTTGTAAACCTTACCAAGCGCATCAACGACAGCCAGCTTCCGAAGGTCCAGATAATCGACATGCGTCAGTACATGCAGAATTTCAGGAAGCAGGCGATGCTGTCCAGGCCGCTTGTGGACAGCATAAAAGCTGTTTTGGAGAAAAAAGAGCAGGCCATTTTATTCTTAAACCGCAGGGGTTTTGCGACATTTATGAGTTGCAGAAAGTGCGGGTATGTAATAAGATGTAAAAACTGCGACATTACAATGACTTATCACTTTCAGGACAAGGAACTGGTATGCCATTGGTGCAACTGGCGCCAGAAGCCGCCTGACACCTGCCCGAAATGTAAAAGTTCGTACATAAGTTATTCCGGCACAGGCACAGAGAAGGTAGAAAGCGAGATAAGCAGGCTGTTCGCTGGCGCGCGCATAAACCGCATGGATACAGACGCGACGACAAAGCGCGGCTCGCACAAGGAAATACTTGATAGTTTTAAGACCGGAGCTACGCAGTTATTGATAGGCACGCAGATGGTCGCCAAGGGGCATGACTATCCGGGCGTGACCCTTGTTGGAGTTATATCGGCTGACAGCGCTTTGCACATACCGGATTTTCGTTCAGGAGAGCGAACTTTCAGTTTATTAACACAGGTCGCAGGCCGCGCAGGCCGCGGCAGGAAACCGGGCAGGGTGCTGGTGCAGACGTTTACTCCGGAGCATTACGCGATAGTGGCAGCCGGCAGGCACGATTACGCCGCGTTTTACGAGGAAGAAACGAAATCAAGAGAAGCGCTCGAGCTGCCGCCGTTCACGCATCTGGTAAAGATAACATTCAGGTCAAGGTTAGAGGCAAAGGCGCTTGACGCAGCGGGAAAATTGTCAAAACTGCTGGAAGGCAAGCCTGATAAAAATATACTGCATATTTCCGGGCCTGTGGTTTCATCGATACCCAGATTGCGCAGGGAATACAGGTGGGATGTGATTTTAAAAGCAAAAAAAGCCGAAGACGCGGTCGTGTGGCTGCGGCAGGTTTTGCACTTATTTAAAAAGCCGTCAAATGTAAAGATGGCAGTCGACGTGGATCCGTTGTAGCCAAAGCGCCGTCATTGCGAGGAGACCCGAAGGGGCGACGAAGCAATCTCCGCTTTTGGCTGCTGCTCGGCAGCAGCCAAGCGGGCAGAGCAGCCAAACAACAGCTAGGGGACATTTTCTATCCCTGATCTGTTTTAATCATGAGAAAGTGTCCCCACTGAACTTGATTGAAATAGATTGTAACACATTGTAAATAAATAACTTATAACGCGGTGCCTGGCACCATATTATAAGTATTCGAGGGGATTGAAGTTTTGGAAGTAGGCGGCCACAATGGCCTGGTGTCACAGCGAGCGTAGCGAGCGAGACACCAGGCCTGCGATGGCCGCCAGCACTCGAGCAATGACGTACGATATGGAGAAACTATGAATATTGTATTTTTCGGAACATCGGAATTTGCGGTGCCGAGCCTGGAAGGCCTTGTTGAGTCAAGGCATAAGGCGCTGGCAGTGGTGACGCAGCCGGACAGGAAAAAAGGCCGGTTCCAGCAGCTGGCTGCTCCGGCGGTAAAAGAGGCGGCAATAAAATTAGGCCTGCCGGTGCTTCAGCCGGAAGATATTGATGATAAGGAATTTGTAGAAAAGTTAAAGCAATTTTCAGCGGATCTGTTTGTCGTGGTTTCGTACGGGAAAATCCTTAAAAAACAGATTCTCGATATCCCTTCAAAATTCTGCGTAAACCTGCATGGTTCGTTTCTGCCTAAATACAGAGGCGCCGCGCCTATAAACCGGGCGATAATAAACGGCGATGAGGCAACAGGCGTCAGCGTAATAAAAATGAATGAAAAGATGGATGAGGGCGATATAATCTTAAAAAAAGAAGTTCCCATTTTTTCGCATGATACGGCGCAAAGTTTATCAAGCAGGCTTTCAGATGACGGTAGCTTGCTGCTTCTGGAGGCGATAAACAGTATTGAAAAAGGCGATTTCAAGCTGGAGAAACAGGACGGCGCCAAGGCGACATACGCGCCGAAATTAACTAAAGAGGACGGCCTGATAGACTGGAATAAGGGCGCGCTCAATATACTGGCGCACGCCAGAGGCGTAAGGCCATGGCCCGGGGCTTATACATATCTTAACGGAAAACTTATAAAAATATGTAAAATGAGTGTTTACGGCATCGGAAGGACCGGCAAGCCGGGCCAGATAATAGGCATTGAAAAAGACGGCGTCTTAGTCGGCACAAAATCAGGCGCGATAGTGCTTGAGGAGATACAGCCGGAATCATCAAGATGTATGGATGTAAACGCGTTTTTGGCAGGGCACAAAATTAAAGTAGGCGATATGTTAGGGAAATAAAAAACTTGCGCATGCGGGTAATTGTGATATAATCTACAAAATAACGAGGAATATATGCCGCAGCTACGTAAAGATCCTATAATAGGAAGATGGGTAATAATAGCCACTGAACGGGCGAAACGGCCCGGCGATTTTGCGGTTGTCAAAGATAAGGAAGAAACCGCGAAAAACCAATGCCCGTTTTGCGAAGGCCATGAAGCCAAGACCCCGAGCGAGATATACGCCATACGCCGTCCTGGCACGGAAATAAATAAACCCGGATGGGACGTCAGGGTCGCGCCGAGCATCGCGCCTCTTTTAAAGATAGAAGGCGAGTTGAACCGTCACGGCATGGGCATATTTGACGTTATGAACGGCATAGGCGCTCACGAAGTCGTAATTGAAACGCCGCAGCATATAGCCAATACGTGCGATCTGCCGGCAGAGCAGGTTGAAAAGGTTTTAAATACGTATATTTCAAGGGTGAAGGATCTTAGCAATGACAGCCGGTTTAAATACGTGCTTGTATTCAAGAATTACGGTTCAGCCGCAGGCGGCAGCAAAATAAATCACGCACATTCACAGGTAATAGCGACGCCGATTAATCCCAAAAGGGTTAAGGAAGAATTGGTCGGCGCTAGAAAATACTTTGAATTTAAAGAGAGATGTATATTCTGTGACATCATAAAGCAGGAACTCGCTGATGGGGTAAGGATTGTCGCGGAAGTGAGCGGCTTTATTATCCTGTCGCCGTTCGCAGCGCGTTTTCCATTCGAGTTATGGTTGCTGCCTAAAAAACACAGCTGCGATTTTTACAAACTGGAAAAAGACGAGGTTTCAAAACTTGCCTCGGCCATGAAGATAGCGCTTTGTAAGATATCAAAGGCATTGAATGACCCTCCTTATAACTACATTATTCATACCGCGCCTTTCAGAAATACTCAAAAACCGGGCTACTGGAGAACCATAGACTATGATTATCATTGGCACATAGAGATTACGCCCCGGCTTACGCATGTCGCAGGTTTCGAATGGGGCACAGGATTTTATATAAATCCGACCCCTCCGGAAGACGCGGCAAAGGCGCTTAGGGAAACAAAATGCGAAGAAGAAAATTTGGAGAAATTCAATGTCAGAGCTTAGGCGGGATCCTATAGGCGGGAGGTGGGTCATTGTCCAAACAGACAATCCGAAAGGGCCGGCTGATTTCGAGATAGAAAAAGATTCAGATACAGGTTCGGCAAAGTGCCCTTTTTGCCCTGGCCACGAAGACCAGACGCCGCCCGAACTCCTAGTAAATAGAAACAACGGTGCGGCTAACGGGCCGGGCTGGAGCCTTAGGGCGGTGCCGAATAAATTCCCTGCGTTAAAAATCGAAGGCGATATTGACAGGGAAGCCGTTGGAATGTTCGACATGATGAACGGCGTCGGCGCGCACGAGGTTATTATCGAGACGCCGGATCACACAAAAGAGCTTTCGGAATTAAGCCAGCAGGAGGTTGAGGCGGTAATCTGGGCCTACAAGGCCAGGTGCCTTGACCTGCGAAAAGATAAACGTTTTGAATATATACTGCTGTTTAAAAATCACGGCAAGGCTGCAGGCGCGTCTTTAAGCCATCCGCATACGCAGCTGATAGCGCTGCCTATGATACCGAAAAACGTGCAGGAAGAGCTTCATGGCGCCCAGCACCACTATGAATACAAGGAGCGGTGTGTGTACTGCGATATGGTGCGCCAGGAGGAGAGTTACGAAAAAAACATGGTCGCGTCAAACGATACCTATGTGGCGTTTTGCCCGCATGCCTCAAGATTCGCTTTTGAGACATGTATTATGCCGAAAGAGCATTTTGCGGCGTTTGATTATATTGAGCCTGATATGGTGGCAGATCTGGCGAACATATTAAAAAATATTTTAGCCAGGATCAGGAAAACCTTAAAAGCGCCGGCATATAATTTTGTAATTCATACTTCTCCGATAAAAAACAGTATAATGGAGGAGTATCACTGGCATATCGAGATAATGCCGAAATTAATAAGGACAGCGGGTTTTGAGTGGGGCACCGGATTTTATATCAATCCTACCCCGCCTGAATTGGCAGCGAAGCATTTGAGGGCGGCAAAGATTATAAGGTAGTCCCTCGCCGCAGCGCGGAATAGCTGGCGGCTCGGGACGATTTTTCAAACAAAAATATTCCAATGGAAAAATCGGAGGAAATTTCAATGGTAACGAAGGTTGGTATCAATGGTTTTGGCAGGATCGGAAGGATGGTAGGCCGCGCAATACTTGAGAAGAACAGCAAAAATATCGAACTGGTGGCTGTTAACGACATAACGGATGCGAAGTCATTGGCGCATCTTTTAAAATATGATTCAGTGCACGGCCGGTTTCCCGGAGGAAACGTAAAGGCAGGCGAGGGCTCTATAATCGTAAACAACAAGGAGATAAAGGTGTTTTCAAAAAAAGACCCCGGAGAATTGCCCTGGAAGGAATTAGGCGTTGACATAGTGGTTGAGTCAACAGGCCTTTTTACCATAAAAAATGACGGAATAAACAAAAAAGGCAAAGAGGTAAAAGGAGCGATTAACCACATATCGAAAGGCGGGGCGAAAAAGGTTATCATAAGCGCGCCTGCCGAAGGCGAGGACCTGACGATAGTTCTCGGCGTAAATGAGGATAAGTACGACCCCAAGAATCACAGCGTTGTCTCAAACGCGTCCTGCACGACAAACTGCCTCGGCCCTGTGGCTAAGGTGTTAAACGATACCTGGGGCATTGAAAAAGGCCTGATGACAACGATACACGCGTATACAAATGATCAGCGTTTACAGGACCTTCCTCATTCAGATATGAGGCGGGCAAGGGCAGCAGCGGTTTCCATGATCCCTACTTCAACAGGCGCTGCAAAAGCAATCGGCCTGGTAATACCGGAACTGAAGGGAAAGCTGGACGGTTTCGCGATGCGCGTCCCTGTCGCAAATGTTTCAATAGTCGATTTAACCTGCACGTTAAAGAAAGATGCGACAGCGGAAGACATCAACAAGGCGCTTAAGGCTGCTGCGGAAGGAAAGATGAAGGGCATACTTGATTATACTTCCGACGATGTTGTGTCAGTTGATTTCAACCATACAAGCGTTTCATCCACAGTCGATTCAAAAATGACAAAGGTGATCGGCGGCAATTTCGTAAAAGTGCTCGCGTGGTACGATAACGAATGGGGTTACAGCTGCCGCGTTGTGGATTTAATTGAGTATATGATTAAAAAAGGCCTGTAATGAGATGTGACATAATAATGCCTGTATGGAACAACGAAGAGTTAACCAGGCAATGTTTAGAAAGCATATTCGCAAACACTAACTGCGATTACATAATTATAATTATTGACAATGCCAGTGACGGCCCCACCCGGGCATATCTGGAAGAGATAAAAAAAAGCCATCCGGATAATGTTACCCTTATAAGAAATAAGGAAAATATGGGGTTTACCAAGGCGGTGAACCAGGGGTTCAAGGCGTCATCCGGCGATTATGTGTGCATAATAAATAACGATATAATTGTTTTCGAAGACTGGCTTTGCGAGATGATGCGCGTCGCCGAAATTTCAAAGGATATAGGCATAGTGAATCCTGCGAACAATTTCGGCAAGAAAAAGCCTTGGAATATGAGTTATCAGCAGTGCGCTGGAAAAGCAACCGCCGGGCAAAGGGGCAGGTTTGTAGAAACAGCATCTCCTGTAGGTTTTTGCTATTTGATAAAGAGAGAAGTAATAAATAAAATCGGATTGTTTGACGAACGCTTTAATCCGGGATATTATGAAGATGCTGACTACGCCGTAAGGGCAAGGGAGGCCGGTTTTAAGGCTGTTTTTGCAAAGGGCGCTTATGTGTTTCACTTTGAACATAAATCTTTCGGAAAAAACGATTCCAGTGCGTTATTCAAAAGAAGCGAAGAGTTATTTTATACTTTACATAGCCGGCCACAACGCATTTTATTTATTTTATCAGACGTGAGCAATAAGTATTATAGCACGGTAAGGCAGGCTGCAGGCGATTACGCGAGAGATTCTAATTGGTGTTTTGTATATCTGAAAAAATCCGCCGAGAAAATAGAGCTGCCCAGACATACATATATAAGATCTTTTTATTTTGCCGATCTATTTTTTAATATTAAAATAATTTCGCTCATTTTATTAAAAAAGAAAAAATTCACAAAGATATTTGTTGATGATACAAAATTAGCCGCAAGATTGGAAAGATTAAAAAAATATCATAACGCGGAGGTTGCCGTCATTAGGGTGTAGAGACGCCCCATTGGGGCGTCTCTACTTACGGAGGAACGATGGATAAAAAAACAATCAAAGACATTGATATCAAGGGCAAAAAAGTGTTAATGAGGGTGGATTTTAACGTCCCGCTGGATGAGAATCTGAAGATTACCGATAATTCAAGAATAACAGCGGCGATCCCTACGATACAATACGCGATAAAACAGGGCGCCAGGGTTATCCTTATGAGCCATCTGGGCAGGCCTGACGGCAAGATTGTTGACAAGATGCGCCTTGACCCTGTCGCAAAAGAATTAAGCAAGCTTTTAAGCAAGCAGGTCAGAAAAGTAAACGATTGCATAGGCCCCCAGGTAAAGGCAGAGGTCGATAAATTAAAAGACGGCGATATCCTGCTTTTGGAAAATTTAAGATTTCACGCGGAAGAAGAAAAAAATAATCCTGAATTCGCCAAACAGCTGGCATCATTGGGCGAGATTTTCGTGAATGACGCGTTTGGCACAGCTCACAGGGCGCATGCCTCGACTGAAGGCGTGACAAAATACCTGCCGTCTGTCGCCGGATTCTTGCTGGAAAAAGAAATAGAATATTTGGGAACAGCGCTTGAAAATCCGAAGAAGCCGTTTGCCGCTATCTTAGGCGGGGCAAAGGTATCTGACAAGATAGGCGTGATAGAAAATCTTCTCAACAAAGTGGATATGATCCTCATAGGCGGCGGTATGGCATATACATTCCTGAAGGCAAAAGGGAAAAAAATCGGGAATTCAAAACTCGAAGCTGATAAGGTTCAGATCGCGCAGGATTTGCTTAAAGCTGCGCAGGCGAAGAATGTCAAGATTATCCTGCCGGTTGATCATATAATTGCCGATAAATTGGATGCGAAAGCTAATATAAAAGAATGCCCCACAGAGGATATACCGGATGGATGGTTAGGCGTTGACATAGGCACTAAAACTATAAAACTTTTTCAGGAATCGCTTAAGCCTGTTAAGACCATTGTGTGGAACGGGCCGCTCGGAATCTTTGAAATAGATTCTTTCAGCTACGGGACAAGAGAGGTCTGCGAATACATAGCGAAATTAAAAGGTGTTACAACAATTATCGGCGGCGGCGATACAGCGGCTGCTGTAAGTAAATTTAACCTCGAGAAAAAAATGACGCACATATCCACAGGCGGCGGGGCAAGCCTTGAATTTTTAGAAGGCAAAGCCTTGCCAGGCGTTGCGGCGCTGAATGATAAAGAAGAAAAGAAAGGATGCTGCTGCTGCTCATGAGACGGCCCATACTCGCGGGAAACTGGAAGATGTACAAGACATTAACCGAGGCCATTGAACTGGTTAACGGCTTAAAAAGAAATTTATACGATATAACAGAGGCTGATATTGTTGTCTGTCCGCCGCATACGGCGCTGGGCAGCGTAAGCGAGGTTTTAAACGAAAGCAATATAGATTTAGGCAGCCAGGATGTTTATTGGGAAAAGGAAGGCGCTTTCACCGGCGAGGTTTCAGCCAATATGCTCAAGGATGTCGGCTGTAAATATGTGATCATCGGGCATTCCGAGAGAAGGCAGTTTTTCAACGAGACAAATGAGACTGTAAATAAAAAAGTAAAAGCTGTGTTAGGTTCGGGCTTGGCGCCTATTGTGTGCGTAGGCGAGACTTTGGCCGAAAGAGAAGCAGGCAAAACATTTGATATTGTGAAGAGCCATGTGCAGAACGGCTTAAAAGGTTTTACAGAAGACGAAGCTGTAAAAATGGTCATTGCCTATGAGCCTGTATGGGCCATAGGGACAGGTAAAACAGCAACGCCTGCCCCCCAGGCGCAGGAAGTTCACGCGTTTATACGCAAGGTCCTGTTAGAGCTGTGGGGCAAGGACGCGGCTGATGAGATAAGGATTCAGTACGGCGGGAGCGTAAAACCGGATAATATCGCTTCGCTCATGGCTCAGGAAGATATCGACGGCGCGTTAGTTGGCGGGGCCAGCCTTAAGGTAGATTCGTTTACAGAGATTGTAAGGAAGGCAGTGGGAAGATAGGTCCCTCGCCGCTACGCGTTACAGCAGGCGGCTCGGGACGATTTTTCAACAAAAATATTCTACTGGAAAAATCGGAGGTAATTATGTACGGATTAATGGTGGCAGTTCATGTTTTAGCGTCGATTTTCTTGATAGCGGTTATATTGCTTCAGGCCGGAAAAGGCAGCGGCCTGTCTGAAGGATTTGGCGGCGGGGCTATGCAGAATATGTTCGGCTCAAGCGCGAACACGGTTATGACCAAGGTGACAGCAGCCTGCGCGATAATATTTATTTTTACGTCACTGACTTTAACGATTATGACAACAAGGCGCAGCAAATCCCTGATCGAATTGGAAAGAGGCAAAGTTTCCGATATCGTAGCGGGCCAGAAGGCCAAGGTAAGAGTGGAGTCCGCGCCTGCGCAGCCGGCCCAGGAAAAAAAGACGGTTACCGTCAAAGAGGTTAAGATAGACCCTGCGACCGGAAAAGAAGTGGTCGTAAAAGAAGAAAAGATGACGCCTGAAGAAGCGGCCGCCAGAAATAATGCCAAATAAAAAAATATTCTGGGTTTTCGCGTTAAGCAGCGTTGTTTATTTTACGCAAGGCATAGAAAGCCTTCCCAGCCAGGGCTTATTTTATTACTGGAAAGAAACCCTTCATTTTGCCCCTGAAAAGATAATGCTTATCTCAAGCATTATTACCTTCGCATGGCTGGTAAAACCTCCCATTGGTTTCATCGTAGATAATTTTTTAAGCAAAAAAATATGGATTTTACTATCACTAGCGCTTGATATAGCGCTGGTTTTTTTTATAGGCTCATTTGCCCTGCCGCTTTTCATACTGATAAGTATATTGATCATAAATTCAACCAACGCCGCCTTCAGGGATGTTTCTGTCGACGGCATTATGTGTGTGGAAGGCAAAAAGAACCAGACCACAGGCAAGATACAGAGTGTCCAGTGGATCTCTATTTCCGTAGCAACGCTTTTAGCCGGCATAGGCGGCGGCATTATAGCTGAAAAATGGGGGTATAAGACAGGATTTATGGTTCTTATACCGGTTTATATTTTGGTGGGGTTGGTCGCGTATTGTTATAAGGAAAACGACGTAGGGGCGGACCAATGTGTCCGCCCTAACGAGGGCAAACACATGGGTTTGCCCCTGCATTTGCATCTGAAACAATTATTCGCGGATAAAAGGCTGCTCGTTATCTGTTTATTTATATTTCTTTATCAGTATTCCCCGTCTTTCGGAACGCCGCTTTTGTTTATTCAAAGAGATGTTTTTAAATGGGGCAAGGTCTGGATAGGCGCTTTGGGCTCGATAGGCACTGTATTCGGCATTGTGGGCGCTTTATTATATTTTAAATTCAGCCAAAAGATTCAGTCACGTATAAAAATATGGCTGTTTTTCTCTGTATTGCTCGGAGCTGTCACAACCTTAAGCTACCTTTATTATACACCTGCCACAGCCGTAATCTACGACATCGTATACAGCCTGATGGGGATGTTTATATTTTTAATGCTGATGGATTTTATGGCCAGAAATACCATAAAAGGGCTGGAGGCTACTTCTTTTGCTTTTCTTTGCAGTGTAAGCAATCTTGCGATGGTGTCAGGGAATTTATCAGGCGCTACCTTATTGCCTTTAATAGGGTTAAAGTGGCTTATAGTTATATCCGCATTTACCAGTTTTTTATGCCTTCCTTTGATAAGCAAAATAAAATGAAAACCTGAAAATTTGTCTTGACCCGTTATTATTTTTTATGTATTATGTATAGAGAGTAATAAAAATATAATTAAGGAGGTTTGAATATGCCGCAGGGAGGGAAAATTTTATGCTTCGAGGAAGCAGCAACACATCTGAAGACAGGTTGCGGAAGATGCAGGATCTAATTGCCAAAAAGGCCTTTGAATTATACGAAAAAAGAGGCGGCCAGCACGGCAGTGACTTAGAGGACTGGTTAGAGGCAGAGAGAATAGTCAGAAGAAGCATGCGGTCTTGATATCTAGATGATATACTGGGCACCGTTCCTTCACTTTTACCAACCGCCGACGCAGTTTCACGCAATCCTGAAAAAGATCTGTAGGGAATCTTACAGGCCCCTTCTTGACGTATTTGAGGCAAATCCCAACGCAAAAGTCACCGTAAATATAAGCGGCGTACTTACGGAGTTATTAAATGACCATGCCGCAACCGATATAATAGACCGCATGAGAAAATTGGCGGAGCGCGGCCAGCTTGAGTTTGTAGGCACATCAAAGTACCACGCGATCCTGCCATTAATACCGCAGCAGGAAATGCTGCGGCAGATCGAGTTAAATCACGCCACGAACAAATATTTTTTTAAAAAAAGCTATTCGCCCAGCGGTTTCTTTCCTCCGGAAATGTGCTATTCGGGCGATTGCCTGGGGCCCATACATAAGACAGGCCATAAATGGATACTCTTAAGCGGTGTCGCTTGCGCCGACGAATGGCCCATGGATAAGATTTACCACGCCAAAGTTAATTCCTCAACAATTTCTGTTTTATTCCGTGACGATATCTTAAGCAATAAAATAAGCTTTCATACGATCGACGGCAAGGGTTTTCTGGAACATCTGCAGGGCATTTCCCACGCCCTCCAAAAAGACGGAGGGCAGGTCAAAAAGGACGCCTATGTGATTACTGCCATGGACGCGGAGACATTCGGCCATCACATACAGAACTGGGAAAAACTATTTCTGGAGAAGGTCTATGATGCGCTCACGTACCCGGACGAAGAGGTGTTTAAAAATATAAAACAAAGGTCAGACCTCGCGAAAGATTATAAAAGCTTTTTTGCCGATTCCGGTAAAAATATAAAGGTTGTCACGATAAGCGAGCTGGTCGAGAAATTCCCCAAGTCAAAGGTGATAGAGCCGAAGCGTTCCAGCTGGAGCTCTTCCATAGAGGACATAAACAGAGGCGATTATTATCCGTTATGGTTAGGCAACGGCAACGAGCTGCACGGCCTTCAGTGGGAGCATATGAAGATTTGCCTGGAAATGGTTTATAAAGCGCTTGAGGTCGCCAAAAATGGAGACTCAAAAAATTTCGCGAATATATCGCGCATGCTTTTGGACAGGGCGCTTCACAGCTGCCAGTTCTGGTGGGCCTCGCGCAGGCCGATGTGGGACATAAATCTCGTCAATAAAGGATTATTGATGCAGGACGAGGTTCTTTTAAACGCGTATAAGGCGATAAAGATGTCGCCGATAGACGAAGAAATCAAACGGGATTATTACCATAAGATTGTCGCAGCAAGGGATTTGAGGAATAAGATAACAGACAGGCTGCTGGTATTCTAAAAAGGAGTTTAATGTGGCAAAAAAAGGGTATTTTACGTTTGTTTTACATTCGCATCTGCCGTATGTGATAAGCCACGGTAAATGGCCGCACGGCCTTGACTGGCTTAATGAGGCAGCCGCGGAGACATATATACCTCTTCTTGACGTCTTTAACAGGCTCGTAGAGGAAAAGGCCATGCCGCGCATAATAATAGGATTAACGCCTGTTCTCATCGAGCAGTTAGCCGATAAAAGCTTTAAGGAAGAATTTAAGTCGTACCTGGCCGAGAAACTGGAAGCCGCATACATGGATGAAAATGAATTTACAAGAGAAAAACAGATTCATATGGCGCGGCTGGCAGGGGACTGGCACAAATTTTATCAGGATATTTATGATAATTTTACAAAAAAGTACAAAGAGGATATTGTCGGCGCGTTTAAGCGCTTGCAGGATATCGGCGCCATAGAAATAATAACATCAGCCGCAACACACGGATACCTGCCTTTAATAGGCGATGATATATTTGTGCGCGCCCAGGTGCGTACAGGCGTAAAGGCGTATAAAAGGCATTTCGGCCGCGCCCCTAAAGGCATATGGCTTCCGGAATGCGCGTACAGGCCGCATTATAAATGGGCGTATCCTGTAGGGAGTTTCGGTGAGCCGAAAGAAAGGGCCGGGATAGAGGAGATACTTCACGACGAGAATGTAGAGTATTTTATTGTTGACGGCCACCTGTTGGAGGGCGGCAAGCCTATAGGTGTTTACATGGACAGGTTTAAAGAACTTAAAACCTTATGGAGCCAGTTTGAGAATAATTATAACAAGCCAATAGATTCTGGAGAGGCTAGGTCCGCGCAAAAAATATATATGGTTTCCTCGACAGGCGGTAATAAGCCTGTCGCAATTTTGACCAGGGATTCAAAGACAAGCCTGCAGGTGTGGAGCGGAGAGTACGGTTATCCGGGCGACGGCAATTACCTTGATTTTCACAAAAAGCGTTTTCCCGGCGGGCTTCGGTATTGGAAGATAACAAGCGCGAAAAGCGACCTTGGCTCAAAAATGGTTTATTGGCCCGACGATGTTCCTCAAAGATTACAGGAAAACGCCGATCACTTTATAAGCACTGTAAAATCCACCTTGCTTGAGTATTACGATCGCGCTAAATCGCCCGGCATTGTTGTCTCGCCGTTTGACTGCGAATTATTCGGGCACTGGTGGTTTGAAGGTCCAAGATGGATTTATCTGGTATTAAAAGGCCTTGCGAACGACCCTGATATAGAATTGATGACGGGTGCCGCGGCAATAGAAAAGATGGCGCCTGCTGAAATAGTATCCATACCCGAAGGTTCATGGGGCGAGGGCGGGTTTCACTGGATATGGTTTAATGACTGGACCAAGTGGACATGGCAGAATTTATACGAGGCAGAGGCCCTGATGAAGAAGGCTATGGTGAAGGCGAAAACCCTGCCTGACCCGGACGGCCTGTATAAACAAATGGCTCGGGAACTTTTACTATTGCAAAGTTCTGACTGGCAATTTTTGATAAGCACCTGGAGCGCGCGCGATTACGCGGAGCTGCGTTTCAGCGACCATCTGGATAGATTCAAACGGCTTTATGAAATAGCAGAGAATTACGCTAAAAGCAAGGTTTTAAGCCATGAGGACATTGAGTTTTTGAAGGACTGCCAACAGAAAGACGCGCCTTTTGAGGATATAGATATAAAAGATTTTGCATAAAAGTAAGTTAATGACAAAATCCAAATTTCAAAATCCAAATCAATCATTTAAAGCCAAATCATTAATTTATTGGGATTTAGATTATTTATTTGAAATTTGTCATTTGGATTTGGGATTTCTACAATTATGAACAATGTATACTTCCTAATGGCGGTACATTTCCATCAGCCGGTAGGCAATTTCGATTTTGTATTCGAGAAAGTCTGCCGCAATTCATACCAGCCTTTCCTGGAAGTGCTCGAAGAATTTCCCGATATAAAACTTACTTTTCACTTTACCGGCTGCCTGCTTGAGTGGCTAGAGATAAACAACCCCAAAATTTTAGAGACCATAAAACGGCTCACAAAACGCGGCCAGCTTGAGATTATGACCGGCGGTTTTTATGAGCCGATTTTGCCTGTAATCCCTCGCAATGACAGGTTGGGCCAGATAGCGATGCTTTCCGATTTCATAAAAAATAATTTTAACTATGCGCCGCAAGGCGCCTGGATAGCAGAGA
>Ga0105164_10000432_pt1 | contig 30150 bp, 38 predicted proteins | sample VDWuncwatermetaG_FD_89674 | JGI IMG/M metagenome (GOLD analysis project Ga0105164, IMG submission 89674) | Wastewater microbial communities from Netherlands to study Microbial Dark Matter (Phase II) - VDW unchlorinated drinking water | ecosystem: Environmental > Aquatic > Freshwater > Drinking...
GACCTACGGCGACCGGACACTTAAATGTGTTTTTAAGATAGCAGCACATTCTGCCTTAAAAGGGACCGGGTGTCTACGGGCCCATTATGACGCTCTACGTAATAAAGGACTTGGCGATAAAGACGCTCGCAATGCTGTCTCTAGGAAAATAGCAGCAGTCACATTAGCCGTCTGGAGGAATAAAAAGTATTTCAATGAACAAATGATTCTAAAAAGTCTCCCGGCGAGGGTTTAAGACTACCGCGGTTTTTAACGATGACCGCTGCGATCTTTCGCCGGAGAGGGATGATGTCCAAATAGTACTGACCCTATGAGGTCCATTAGCGTGGTTGACACTCCCTCGTTTAAATCCAATAGTACCCTGCTCATAAAGAGCACCAATAGATGCTTGAAAACGAGACTAAAGTTTATTAATAATAGGTCGTACTAATGCGAACGGTGTTGCGGTTGTCTCAGTGCGTGGGCTTATCCCGGATTCAACGGGCCTCCTGTCGACAAGTGTTTGTCGGGTGTAATTCGTGTTTTTAGTTGACAGGTTTTTTCATAGATGCTATTTCTTCCGTTTCCCATAGCGACCCCTATTAGAGGTAAATGACCTTGAAACATCGATTGAATTTTACCGCAACTTTATGCAACTGCATCTGACATCAAGGAAAGGAAATTTCGCGATACTTGAAGCGTCCAATATCGGTGTTTATTTATGCAGAAGCATTGGAATTGGGAAGCTCGCCAGCAAAGACAAGAGGAGAGGAATTCAGGGATGTATCCGCATCTTGTGGTTAACAACGTTGGTGACGTCATTGAAGAAGCCAAGCGCAAAGGCTATAGGGTTGTCCAGAAACCGCGTAAATATAATTGGGGCACAGAAGCTTTTCTTTGTGATCCCGACGGGTATGTTTGGGCGTTAGTCACCCTTAAATCGTGAGTTTATTAAATTTTGTTTTATTTTATCTTTTGTTTTTTGACTTAAAGAAGAGGACTTGGTTGATTTAGATATTAGGTGACTGCGGTAGGCGCGCATTAATCTTCGCAGGCCCTTGAGTTGTTTTAAAACCTGTTTACAAGCCGTACAAAACAATAAGTGCATGTTGAGGCTCAAGGTCTCCTTAAAGGATAGACTCCGATCCATGCCTTCGGACATCAATCGCGAGGCTTTTTTGCAGGAAATCATCGGCATCATTTTTATCATGGCATTATTCATGTTCAAACCAGTTGATTTGTAGGCATTGCCTTAATTGCACGCGCGCTCTGTGTAATAGGCTCCATAGATTAGTCGCAGAAACATTCAAAACCTTGCAAATTTCTTTTGAATCTGTTTGTTCCATTTCGCTTAAGGAAAAGGCTTGCGCTGTTTTAGGGGGCAGACGCTTCAAACATTCTTCAAAGGCCCGCCAAAATTCTTGTTTGTCTAGTAATTGATCCGGTTGAATGTCCCATGAGCCAGGGGCCTTTTTAAGAGTTTCATTAACCTGGTCAAAAAAGGAATCGACGCTTGTCTCTTCGGGCGCAAGGCTCGAAACCGGTATTTCCCTATATTTTGAACGTAAATGGTCAGTGATTTTGTGGCGTAAAATGCCGATAAGCCATGTTTTTTCAGTGGAGTTGCCTTTAAATGAATCTTTTGATTTTAAAGCTGCCAGAAATGTCTCTTGAATGAGGTTTTCCGCTTGATCTGGATGGGGGATCGTCTTTAGGGCATACGCATAAAGATCATCTGCGTATAAGTCTACCCATTGCTTAGGGTTAGAAAGAGATAGCATGGAACTTAATTTAACAGATATTTTTAAAAAAAGTAAAATATTTTGCCAGGTTTTAGAAATAAAGACGACTATTAGAAAGAAGGGTGTTTTTGTGGAGGCTTACATGTTTTCTCTTAACACGGCAAGGCGAATAAGCGTCTTGTTATTATTTTTTCTATACTCGTTAGGCTTGGTTATAGCTTGGACAGGAGAGCCAGGGTTAAAGGCAGGATTTAAGGCCCCGGATTTTAGGGTATTAACGTCTGACGGCAAATCAGTCACACTTTCCGACTATTATAAGAAAAGGCCGGTGGTATTGATATTTTATAGTGGCGGGTGGTGTCCGTTTTGTAACTCGTATCTGCATACATGGCAGCGACACCTGGCTGATTTCAGGAAGACGGGGATCACTATATGGGCCATCAGTACGGATAAGCCGGAGTATACTGAAGAAATTGTTAAGCAAGAGGGCTTTGGTTTTGACTTGATCAGTGATCCTCAAGCAAGAATCCTTAAAACATATAATGTTCAAAATGAAGTCCCGGAAAGTTTGGCCAGGCAATACATCCAACACTATCACATTGAAGCAAGAGTTTACAGGGACCGTAAGCGCTTTGTTATAGCCATTCCGGCGGAATATGTGATCGATAAGAGCGGCAAGATCATTTATGCAAAAGCGGATTTTAAGATCAGGGCAAAACCTGAAGAAATTCTGGAATTACTAAAGAGAAAGGAGAGAAAGGGAGCATAAAAAAAACAGACCATGCTTTAATTAACAGTTAAAAAGAAAGGATTCGTATGAAGAAAATTATTTTGATGGGAATGACAACAGTGGCCTTATTGTTTTTGGGGAGAATAATTCCTGCGTACGCCGATGCCGATGACGTCAAAGTCACAGGTGAAGTGATTGATACATTCTGCTACGCGACGATGGGTGCTAAAGGCGAGGGCCATCGTCAATGTGGACTTGACTGTGCCAAGAAAGGCATTCCGGTTGCCATTTTGGAAAACGGAACTGATAAGTTGTATGTTCTTATACCCAATAAGGACAAAACAGCCTTACCCGATGAGGTGATTAACAAAATGGGACAGACCGCTACCATTACGGGTCATGTCTACTCCAAGGGCGGCGACCAGTTCCTGACCGTAGAGTCAGTCGGATGAGCCGTCTATTACAGACGTTGTTGCCTGGAACGCAACAGGTTCAGAACATTCATCCATTGATAGTTCATTTTCCAATCGTTTTTTTACTGAGCGCCGTTGTGCTTTATGCTTTGGCCTATGGGCTACGCCGTGAACCATGGGCCAAAGCAGCTTTTTTGCTTTTATTGGCAGGCACCCTAACTGCAGCTGTGGCGGTGTGGAGCGGACTTTACGCTGCAGAGGGGGTCATGGTGGCCCAATCTGTCCGGGCGCATTTGCTTAATTCCCATAAACAGTTGATGCTTTTGACTTTGAGCCTAAGTGGCGTGTTGACGCTATGGGCGGCAATGGCCGGAGGGTTTCCAAAGAAAGGACGGTTGATGTTTTTAATTGCATGCCTTCTTTTGGCCGTGGTGATGGCCAAAGGGGCTGATTACGGTGGACAGATGGTGTACGGTTATAATGCCGGTGGCAATGCCTGCGGTCAGCCCATAGAATTTAGGCCATAGTGATCTTGACAAGTATTGGCGATTGGTACAAAATCATTTATAAATTTTCGTTGAAAAGCCGTTGCCTTTTCAGCCATATTGGGCTGGAAAGGCATTTTTTATGCGGAATATCAAAATTAACAAGGTTGAGAATTTTTGCAAGGTTTTGGGTTTAAGTACGACTAATACTTGATGGGCACGAAGTTTGAAAAAATTTTAGTTTTTCACATAACCAATTAATACAAGGAGTTCACAATGCAGAAAAATACTACAAAAACGATTTTAGCAGGGTTGGGAGCAACAGCAGTCATGACTATGTTAATGTATGCAAGCCCTATGATGGGAATGCCCAAAATGGATATTGCCGGCATGATAAGCGGTATGTTGAAAATGCCCTGGATAATAGGCATGATGATTCATTTGATGATGGGAGTTGTGTTGTTTCCTTTTATATATGCTTATGTTTTGGCAGATAGACTTCCTGGTCCTGGTGTTTTTAAGGGAATGGTTTGGGGGCTGATATTATTTATCCTTGCTCAGACCATGGTCATGCCTATGGCAGGTATGGGTGTTTTCTCAAGTGCGAGTCCCCAGCAGATGCTTATGGTCATGGGAAGCTTGATGGGGCATCTTGTTTATGGAGCGATTCTTGGAGCAATCGTTGGTCGGGGTGGCTGTAATTGTTAAAGAGTAAAGGGACATAATATATGTCGAATTATCATTTATTTCAATTTTTAGGGTTTTTCATTGCCGGTTTAGCGGTGAATTTGACGCCTTGCGTTTACCCGATGCTTACGGTGACGGCATCCCTATTTAAACCTAAAAAAGACACTCATGAAATATTGCAGCATTCCTTTTTTAAGGCATTGACTTATTTTTTAGGGATTACGGTCACGTATAGCTCATTGGGTTATTTTGCCGCATCAACTGGCAAGATATTTGGCGGAATTTTACAAAATAGCTGGGTTTTAGGCGGGGTGGCGCTCATGATGTTTTTATTGGCGTTGTCAATGTTTGGGCATTTAGAATTGCGGGTTTCATCGGAATTATTAAACCGTTTGAGTGGTTTTCGTCGTGCAAATTATATTGGGCTATTTGCCTCAGGGGTATTAGTAGGCGTGTTTGCCGCGCCGTGTATTGGGCCGCCTGTGTTGGGATTATTAGCAGCAGTCGCGGATAATGGTAATCCGAAGTTTGGCTTAACAGCATTCTTTATTTTTTCCTGCGGGTTAGGGCTGCCGTATTTAATATTAGGAACATTTTCTGGGCTGGTTGCCAAACTACCCAAAGCCGGCAGTTGGTTAAAATGGGTAGAACGTATTTTTGGAATAATTTTATTGGGCTTTGCTGCTTTTTATTTATCATTGGCACTACATTTACCAAGCGCAAAAGCATCCGAAATTTCCTGGCAAGCTTATAGCTTAGAGAGGGTGAATGCTTCAGTTATCAGACATAAACCGATTATTATCGACTTCTATGCGGACTGGTGTATAAGCTGTCATGAATTAGAAAGGACTGTATTATCAAACCCCCTAATTGTTGCTGATCTTAAAAATGTGACAACCTTACGTGTAGATGTCACGAATACGGATGATCCTAAAAGCAATGACATGATTGAGAAATACCATGTCATTGGCTTGCCAACGATTATTTTTCTGGATAGCCACGGCCAGGAGATTAAAGAGGCCAGGGTTGAAGGGGAGCGATCAAAGACAGAATTTGCAAAATCGATTTCGTTCTTAAAATAGGGAAAGATTAATAAAGTTTGTCAGGTTTGGTGATTCCCTACGACTAATAGGTAGAGCTAATAAAAATGAATCGACTTATTCCAATATTGATAATTTTATTATCATCCATCGGTTTAACGGATGCCCAGGGTATTTATGATCACCAGTATCATCATTGGCAGAGTGTGTTAAGCGTCTATACGCACGAAGGGCGGGTTAATTATAGAGGCCTTAAAGAAAATAAAAATGAGTTAGCAATATCTATTCGGGCTATTGAAAGCGTTTCTAAGACTGATTTTGCATCGTTTAACGTTCAACAAAAAATGGCATTTTGGATTAATGCTTATAATATGGGCGTGATTAAAATGATCATTGAAAATTATCCCATCCAGCGTTCCTTCAGCTTCAGGGCCCTGGCTTTTCCGGCAAACAGTATCCAGCAAATTCCAAATGTCTGGGACAAGTTGGTCCTGCATATTTTAGGTCAGGATCTAAGTCTCAATGATATCGAGAATAAAATTTTGCGGCCGGAATTCAAAGACCCCCGTATTCATTTTGCCATCGTGTGCGCTTCCATTGGGTGTCCAGCCATCAGATCCGAAGCGTACACAGCAGAAAAGTTGAATCAACAAATGTCAGATCAAATCCGAATGTTTTTAAATGATCCTTCAAAAGCATGGTATGACAAAGCGAAAGATGTGCTTTATTTATCCCCGATCTTTAAATGGTTTAGGACAGATTTTGAACAAGCGGGAGGGGTCATTGCTTTTATCAAGGAGCATGCCCTTGGAGTGTTTAATGGAATTTCCGGGAGAACAGAAATTCAATGCTTAGGCTATGATTGGGATCTTAATGAAGAGCATTCAAAATAAAACAGCGATCTTAATATTATTGGGAATGGGGTTAGTGACCATTCATGCTTTGACTTCTCAATTAAGTCATCAATTTATTTTTGGCCGAGACTATCCACAGCGTCCGATTATTGCATTTGTTGCATTGATGGGTTTGGCAGGGGCGTTCTATATTCTTGCTTTAGAATTGATCCGAAGAAATTCAGTTGCCCTATCTACTCCAAAAGTCATCACGTTTATTTGTCTAACAGCTTTGCTTATGCGTCTCATTTATGCTTCTTCCACTCTTCTTCAGGAGACCGATCCGTTCCGTTATATCTGGGATGGGCAGGCAATGATCCAAGGGGTAAATCCTTACCAGTATTCACCCCAGGAAGCAATGCAGAATAATTTTAAGCCGACTTCTGACGACCCCAAGACACAAGACGTCTATCAAAAAATTAATCACAAAGACATTAAAACCATATACCCGCCTTTGGCACAGGGTCTATTCGCCCTAAGTCAAAAGCTGACACCTTGGAAGATGGCCGGCTGGAAATGGATGGTAGGTTTGGCTGATTGTGCTGTTATGGGTATCTTAATAGCTATCTTTGGGCGTTTGGGCTTACCAAAATCTTGGGTTGCTGTATACGCTTGGTCACCATTAGTGATTAAAGAATTCAGCAACAGCGTACATTTAGATGTATTTGCCTTGTTGATGCTAAGTATGTTGATTTATGCACTAGTGCGTGGATGGCCAATGATGGCTTATATATCATTGGCCACAGCGGTACTTATTAAATTGTTTGCAATAGTGCTTTTACCTGTACTCATTTGCTGGCAAATCAAAGATCACAAAGGATCTCTCCTAAGAAATATTCTCCTCTTTTTTAGTGTATTGATCGTTTCATATCTGCCTTTTCTCAATGCAGGCGTATTAATCACCGAAGGATTGAGACGCTTCTTGACTGAGTGGCAGACTAATGAAGGGCTTTTCGGTTTGATACGATGGGGGGCTTCATTCTTGCCTTTTGATGGGGAATCACAAATGTTGATAAGCCGGTTTATCTCAATAGGTCTATTTAGCATAGGAATAGGAGGGATTTTATTATGGTTTAATAGGAACAGGAACATTGAATCACTAATAAAGGCCATGGCCATGACACTGGTTGTGTTATTTTTTTTACTGCCTACAGGCAATCCTTGGTATTACACCTGGGTCGTTTTGTTCATCCCTTTTTTGCCTTTACGAGCGTTGATCCTGTTTTCTGTACTGGTCTTTGGATACTATTTTGATTTTTATTTTATGTATCACCATTCAAGGGCCATGTTTGTTTTTGTCCGGTGGATTGAATATGGTCTATTTTTTCTGGTTTTGGGAGGTGAGTTATGGCGCCGACGGTTGCCGTCATTGTCCCGGTCTTAAATGAAAGGCTGTTTATTATCGATGCCCTGCAATCTTTAAGCTGTCTGGGGGCTGACGAAATTATTGTCGTTGACGGGAATTCTACGGATGGGACATACGAATTAATCAAAGAAAGGTTCCCCCGGGTGCTTTGTTTAAAGACGACTTTTGCCAATAGAGCAATACAAATGAATGTAGGGGCATCGGCGGCTGTGTCAGACATCCTTGTTTTTCTTCATGCAGATTCAAGATTACCGGCTAATGCGGTCAGCTATGTACAGAAAGCAATGCAAAGGGGGTATCGTAGCGGCGGTTTTATGAAAAAGTATAAACCCGCCAATTTGGTCTTAAACATATATGGTTTTTTGCTTAACCATATTTATCTGCGTTTTTGCAAGAATTTAGTCGGTTCCAACGCGATCTTTATAAGAAGGGATTTGTTTGAGTCACTGAGGGGTTTCCCTGAGCTCAACTTCATGGAAGATGTTCATTTTGCAAAAATCCTTAAAAAGACCGGCCGATTGGCGATTATTGATAAGCCGGTCATTGTTTCCTCCCGAAGGTATCAAAAAAACGGAGTGTTGAAACAGATTGTCCGTAATGCCGGCATTATGTTTGATTACCAATATTTACAGCGGGACCCGCAAGAGTTAAAGAAAGCGTACACAGCTCATGTATAAGAAAAATGCCATTATTTATTTTGTAAAGTATCCGACACCAGGGAAGGTCAAGACCCGTTTGGCCAGGACAGTAGGCGATAAAAAAGCGGCTCTTTTATATAAGGAATTAGCTGAAAAGAACTTTCTAACACTAAAACAATGTAAGGAAACAGAATTGATTGTTTTTTTTGATCCACCGGAAGATCTGGTCAATGTCCATTGGTGGTTAGCTGGGGCAGATCAATATATTCCTCAAGAAGGTTCAACTTTGGGAGAGCGTTTAATCAATGCCTTTAAATGGGCGTTTGATAACGGTTTTCGAAAGGTAACAGCAGTGGGGAGCGATATCCTGCAGATGACCACTACCATTGCCGATCAAAGTTTTGTGGCGCTAAAAGAGGTTGATGTGGTCATTGGTCCTGCGAAAGACGGAGGATATTATCTGATCGGCCTATCTTCAAATCGGCCAAGCTTGTTTGAAGGGATCGATTGGAGTACGAGCAAGGTTTTGTCTCAAACTTATCAGGTCATTAATAAATTAAAACTGAAATATCACACATTATGTCCATTGGATGATTTGGATGAGATTAAACTAGCCCGAGCACCCTCGCCTTGGCGGGGAGCGGGGGGCTCTAAAAGGAGAACAACGCATGAGTTTATCAACGGTGAACTTAAAAAAAGAAGAGGTTAAGAATTATTACGGCAAGGTCTTGAAGACCAAGGATGATTTAAAAACCAGTGCCTGTTGCACAGCCGAAAGTTTCCCGGCCCACATCAAATCGATCATTAAAAATATCGAGCCGGAGATCACAGAGAAATTTTATGGTTGCGGCTCTCCCATCCCCAATCAATTAAGCGGTTGTACGGTGTTGGATTTAGGTTGCGGCACCGGACGTGATGTTTATATAGCCTCTGCTTTGGCGGGAGAAAATGGCAAAGCCATCGGTATTGACATGACCGATGAACAGTTGAATGTGGCACGTAAACATGTTGACGCACAGATGAAAAGATTTGGCTTCAAGAAAAGCAACGTAGATTTTAAAAAAGGATATATCGAGGATTTGCAGGAGGTTGGCATTACTGACGACAGTGTGGATGTGGTGATCTCTAATTGTGTTATTAATCTTTCTCCGGACAAGCCCCAAGTTTTTAAAGAAATATTCAGATGTTTAAAGCCGGGCGGGGAGCTTTATTTTGCGGATGTATTTACGGATGCCCGTGTTTCCCAAGAATTCCATGATGATGCCCTGAGCTATGGGGAATGCTTAGGTGGTGCCATGTATATTGAAGATTTCCGCCGGATGCTTGAATCTGTCGGTTGTCCGGATTACAGGGTCATTGCAAAAAGAAAGATCAATATTGAAGATCCAGCCATTGCCCGAAAAGCAGGCAATATTGAGTTTTATTCAATGACCCTCCGTGCCTTTAAACTTTATGACCTGGAAAACCGTTGTGAAGATTTCGGCCAGGTGGCGTATTACTTAGGCACCATGAAGGGATGCCCTCATAAATTCATCCTTGATGACCATCATGTGTTTTTAAAGGATAAGCCCATGCTGGTCTGCGGGAACACAGCATCTATGATTACCAATACTCGCTTTGGCAAGCATTTTAAGGTTATTGGTGACAAGAAGAAACATTTTGGCCTGTTTCCTTGCGGCCCTGTTTCCAGTGAAGCTAATTCAACCGGCAGTTGTTGTTAAAGGAGGGTGAGAGATGATTTGGATAACGTTTATTATTTTAACAACAGTATTTGTGGCTTATGCCAATGGGGCCAACGACAATTTCAAGGGGGTGGCAACGCTGTTTGGCAGCGGTACGACCGATTATCGTAAAGCGTTATGGTGGGCCACTGTGACGACATTTGCGGGATCTATCACGGCCTTTTTCTTTGCTTCTTCGTTGGTGAAGACCTTCAGTGGGGCAGGATTGGTGCCGAATACTTTGATTGCAAGTCCGGATTTTCTGGTAGCGGTAGCTTTAGGAGCAAGCTTGACGGTATTAATGACCGCTTTAATGGGTATTCCTATTTCGACCACGCATGGTTTAACAGGGGCATTGGTTGGGGCAGGGCTTATGGCGGTAGGGCCGCAGTACTTAGGGTTTCAAACCTTGGGAAAAAGTTTTTTTGCGCCACTTCTAGTGAGCCCGGTCATTGCTGTAGTGGCAACGATTGTTATTTACCCGATATTTCGTTTTGTGAGACATCAACTTGGGATCACGCGAAGCACATGTGTCTGTATGGGAGAAAAGATCGTTCCTGTTCCAAACTTGGCCTGTTGTAGTGGGCAGACATTATCAGTCACACAGCTAAAGGCCTTGGATATCATAGTTGATGAACAAACAGCCTGTCAGGCTAAGGCCATTGAATATTATCAAGGAAATTTATTAGGCATCAGCGCCCAACAGATTCTGGATGCTTTGCATTTTTTAAGTGCCGGCGCTGTCAGTTTTGCACGAGGACTAAATGATACGCCAAAAATTGTAGCACTCATCATCACGGCCAGAATTTTGGGTTTACAAAGCAGTATTATTCTTGTTGCCATCGCTATTGCCGTAGGCGGGCTAATCAGTACTCGATGTGTCGCTGAAACGATGTCTAATCGTATAACCTATATGAATCATGGGCAGGGGTTTAGTGCAAATTTAATTACAGCAATTTTGGTCATCTTTGCTTCTAAATGGGGAGTGCCTGTTTCGACAACGCATGTTTCTTGCGGATCATTATTTGGTATTGGTCTGAGCAACGGCAAAGCCAATTGGAAAGTAATTACAGGAATATTGTCGGCTTGGATTTTGACCCTGCCCGTAGCTGCGGCTGTTGCCGGGGTAACTTATTTTATACTTCACCATGTTTTATAGAGGGGAGCAATGATGAACCGTTTTCAATCAAAGTTAATGGAACACAAATACAATCTTAAAAAGACTTCCATTGAAGTTCTTCAAGTTAATGTGGGTAAATTGTGTAATTTAACATGTTCCCATTGCCATGTGGAAGCAGGGCCAACAAAAATTAGACAGAACATGGATGAGCGAACGGCACAAGCTGTGGTTGGTTTGATTGACAAGTTAAGGCCACGTACGTTGGATTTGACCGGTGGCGCTCCGGAAATGAATCCAAACTTTCGTTATTTAGTTGCTGAGGCCTATAAGCGAAATGTATATATTATCGACCGATGCAATCTAACCATTCTTTTGGAGAAAGGGATGGAAGATTTGGGTGATTTCCTGGCCCGACACCAGGTCGAAATTATTGCTTCGTTACCCTGTTATTCAAAAGACAATGTTGATAAACAAAGAGGGATCGGGACTTTCGTCAAGTCGATAGAGGCTTTGCAAAAATTGAATAGTTTGGGTTATGGAAATCCTGATTCCGGGCTAATTTTGAACTTGGTCTATAATCCCGTAGGAGCGCATTTGCCGCCGGCACAGGAGAAATTGGAAAAAGATTATAAAGAACGTCTTAAGGATGATTTAGGGATTGTCTTTAATAGGCTTTACACGATCACCAATATGCCTATCACCCGTTATGCCAAATATCTCAAAGCATTTAATCAGCTTGAAAGCTACACTGAGTTATTAACTAACAATTTTAATCCTCAGACCCTGGATGGACTTATGTGCCGCAATACGCTGAACATCAGCTGGGATGGTCAATTGTATGACTGCGATTTTAACCAAATGCTGGGCTTAGGCATGCGCAATGGAAAAACATTTACCGTTTTCAATGTATCAAAAAAGGATTTGGAAAATTGGAATGTATTGACAGCTGATCATTGTTTTGGCTGTACCGCCGGATGCGGTTCCAGTTGCCAGGGGGCATTGAAATTATGAAGTTTTTTTGTTCTTATGGGAGTGTTAAATGCTCTTCATAACAGAAAGAATGAGCTTGCTGTTAGTTTTGTTCTTTTTTTCAGGATGTGTATCTGTAACAAAATTTCCTGATATTGGAGAGATTTATAATAAATCTGCCCAGTATCATTATGTTGACCGAAATCCGGTCATTCTTATACCAGGGATTATGGGGTCAAAACTTGTTGATCAAAAAACAGGTCAGATTGTATGGGGGGCATTTGGCGGAGGATCAGTCAATCCAGACGAACCACGCGGCGCACGATTGATCGCTTTACCCATGAAGGAAGGATTTTCTTTAAAAGATTTGAAAGACCAGGTCATTCCCAAAGGGGTCTTAGAACAGGTGAAGGTAAAATTATGGGGACTGCCCGTCAATTTGAGGGCTTATATCGATATATTGAGGACCTTGGGGGCCGGGAATTATTATGATCAACAGTTTGCCCAAGCAACCGGTCTGTACTATGGAAAAGGGCATTATACCTGTTTTCAATTTGATTATGATTGGCGCCGCGACATTTCTGAGAATGCCGAGCGACTGCATGAATTTCTTATAACCAAAAGAGCTTATGTACAGCAGCAGATAGAAAAAGAATTTGGAGTTAAGAATTATGATGTGAAATTCGATCTTGTGGCCCATTCCATGGGGGGATTATTGGCCAGGTATTATCTGGAGTTTGGAGGGCAGGATTTACCCAAAGATGGCAAGTTACCGCCCGTCACATGGGAAGGGGCGAAATATGTTGATAAATTGGTCATGATCGCAACACCGAATGCCGGTACCATCGAAGCTTTACAGGATCTTGTGAAGGGGGTGCGATTTTCAATATTTTTACCGAAATATGAACCTGCGGTTTTAGGGACAATGCCGGCTTTATACGAAATGTTACCCAGAAATCGATACCACAGGGTTGTCAATGCGCAGAATCCTGATGAATCCATTGATCTTTTTGATCCCCAGTTGTGGCGCAAAATGAATTGGGGCTTGACTTCGGAAAATCAGCAGCATATTTTGAAAATGCTTCTTCCTGAAGTTTCAAATGCAGAAGAACGCAAAGAAATTGCTTTTGATCATTTAAAAAAGTCTTTGAAAAGGGCAAAGCAATTTATGCAAACGATGGACCAGCCGGCCGTCACTCCGCCGGGGGTCTCTATTTATCTTTTTGTCGGTGATGCCCAGCCAACAGATGCCGTGGTTTCGGTGGACTCCAAAACCGGCAGTTTAAAAGTTATCAAAAAAGAACCTGGAGATGGGGTAGTCCTGAGATCGAGCGTTCTTTTGGATGAACGCATTGGTAATCGTTGGGAGCCTTATGTAGAGTCCCCTATCCCTTGGACGTCAACGCAATTTTTGTTTACAGACCATGTTGGGTTGACCAAGGATGCGGCTTTTACCGATAATTTGCTCTTTTTATTATTGGAGAAAGACAAAAAAAGTTTTATCAAATAGGAAAGGAGAATTTAAATGAGTCAATTCACTATTTACACGAAAAACGATGCACCGCAAGCATCCAGATCGATGTTGGCGGACGCAGAAAGAAAGTATGGTTTTCAACTTAATCTTTTTGGGATTTTTGCCGAATCCCCGGCTGTTCTGGAAGCGTACACAACCCTTTCATCTTTGTTGGAAAAGACGTCCTTGACGCCGCAGGAACGGCAAATTCTTATGCTCGCCGTCAGTGTTGAGAATGGATGTGAATACTGCGTGGCGGCGCATTCCATGGTTGCGCGTAATATGGTTCATGTTCCATCTGAAATTGTGGACGCGTTAAGAAATCAATCCGCCATTGCCGACAAAAAAATCAGCGTTCTGGTTAACTTTGCTAGAGTGATGGTGCAAAAACGAGGGCATGTCACACCGGAAGAGCTGCAACAGTTCTTTGCTGGTGGTTATACAAAAGCCCAGGTTTTAGAAGTCATCCTTACCATCGCCATGAAGACGTTGAGTAACTATACAAATCATATAGCTCATACACCACTGGATAAGCCATTTGAGTCCCAACAATGGCAGAAATAGGGCAGGGGAGTGTAATGTTAAAATAGCCAAGGAGGGAACCATGAACACTAAAACTAAATTATTATTAACCGCTGTTATGATGACAGCTGCGTTAACGTTTTCTGCGCATACGGTAAGGGCGCAAGGCAATGAGAATGGCCAGGGCATGATGGGCAATGGCAATGATTCCGGGGCCGCTGAAACGGCCATACAAGGATTTTGTCCGGTCTGCGTTATCAATGGGATGAAGGTAAAGGGTAAAGATAACTTCACAACGGAATATAATGGGAAAGTATATAAATTTGCTGGGTTCGATCAACAGAAAGAGTTTATCAATGACCCGGAAAAATATGTAGCAGGTTTGGACGCCAAATTCAATTCCATCAATGATAATGGGATGAATAAAGGATTGTCCAATCAGGGTGGCACTACGCCGGAGGAAGGGTCACATTAACAAATGATATCCATCATCATCCCTGTTTATAACGAAGAGGCGGCAATTGGCCGGACACTTAGTGCGTTGCCATTTGGCGAAGATTGGGAAGTCATTGTCGTGGACGGCCAAAGCCAGGACAGGACGATGGATATTGTGCGTCAGTATCCGGTAAGAATATTGACATCGCCCCGTGGTAGGGCCCTGCAAATGAATGCAGGGGCTTCTGCCGCTCGTGGGAATATTTTACTTTTTTTACATGCGGATTGCCTTTTGGCCAGGGAAGGCCTGAAGGCGCTGGAAAAACAGATGGTTTTTAATTTTGTGGGAGGTTGCTTTACTCATAAGATTGACTCGCCTAAATGGATTTACCGTTTCATTGAAGCATCCGGACATTTGAGGGCCGTGTGTTTTAAAATTTTTTATGGTGATCAAGCCATTTTTGTTACTCGGGATGCCTTTGAGCGTATAGGAGGTTTTGAAGAAGTGCCTTTGTTCGAAGACGTGCTTTTTTCCAAGAAATTATGCCATATGGGCAAAACCATAGTTTTAGATGATCATGCCATGGTTTCGCCACGAAGATGGGAAAGGGGCGGTATTTTAAAGACAACCTTATTGAATTGGCTCTTAACATCGGGATTTGTTTTAAGGGTTCCTGCAGATCAGTTGGCAAAATTATATAGAAACGTCCGTTAGGCCTGCCGCTTTCTGCGGCATGCAATAGGATAAACTGGAGAAGATATGAAAGAATTAACATTTGACGTCGTTTGCATTGGTGGTGGCGCCGGTGGATTATTTGCCGCAAGTGTGGCCAAGGCATTAGGGGCCAAGACCTGCATTGTTGAAAAGAAGCGTTTGGGTGGTGATTGCACATGGTTTGGCTGTGTGCCTTCCAAGGCATTGCTTAAATCCGCCCAAACCGCGCATACATTATCACATTACGCCCAATATGGATTGAGAACTCAGGGGACTTTTGGTTTAAATACAGATAATGTGATGGCCCATGTTCGCGATATCGTTGCAGAAATTGCCACGCATCATAAAGAGGAAGATTTACGCAAGCGGGGCATTGAAGTCATCATTGGCACACCGCATTTTATTGATACTTCGACACTTGAGACCCCGGAATATCGCATTAAGGCAAAACGTTTTATTATCTGTACCGGTTCTCATCCGGTAGTTTTTCCCATTGAAGGTTTAAAGGAAGTCGGGTATTTGACGAATGAGACGGTATTTTCTTTGAATAAACTCCCCAAGAGTCTGATTGTTTTAGGGGGCGGGCCTATCGGCGTTGAACTTTCCCAGGCTTTAGGTCGTTTAGGGGTCAAAATTAATTTGGTTGAAATGGTGGATCGTGTCCTTTTTAGGGAAGATCCGGAGGTGTCTGTCTTTGTAGAGAACCAATTAAAGGTGGATGGTGTTGATTTATTTACAGGCCGCAAAGCGGTGCGTTTTCGTAAAGAAGGTAACCAAGTCATTGTTACGGTAGAGGACAAAAATGGTAAAAAAGAAGATATTTCTGCTGAAAATGTTCTGGTTGCGATTGGACGCGCGCCTAATCTTGAGGGCTTGGATTTAGAGAAGGCAGGGGTTGAATATACGTCTAAAGGTTTGAAAGTAAATGAATATTTACAGACGACTAATCCAAATATTTTTGCCTGCGGGGACGTGGCAAGCCCTTATCAGTTCAGCCATGTGGCGGCCTATCAGGCATCTGTGGCTGTCCGCAATGCGATGTTTAAGAGATTGGCTTGGGGCAAGATCAATTACAATAACATGACCTGGGCAACATTTACCGATCCGGAGCTTGCCCATTTAGGTTTGACGGAAGAAGAATCAGCTAAACAATTTGGTGAAATAAAGGTATACAAAACGCCGTATACAAGCGTAGATCGTGCAGTAACAGATTTGGAAAAACAGGGCTTAATTAAGATCATAACAGACAAAAAAGGATTAATATTAGGAGCGCATATCGTTGGTGCTGGTGCCGGTGAAATTATTCAGGGATTTTTGGTCGCAAAAGCAAATCGAATGCCGCTTTCCAAACTGGCACAGACACTTTATATTTACCCAACATTGTCTGAGTTGGTCAAGAAAACAGCTGCCAAACCGTTTGTCGAGCAGGGGAACAATCCGTTAATTAAGTTTTTGCTCAAGGTGATGAAATCCGTATGAACAAAAGTCCCTGGCTAAAATTAGTTTTAGGTTCTATGGTGCTCGTTGGGATATTTCTAACATTCCGGGCATTGCATATAGATTTTTCCAGCATAACGCCTGAAAAGTTTAAGGAAACGATCAATGGTTTAGGTCTATGGGGACCAGTTATTTATATTATGTTTTATATAGTCCGACCTTTGATTCTTTTCCCTGCAGCGATACTTTCGGCATCAGCAGGAGTGATTTGGAGCATCAAGGGTTTTATTTATTTGCAGATTGCCGCTAATTTATCAGCTGTGGGAGAATTTTTCATCGCTCGGTATTTAGCGCGTGAGGCTATTGAAAAATTTTTAAAGGGGAAAATAGGCAATATTGATGAGGCCATTGAAAAGAGGGGGTTTGTGACGGTCCTGTTGATCCGCCTTATTCCCAACGTTGCCTGGGATATCCAGAATCTTGGCTTAGGATTGACCAAGGTCAGGTTTCGAGATTATTTTTGGGCCACATTTTTTGGTATTATGCCGGGATCATTTGCGCTGGTGTATTTCGGGTCTTCTTTTATCAGTGTGTTGACAAATTCCAAGAATGTTTGGAAGATAGGTATCGCAGTATTGTTATTTGTGTTTATATATTGGTTACAGAGGTTCTTAAAGGATAAAAAGAAGGGATGAATATGAGAATTAATAATTCTTTATTTTTAACTTTTGTGTTAATGGTTTGTCTACTACCTATGAAAGGTTGGTCTCAAAACCCAGAAACCCCAGGTCTTAGAGTTGGTGAGATGGCCCCAGATTTTACTGCGTCAACTTATGAAGGTCATAAAATTGTTCTATCGGATTATTATAAGAAAGGACCGGTGGTTCTAATTTTTTATCGAGGCGAATGGTGTCCGTTTTGTAATTTACATCTTAAATCATTCCAGAACCGGTTGAAGGACTTTAAAAAACTGGGAGCAAATACTTTAGCGGTGAGCGTAGATAAGCCGGAATATGGGACTAAAATTGTCCAAAAGGATAGTCTTGGATTTGAAGTGGTTAGTGACCCTCAAGCAGATATTTTAAAATCCTATAATGTCATTTACAAAGTTCCTGATGATTTGGCGGAAAAATATCTTAATGAGTATCACATTGACTTACAGGCCCATTCAGGCCGTAGTGAGCATATTATTGCCGTACCGGCTACCTATGTGATTGATCGATCCGGCAGGATTATTTTTGCTTATGCAAATGTTGATTATAAGGTGAGGACTAAACCTGAAGAAGTATTGGATATTTTAAAGAATTTGAAATGAAAATGGATATGAGAATGCATAAAGATCCGATTTGTGGTATGAAGGAAGGAGTGTCAAAATGAGCATGTTTTATTTTATCATCAAATGGCTACATGTTTTATCTGTCATGGTTTGGATTATGGGTCTTGTCTTGCAATGTATTTTATTGTTAGCAGCACAAGAGAAGATACAGGCTTCCCCCTTGACACAAATATTACGTCTTTGGGAAAAGCGTTTGTCAATTCCGGGGGTGTTATTAGTCTGGGCCACAGGATTATATTTGGCCATGAGCGGGGCGTGGTATCAATCTCATTGGTTTATGATTAAGGCCGCTATCGTTGTTCTTCTTACCGGACTGCAGGGGGTTTTTGCCGCCAATATCCGCCGGTACTATGATGAGTCAACGGTACCGGCCTTGCCTATGCCGGGATTTATCACGGCCGTTTTCGTCATGGTTGCATTGGCTGTATTTCTTGTCATAGTCAAACCGTTTTAATTGGGAAGTAAATCATCCTCGTAGATAAGTCCTGGGAATCACGGTAAAAGTCCACCCGGAAAGCTAAAACAAGATCTAAAGGATATATTTTGACAAAAGGTAAGCCCTTTGTATAATACTAAAAATACCTAATCAGTATTATGTGTTAAATATACCAGATGAGCGCAGAGATAACAAAAGAAAAAATTTTGAACGCATCTGAGAAACGAATGCTCAAATTTGGTTTCCGGAAGGTGACCATGGATGAGATTGCCTCAGACCTGCACATGAGCAAAAATACAATTTATAAATTATTTGTCAGCAAAGAAGAGATCGCCAAGGCTTTGGTCAAACGGTTACAGCATCAGTTGGATGCCGGGCTGGTTAATATAGAGAAGACTTCCAACGGCCCTTTACGGATATTTTCAGACAGCGTTCTGCTTTTGCGCAAACAGCTTGGGCCATGGTTTGATCATTTTTTTAGAGAAATCCCTACCGAATTGCCTGGTCTTTGGGATGAATTTCTACATTTTAGAAATGAAAAAATTCACAAAATTCATTCGTTAGTTGAGAAAGGCAAAAGAAACAGGGTTTTTCGTCCAGTCAATCCTTCCATAGCCACAGAAGCATACTTGGGGGCTGTAAAGGCAATTACAAATCCAAGGTTTCTAGAGCATGAAAATCTTACCTTTGATCAGGCTTTGGACTCAGTTTTGGACATATGGTCAAAGGGAATCGTTAAGACAAAAAGATGACCATGCAACGATTAAATGAAATCAAGCAGATAGAGCAAATTTTGAATGATTTAAAAAAGATTAAATACGGGTCCATTGAAATCCTTGTGCATAACGGAGAAATCATCCAAATTGAAAAGAAAGAAAAAATACGCCTCGAAAAACAGAGCAGACAAACTGCATGAAACAAAACATATAGTGCCGCAGCCGACCGGATAGACCGGAAGCTCACACAATGTCCTCGTATTCCTTGCGGGGCCAGAAGGAGTGTTGCATGAAAAGCTTCCATAAAGTCTTAGGCCTGGCGGTGTTGTTTTTATGGTCTGTTTCAGCCAAGGCATCCGCAGACGATTCTGGTCAATATCTGCATTGGAATTATAATGTCGGTGGAGAAGAAAGAATCCGCTATGAATACCGTGATAATTTTGATCTCAATAAGAGTAAAAATGACAACGGTTCTCAAATCCTAAGCCGCTTTAAGCTCCATGCCGCTGCTGATCTGTTGGATGAGTATCTAAACAAAAAGGCCGAATTTTTTGTGGAGGGTCTGGATGCCAGGGACATCCCATATCAGACCAAGGCCCTCTCGGGGCAGACCGACAGCTTCGATTTACACCAGGCTTTTCTTCAGCTTTACAATGTGATGGGTTCGGATATTGACGTGAAGCTCGGTCGGCAGGAAATGAATTACGGGGCCAAGCGCCTGATCGCTTCGCCGACCTGGTCGAACGCCGTGAGATCCTGGGATGGGGCGGTCATTCATTACCATCAAGGCGGGCTGTATTCGGATTTGATATACGGCCAGACCGTGCAGTACCAGGACAAGGAATTTAACGTCTCGGACGGCCATGAAATCCTCTCGGGAATTTACAGCGGGTATCAAAAAAGCAAGGTTTCGCCGTTGATCGAATGGTATTACCTGAATCAGGATGACACCAGAGGGATCAATGATATCCACCGCGAGACAGCCGGGGCCAGAATAAAGATGAAGATCGCCACGGGCACCACCGTGGATGTTGAGCTTCCTTATCAATGGGGGAGTACCGGAAAAATCACCACAGGCACGAAACAAATCAAAGCCTATGCCTTCCATGCCAATGTTGCAAAAGATTTTACGGATTGGTTCTGGAAGCCCCAAATGAATATCTCCTACGATGAAGCCTCGGGCAATAAAGACCCCAATGGTAAGGTCAGCAACACCTTTGTGCCCCTTTATCAGACGGTGCACGAGCCCTACGGAGAAATGGATTTCTTTCGTTGGGAGAATGTCCGCAATCCCGAATTTAACATGGTTTTCTCACCCACGGAGAAATTCCGTTTTAAACCCCAGGTCGATTTTTTCTGGCTGCAAAGCAAGAATGACTCCTGGTACAATTCATCCGGCACAGCTATAAGGACCGCCACCAGCGGCAAGCGCAGTTATTACGTGGGCAGCGAGGCGTCCATCCGTTTTTTCTATGATTTTACCAAGAATATCAAGTTTGAATGCGGTTACGCACATTTTTTTAGCGGCGGCTATGTTAAAGACACCGGGCCCAATGATGACGCGGACTGGATATATTCCCAGATGATATTAAAGTTTTAATTGAAAGGAATGATATATGGATATATTAAAAAAATATTTTACAGTATTGTTGTTGTCCCTTCTTTTGCCGGTGTTGGCCATGGCAGACCAGGTCACGGTAGCGGCCGCGGCAAACCTGCAATACACCCTGGAGGATCTCAAAGCGCAGTTTACCAAAGAAACGGGGATCAATGTCAAGGACGCCATCGGTTCCTCGGGAAATCTGACCTCTCAGATCGAGAATGGTGCGCCCTTTGATGTGTTTTTGTCAGCCGATATGAAATACCCTCAAGCTGTTTATAAAGACGGTTTCTCTTTGCGGCCTCCTAAGGTCTATGCCTACGGTGTTTTGGTGCTTTGGACCATGAAGGACATGGATCTCTCCAAAGGTGTGAAGGTCTTAAGCGGCCCGGATGTTAAAAAAATCGCCTTGGCCGACCCTCAATTGGCACCTTACGGCCGCCAGTCGGTCAATGTCATGAAATTTTATCATTTATATCCGTTCATTTCCTCAAAGTTGGTTTACGGGCAGAATATATCCCAAACCAACCAGTTCATCGCCACGGGTGCTGCGGATATCGGCTTTACTGCCAAGTCCGTGGTCCTGGCCCCGGATATGAAGGATAAGGGTAAATGGGGCGAACTGCCGCCTCAGGCCTATAAGCCTATAGCACAGGGAGCAGTTGTACTAAAATACGGCCAAAAACATCATGCTATAGAAGCGCGGGCCTTTTATGATTTTCTTTTTTCGCCTTCCGCCCGGAAGATCTTTAAAAAATACGGTTACGATCTGCCATGAATAAATTGACCGGTACCATTGTTTCGATCGAATCGAGCGAACACATGTCCATGGTTGACATTGACGTGGAAGGCGATGTCTTTAGCTCTATCGTCCTGGAAACTCCGGCCAGCGCCGCTTATTTAAAGCAGGGGGGCAGGGTGCATCTGCTTTTTAAAGAGACTGAAGTTTCCATCGGGAAGGATCTTAAGGGCTTGATCAGCCTGCGCAATAGGTTCAAGGCTACCATCAAACATATGGAAAAATCCGCTCTTTTGACCAAGATAACCCTTGATTTTAAGGACAGAGAGATTACCTCCGTCATTTCTACCCGGTCAGCGGAAAAATTGGCCTTGGCCGACGGCGATCAAGTGGAATGGCTGGTCAAAACCAACGAGATTTCCCTTCAAGCCCAGGAGGCCTAAATGCACGAGGAGCTTCAACCGTTATTGTTGACCTTTGAACTGGCCGTGGTTGTCACGGCCGTTCTTTTTATTATCGGTTTACCTTTGGCTTATTGGCTCGCCTTCTCGCGCGGCAGGTTCAAATATATCATCGAGGCAATGGTCAGCTTGCCTCTGGTTTTGCCACCTACGGTCATTGGTTTTTATCTTTTGGTGATTTTCAGTCCCCAGCATATCCTGGGGCATTTTTTTGAATCGATATTGGGCGTCAGGGTGGTTTTTAGTTTTCTTGGTCTGGTCATCGGCTCGGTAGTCTTCAGCCTGCCTTTCATGGTCAATCCACTTAAGGCGGGGTTTCAAAATTTTCCGATTATCTTGAAGGAGGCCTCTGATTGTTTGGGAAAGTCCCGCTGGCAGACCCTTGCCAGCGTCGTTTTGCCTAATATCAGGCCTGCTTTGTTGACAGGGATGGTCATGACCTTTGCCCATACTATTGGAGAATTTGGAGTAGTGCTAATGATAGGGGGGAACATTCCAGGACAGACAAGGCTTGCATCCATAGCCATTTATAATGAGGTGGAGGCCTTGAATTATAGTACGGCAGGCCTGTTTTCCCTAATATTGGTTTTGATATCATTTTCGGTTTTATTTGTTTTTTATTACTTAAACCGTAAATCTCCGGGACTTTTCTGATGATTAAAGCTCATTTTAAAAAACAAATGCAAACCCCCGGAGGGATGGTGTGGCTTGATATCGATTTGAACATTGCCCAAGGTGAATTTATAACTCTTTTTGGAGAATCCGGGGCCGGGAAAACAACATTTTTAAGAATATTGGCTGGCTTGACACAGGCGGAAGAAGGTGCCATTAAAGTTGGCGGGCAGGTTTGGTTTGACAGCCATTGCGGGACTAATTTGGCTGTCCCAAAACGGAGCATAGGATTTGTTTTCCAAGAAAGCAGTCTTTTTCCTAATATGACAGTTCGTGAAAATTTGGAATATGCCTGCCGAGGACAAAAATCTGTTCAAGAATGGATCAATACCCTTGGATTGAATGGATTGGAAGGGCAGAGGCCAAGCCAATTATCAGGCGGTCAAAAGCAAAAGGTGGCCCTGGCCCGGGCGATTGTCCGGCAGCCCCAAATTTTACTTTTAGATGAACCATTATCTGATTTAGATATCTCCGCACGACTGAACTTACAGGATGTAATCATCAAGGTCTACCAAAAGACTGGCATTACAACCATACTAGTCAGCCATAATCTGTCAGAAATTTTTAAATTATCGAAGAAAGTTTTTGTCCTTGAGCATGGTAAGATCACAAAAACCGGCAGCCCTCAGGAAGTCTTTGTGAAGGATAACTTAAGCAGTAAATTTAAATTCACCGGTGAAATAATTAAAATATCCAAGGATGGTGTATTAAATATTTTGACCTTGAGTATTGGCAATCAAGTCATCAAGATGGTGGCGTCAGATGAGGAAATTTCTGGTTTGACCGTCGGCAGTAATGTTGTGGTTGCCTCAAAAGCTTTTAAATTGACCCCATAAAACTGGGATGCACCCATAACGCATTCGGATTTGAAAACTTGACATTTATTATGGATTAATATAGTCTATAAAAGACAGGCGATGAGGTTCGCCATAACCGCCAAAAAAATTCAAGGCTAATGACCTCTACTGATTTAACAAATTGGTAGAGGTCATTTTTTGACCCCTACCAAACAATTGAGTAGGGGTTTTTGTTTTAAGACCATAAATTTGAAAGAGGATCCTATGGAGAGTATTTACACTATTGCTTCAATATGGATAGGGTTAGCTGTTCTTTCTGCCATCGTTGCCAATCATTTAAAAATCTCCATAGCGCTTGTGGAAATATGCGTGGGCATATTCGCGGCCGCTGTGACGAGCCATTTTTTCAGTCCCAATACTTTTGGGAGTAATTTGGAATGGCTTCGTTTCCTGGCTTCCAGCGGGGCTGTGATGCTTACTTTTTTGGCCGGCGCCGAACTTGATCCAAAAGTTATTAAAACTAAATGGATGGAAGTCGGGGTAGTGGGGTTGGTTGGATTTTTGGCCCCCTTTCTTGGATGCACTGCTTTTGCATATTTTTTCCTACATTGGGATACACGGGCAAGCTGGTTGGCGGGGGTTGCGCTTTCTACAACCTCGATGGCTGTTGTCTATGCAGTGATGTTAGAGACGGGTTTTAATAAGACTGAATTTGGTAAGGGAATTTTAGGGGCATGTTTTGTTAATGACTTAGGCACTGTCATAGCGCTTGGGCTTTTGTTCGCGCCATTTACTTACAAAACAATTGTATTTATCGCCGTAAGCGTGGTCGTTCTTGGTCTTTTCCCATACATTACATCACTTCTGCATGGGAAGTATGGGAATAAAACAGCTGCCATACGCGTCAAGTGGGTGGTTTTTGTGCTTTTTGGTTTAGGGGCTTTGGCAACATGGTCAGGAAGTGAGGCGGTTTTGCCCGCCTATATAGCAGGTATCCTTTTGGCTGAGTTTGCAGCCCAAGAACATCATTGGATAAGAAGGCTGCGCACCTTGACGGTAGGGTTCCTGACGCCATTTTATTTTATCAGGGCCGGTTCATTAGTTTCTCTGCCGGCTTTGATCAGCGCGCCTGCGGTATTCTTAATTCTTTTTGCGGGGAAAATCATCTCAAAGATTTTGGGGCTTTATCCTGTGATCGGCGCTTTTCGTAAACAAAGCTCTGAAAGATGGTATTATACTCTAATGATGTCAACAGGGTTAACCTTCGGGACGATTTCATCATTATACGGACTGTCGCATGGCATAGTGAGTCAAGATCAGTATTCTTTTTTGGTGGCAACGGTCATTGGCAGCGCCGTTATCCCGACACTGATAGCCAATTGGGCCTTTTTCCCTCATCATATACTTGCCAAGCAACCAGGAAAACTGATGTCGGAAGGGATTGATGAGGAATAGTTTTTGAGAAAATTTGTCCAAGAGAGGTGACGAGAACTGAGGGGGCGATTGTTTTTTAAATTCCGTTTAAATTCCCACACCTTTTTTATTTAACACTTGACTCCGTACTATACTACAGGGTTTATAATATCATTGTGAAAGAAAAGAGTTTGACCATAGGACAAATCGCCAAAGAAACCGGGATCGGCATTGAAACAATCCGCTATTATGAGCAGTTAAAATTAATGCCGCAACCCAAACGGCGGCCTTCAGGTTACAGGCAATATTGCCAGAACTGTGTGCGTCGGCTTAAATTTATCAGAAATGCCAAAGAATTAGGATTTTCGTTGAAAGAAATTTCTTCTTTTTTGTCGTTGCGGATCAAGAGCAAGTCGAGATGCGCGGATATCAAAAAGCGCACGGACCACAAGATCAGTGAAATTGATGACAAAATCAAAAAGTTTCAGGAGATAAAGCGTTCCTTGCAGCGTTTGTCAAACAAATGCGTCAAAGGGCAAGCCTCAGTGAGCGAATGCCCTATTTTGGAAGAGATAAGTTCGTAAAGGGGATATTAAATGGCAAAAGAAGATAAAAACAAAAACATACAAACGAAAACGAATAAATCCGGGTGGTGGGGGACGGTGGCCTCTTTTCTCGCTTCCTTTGTGGGATTGTCCTGTCCGGTCTGTATTCCGGCCGTGGCTAGTTTACTGGCCTCGCTGGGAATCGGTATCGCCGCAAAGGAGCAATTTATCCGACCGTTATTACTCAGTTCGCTGGTCATAGCGGTTGCCTCCTTTGTGTGGTCCGCTAAACTGCATCACCGGTGGTGGGTGGTGGTTGCGGGTGTAGTGGGTGGGGTGCTGGTTTATTTGGGGCGTTACTTTGGATTTGGAGAGTTGTGGATGAACCAGTTGTCGTTATGGTCAGGAGCAGGGATACTCATTGGTACTTCTATCATTAACTTAAGGTTGAGAGATGGTTGTCGTCGCTGCCAGTAGGATACGGATTGCAATAACTCGGCAGCGCAAGGCGCTGTTAAGGAGGGTCTGTCATGAGAATGTGGTTTATCTTCTTTGTTTTGTTGATTTTGACAACAACGCAAGTCCGTGCTGAAGGGCATGGTCCCGCGTTTGGTTTGGCCACGCCGACCCTTGGCAAGGGTCAATGGAGCAGCGACACAACCGTTATGGCTCTGGGCACCAAAAAGGATACCAGTTTGATGACGCGAGAATGGGTGGGCCATGGTATCACCGAGGATTTACAGGCTACCTTAGGTTTTCCGCTTTCAGCCACCATTGATAAGCTTTCATCGCCGCCGCGAACGAGGTTCGCAAGCATGATGGGCGCTTTTGGCGACGTGGAAGGCTCTTTGCTTTGGCGGTTTCATCGACAGGCTCCGGGCGTTGGTTCGCGATTTGAAACTACGATGATATTGGGCGGGTCCGTGCCCACAGAGGACAAACGCGGGGGCGTCAGGGTTGGGCCATCGCTCAATGAGGCTGTGGTCACTGGTTATGCCTCACGAACGGTTTATGGTTGGCTCGGCGGCGGCTTCCAGCATTATTTCGAACGGGGGGACGACCGCCTGGGAGATTTGCCTTATGCCAGCGTTGTTTTGGGCTGGCGGCCGCCCGCATTTAGGCAGGATTATCCCAAACCTGACTGGCGGATTTTTGGCGAGAGTTTGGCGGAATTTCCCCGCAAAGACCGTATCAATGGGGCAATGGATCCCAACAGCGGCGGTGAAAAGATCCTTGTGGGGCCCTCCCTTTTAGGTCTTTATGGCCAATGGGGCGTGGAGGTGGGCGTATTATTGCCGGTGTATCAACGGCTCAATGGTATTCAGCCGGATGAAAAATATAGAATCAAAATCGTTTTTACTTGGTGGTTCTAAAGAAAAGGACATGACATCATGAAAAAAATCAGTAATAGGATGGTACGGGTTCTTGCCGCCGTTTCCGTGCTGTTCATTTTAGGGGCATGGAGAGCCGAGGCCGGTTTGATTAAGGTGGATCAGACCATTTGGGGGATGGACTGCGCTCCCTGCGCCTACGGCATGGAAAAAGGACTCAAGAAGCTGGTTGGAATTAAACGTGTCCAAGTGAGCCTCAATAAAGGGAATGCTGTCATCGAATTTGTATCCGATGTCAAAGAACCTACTTTGGCGGACATTCGCCGGGTAGTGCGTGACAGCGGCTTTACGCCCAAAGAAGCGAAGGTAAAGATCAGCGGGACTCTCAAGGTTCAAGAGCACAATGTATTACTGCTTCAGGTTGGTGAGATGAATTATGTTCTAAAACCGGTCGACAAGACGAAGGCCGCATGGCAACGTCTCCAAAAAGCAGCCAATGGTTCAACAATTACAGTGACCGGCAAGGTGCCGGCGGGCCACAGCGATGAGATATTTGTGGATGAGGCGTTGTTGTGAAGTTAAGATCCGTCATCAAATGTCCCCAATGTGGTTTCGAGAAGGAAGAAATCATGCCCTTGGATTCCTGCCAATTTTTTTATAAATGCATTAACTGTAAGGCCCGTTTAAGACCTAAAGCCGGGGATTGCTGTGTTTTTTGTTCTTATGGGAGCGTTAAATGCCCGTCAAAACAGAAAGAAGGTCATTGTAACCAATGCGACGGATGAAAAGGCATATGATCGTTTGGAAACGCAAGATCAGTCGGTTGTGCACAAGCTCAACGGCAGCCAACCCAAGACACTTTAACTTCGCTTTTCACTCATTTCCAGCTTTTAAAAAATCTCCAATAATTTTTGAGGGCGATGTGTCTAGTTCATCGCCTGTTTAATAATTGACCTAGAAAGTATGGGAGTCTGCCAGGTTATCAGTCCGTTTATCGTACATTTTTGTCGTTCCAATAAAAGCATGACCAAGGTAATCCTGGACCTTGGCCAGGTCAGCATGGTTGTTGAGCGCATTAGTGGCAAAGGTTGCCCTTAATGAATGCGGATGAAAATTTTCAATCTTGATCCCGACGGTATTGGCATAATGCATCACAATAAGATAGATCATATTGGTGGACAGGGGTTTGAGGTTTCCATCGGGATCTTTGCGTTTACGCAATTGACAGAACAGGGGGGACTCTAAAAAGCCTGTGCGGCCGTCTTTTTCCAGATAGGCGTTAATACGTTCTAAGGAAAAGGGGTGAAGGGGCAGGTCTCTTGTTTTTGATCCCTTACCCTTGACTTTCAAATAGGGGATGCCCTGTACATAGTGGATACTGTTTACTTTTAAATCCTTGACTTCCGAACGTCTGAGCCCATGGAACAAGAAGGTAACCAAAATCGCCCTGTCTCTTAGACCCACCAAGGTAGAAGGGGAGGGGGCATCAAGCAGTTTTTTGGCCTCCTTGTCGCTGATGGCATCAGTTTTTCCCACGTTTGATTCAACCTTGGGGCGTGTAATATTATTGCAGGGATTATCCTTAAGGGCTGAGCGTCCGCAATAATATTTAAACAGCGACGACACTGCTGAAATCTTCCTTGATATCGTCTCATTTGTTAATTTTTGTTTTTTAAGATGGGTGATCCAGTCCGCGACGTGCTTAGGGGAAACTAATCGATAGTCTTCTGATTTTTGGATGCCGGTAAAGATTTTAAAATCGTTGATATCAACTTGGTAGGCACGAGCCGTTTTCTCACTGCGATTGCGTCTTTGCTGGATAAAGTCTTCTTCCAGCGGGACTTCCTTTAAGGAATGGTAACTGGGATCATCTAAACGGCGTTGTGGTTCGACTTCCTTGGTCATGGGGATCATTGTAGCACAATTTCTAATTAGTGATAAGGTGTATTATCACTAATTGTTATTACTACCCTAAAACACCCAATCACAACGCACATCTCCAAACCCACACCTATTTTGTTCCTAAAAACACCTTCCCAAACACCATTTTTGCCTTCTGCCCGGCCTTAGCGTACTTTATATTCCGTTTTCTGTGGTGACCCCAGGAAGGGTCAGATCATCCGCTCATTTAAAGGACCTGATAGAAAAGATACAGAATGTCTCTGTTGACAGCAAGATCAAACAGGTATTTGATAAGATTATCTTATATAAAAGCACTTTAACCTCTGATGGGCCGGTATATGAAGCGCTGGAGGAATTTGCTTTAGGTACGGGAAAATAGGGGGCAACGCCCTATTTTTGTAAAACTTTACATTTCGTAATAATTTGGTAATATACTTCTAAGCAGTTCAAATCCTTCCCCCAAGGATCTAATATAAATTCCACCACTTTTCGTGCTTTCCCCTAAGCCATCAAGTTTATTTAGTAAACTTGACAAACTGTAGCTTATAAGCTACACTATGAGAGGAAGGCATGGGATGGAAAAAGAAGTTATCTTTTATCAAACCCGGGAGGGTAAGGAACCGTACAAAGATTGGTTATATTCTTTAAAAGACAATATTCTTAGGCATCGAATAATAATACGTGAAAATAGAATCAGATATGGAAATTACGGCTATCATAAACGTTTTTATGGCATTATCGAATTAAAGCTGGATTTTGGGAAAGGATACCGAATTTATTGCGGTGAAGATGGCAATAAATTGGTGATTCTGCTAATAGGTGGCGATAAAACTTCTCAGGACAAAGATATTAAAATAGCTCAAGAATATTGGAGGGACTACAATGCACACAAGAAAATATAGAACAGCAGAGGAAGTACATTTGGAATATTACAAAAAACATCCAAAAGAGATAAAAGGCTATTTAGCTGTAGCTCTTGAAGAGTATCAAAAGGATGGAGATGAAAAGGCCTTTCTTTATGCGCTTTCATTTGCAGCCAAGGTGCATGGGGGTTTTACTAAGCTTTCCAAAAAAACTGGTCTTAATCGAGAAAACCTATATCGTGCGCTTTCCAAGCGTTCAGATCCACGCCTTTCAACAGTTAGGCGAGTAATGAGCGCCTTAGGTTTTTCGCTTACGATTAGATAGAGGAGCAATATTCATACCGTTTCTGAGTAAATGATAATTCAAATCCGAACCCCCTTCGGATAGCAATAAAAGCAATCAAATCCCCCTAGGAAAAATACTAACCAAAACATCTTATAAATACCTATTTGTGTATACATTAAATAAGATGTAATGTGCTATTGACATTACATCAGAAATAGTGTATATTTTAAATAGGCCCAAAGGGGCAGAATGAAAAAGAAAGCCATTTACTATGAAGATGATAAAAATGTTCAGCCGGTTGAGGATTTTATTAATGGCCTTGATTTCAAGACAAGGACCAAGATTTTCTCGAGAATTACATTATTACAGGAGCAGTGGCAGGAATTAAGGAGGCCCTACGTTGATTTTTTACAAGGCGGATTGTACGAACTAAGAGTCGTGCTTTTTGGTAATCAAGTCCGCGTTATTTATGCGTATATGTTTAAAGACTATATTATTTTGTTACATGCGTTTCATAAAAGTACAGATGAAGTTCCACAGGAGGGTATCTCAAAGGCCAGAGAAAGGATGATTGATTTTCAAAAACGTGTAACCCAAGGGAAGATTAAACTGCCTAAAATATAAAGAGAGGTATTTTATGAAAACCAA
>Ga0105164_10000433_pt1 | contig 30128 bp, 27 predicted proteins | sample VDWuncwatermetaG_FD_89674 | JGI IMG/M metagenome (GOLD analysis project Ga0105164, IMG submission 89674) | Wastewater microbial communities from Netherlands to study Microbial Dark Matter (Phase II) - VDW unchlorinated drinking water | ecosystem: Environmental > Aquatic > Freshwater > Drinking...
ATTCTATCACTATGTCAAAGAACTGTTAGTTATCAACATTATCCACAGTATCCACAAAGAGAAAAAAGTAGCAAAAAAGAGAAATTTCTACTACTAAACATCGTAAAATTCGGGAAAGAGCTACAAAAACTTGTCAAGCATTATTTTTGATATTTTTTTTAAACGGTTTTTATCCCAGCAATTCCCGGATTTTTGCTAAGAATGTTTCTGACTGGAAGGGTTTTGTGATGAAGGCATCTGCCTTTACCTCTTTCGCCTTTTTCTCATCTATCTCCTGGGCGCGGGCGGTAAATATAACTATCGGTATAGTTCTGAAATTTCTGTCAAATTTTAGCAGGCGGCAGACTTTATAGCCGTCAAGTTTCGGAAGCATTACATCGAGTATCACCAGGTCAGGCGCTTCTTTTTTTATCTTTTCCAACCCCTCAATGCCGTCAACCGCGGTAATGACGTCGAAGCCTTCGCATTTTAAAAATATCTCCATTGTCTTCAGTATATCAGGCTCATCATCCACAACGATAATTTTTTTATTGTTCATTTTGCGTTACGCACCTTTCCTTTTATCGATATCCCTTAAGCCAACGGGCAAGGTAAATATAAAACTGCTGCCTTCACCAGGAACACTTTCAATCCATATCTTGCCGAAATGAGAATCGATTATTTGTTTTGTTATGGCAAGCCCCAAACCCGCCCCTTTTGCCCTGTTTCCCAAAATAGCCTCAAGCCGTTTAAACCTGTCAAAAAGCTTTTCTATGTCTTCAGGTTTTATGCCTACGCCGGTATCTTTTATTACTGCCTTAACCCCGCCCTGATCCATAGTAATCTTTATGGAAACAACGCCATCCTGTTTATTATACTTTATGGCATTATCTATCAGATTCGTAAAAACCTCATGCATCTGGTCGGCTGACGCGTAAATCTTAGGCACATCCGGCTGTGCATCAAGGTTTAATTTTATGCCTTTGGCGCTTGCCTGGATAGACAGGGAGCTGACAACCTGTTTCGCGATGGCCGGTAAATCAATCAACGTCCTCTGCGCCTTTATTGCGCCCTGCTCAATTTTCGCCAGATCCAGTAGATTATTGATAAGCCTGGACTGCCTGTCGACATTGGCGTCTATAATATCAAGAAGCTCGTCCGGAGAAACGTCCTGTGCTACACACCCTTTTGTTAACATCTTTTTTAAAACAAGGCAGGCGTTTTTTATTGACGTCAACGGCGTGCGCAGCTCATGGGAGACATTTGCCACGAATTCTGATTTCATGCTGTCAAGAGTCTTTAACCGCTGGTTTAATTCCCTTAGTTCTACCTGGATTCTCCGCTCCCTGCTGTATAAATAATATCCGAATAAGGTGATCAAGCTAAGCGAGTAAAACCTTATAAATGCCGCAGGGAATTGGATTTTCTTGCCCGCGCCTACATGTATATTCCAGAATGCCTCGCCGAGAAGAAACGTACACACAGCCACAAGCATTGTTATGGAGCCCTTCGGCCGCACAATCACTATAAAGGCCATTGTAAGCGCTATAACTATGGGCAGGTAATAGTATATAAGCCATGTACTAAGGCCTTTGAAATATAAATACACCGCTAAAAATACGATTGTATAAACGCTTGCTGAAAAAATTATCTTCTTTTTCCGGCTTTCTATATTGGGCAGAAAATTTGTCGCCAGAATAACCAGAAGCGCGATTAAAAATATAATGAGATATACCGGGTTTGTGGCCTTCAACGCCTGCGGAGAAATATTTATGAAAAGCACCACAGTAATCGCGGCTATCCAGAAAACAATCTCCACCAGATTTGACTGCCGGGTTATTTCTTTAAGATTTATCTTCATCATATTTACCTCTTGAACACCTGTATCATATCCCACAAAGGCAGGAATATGGCCAGCGCCATCACAAGCACCATCCCGCCAAGGCAGAATATAAGTATGGGTTCTATTGCGGTTGTAAGATTTTTAAGCGCGAAATCCACCTGCCTATCGTAATAGTCTGCCACGCGCGTCAGAAGCTGATCGAGCTTTCCAGTGCTTTCTCCGACAGATACCATCTGTGTCACAATAGGCGGAAACAGCTTATCCTGCCTCATTGATTCATGCATAGGTTTGCCGACGTTTACCGAGGACTTGATGTTTTCAATGGACTTTGCGATAATTACATTGCCTGTTGTTTTGGAGGACATGTCAAGCACCTGCAAAAGCGGTATGCCGCTTTTTACCAGCGAGGCCGTGACGCGCGCGAACCTTGACATCATGATCTTCAGAAGCAGCGGCCCGAATATCGGTACTTTGATTTTAAAATTGTCCCAGGCAATCCTGCCTGCAGGCGTTTCTATATATTTCTTAAACGTGAAAATAACCGCTGTAAGCATCGGCAGGATTATAAACCAATAGTGCCTTACTCCGTAATTTATGGCCATGAGTATTCTTGTCGGAAGCGGCAGATCCACCTTAAACCGTATAAACAATTCCGCGAATCTCGGCAGGACAAAAGTCACTACTGTCAAAAACGCGGCGACCAATGTTAATATAACGATTATGGGGTACATTGTGGCTGATTTTATCTTGGACTGCGTTTCCATCTGCTGCTCTGCCAGGGCAGCGAGCCTTTCCAATACCTCATCCAGCGTGCCTGATGCCTCGCCTGACTTTACCATATTTACATAAAGGTCATTAAAAACGTCCGGGTGCCTTCCCAGGGCCTCCGCGAAACTTGAGCCGCTTTCGACATCCAGGATTATCTCGGTTATGACCTCTTTGAGCGCCTTGCTCTCGGTCTGCTCCTTTATCGCGGACAGGCTCATCAGAAGAGGCAGGCCTGCAGACTGCAAGGTAACCAGCTGCCGCGAAAACATAATCATCTCTTCCTGCTTTATTTTTATGAACCTGGAAAAAAAATCTTTCGCGATAAAATTTCCTTTTACTTCATCTATGGTTACAGGCGTATAACCCATTTTTTTAAGATACGCCAGAACCGCGTCTTTATTTTCGCCTGCCATCGCGCCGTCTAAAGACCTGCCATATTTATCCCTGACTTTGTACTTAAAATTAGCCATTAGTTTATAACCTCTTTCCAGCCTGAAACTACCGCGGTACTATTTACATCGGAAAACCCGGGAGGAGGATTGGTCAGTATTGATGAATTAAATGTTATAGTGGTATTCGTGCTGTTTTGAAGGTTAAAATTGCCTGCCACTATTACAGTGCCTGTGACAGTTATATTTGTAGCCTTCTGGGCTAAAAAATTTCCGCTTAAATCCGCGCCTATATAAACAAGGCCGTTGATAATAATATTTGAGCTGCCGCCGAAATCTAAATTGCCGTCCGCGACCAAGGCCGGATAAGGCGAAACGGGATTTATAGTAATATTGGCCTGTTTTTTCATATCAATATTCCCGGTCGTTATTATTGTGCCGTTAATGATAACATTTGTTTTGACGGTAACATTGCCGTCTATGTACCAAATGCCGGAATACGTCCCGGGATTAAACGAATAAGCGCCGCTTATTATATGGTCCGCGTTAGAGCGGTAATACGTAAAATCTACTGTGGGCAGATCTGTGACATTTTGTGCTTGTTGGCCGTTTACTATAAAATTTACTGAACTCTGGCTGTTTATCGTTCCTCCTACATATAACGCGTAATTAAAAGCGTTCGGATTACTTTTGGCTACATGGCACGACACTGCCCTCTGTATCGCTTGATTCTCATACCCGTTAATTGTCGCGGTAGATGTAAAATCTATAGAATCTACTTGGCAGTTAGAAACTGCAATGACAAAACTTCCTCCGGAAAAACTTATAGGGCCTTTATTTCCTGTTGTGGCGTTATCACTCCAATCAGTATCAGCCTTAAGCTGCTCGACATACCACTGTTTGCCTGCCTCTGCTATATAAAATGCCTGCTGGGATTGCATGTAATCAAGACCGACGCTGCTACTTAAGCTTAATAGCGACACCGCTGTCAGGCCGAGCATAGACAACAAAAGCATGATCCCGACTACTCCGACTATTGAAACTCCCTTATTATTCATTATAGATTCCTCGGCCAGACATCTGACTCCAGATTCACCGGCCTGCTTGTACCCTTGGACAATGTTATATTTATCCTTACCCTTTTTATGTTTGTAGCAGACGGCGCGACAATTGGCGACGCTATAACCGAATTATTTGAATCATAATACGTAAAGGTTAAGCCGGTCACGTTACTTGATAAACCGTTTGTTGCTCCGTTTTCCGTTATGTTAATGACCCCGGAGTTTATAGTAAACGTTATGCTATTGTTGTTTATATCGGTAAAAGCGAATGTTGTTGAATTCGCGGCGGTAACGCTGGTGCTATTTTTCGTCTCTCTTATTTCGCGGGTCATCCTGTCCATAGCGGCGCTGCCGTCGATTAAAATCTCTTTACGCTGCGTTAAAAATCCCCACGTATCTACGGCTGACAATGTAGCTGCAAGCCCGAGCCACGCCAGCACAGCCAGCACAGCTATAGTCACTACCAATTCTATAAGAGTAAACGCCTTTCTGCCCATAATTACTTTGTCACCACTGTTTTAAGGCTGACGTCACCGATAATATCGCTGGTAACCCTTGCCTCAACCTGTTTATATTGTGCCATGCCGGGGTCGTTTGCCAAAGCAACCGGCACAGCGTCAACGCGTATCTGCCATTTGTATCCGCTGAAATTTGCGCCGAACGAAACCGGGCTGTTTCTGTTCTGGTCAGCCACATTCGCGAAATTCTGCTCGACAACACGCTCAAGCTCGCCCTCTGCAAGCATTGTTGCCACAAACATCGCCTCATCATTTATACTTTTTCTGGCTAATTGATTAAACATGTACATTACGCCGGGTATGGCTATGCCTGCGACTACTATAACAAGCACCAGCTCAACCAATGCGTAACTTTTAAGTTTTTTCATTGCACCATTCCTGAATTTGCCTCTACTGTAACTGTTTTGGTTATACCGCTGTAACTAAGCGTGATTGTGTTTGTGGTTGAGATTACCGAACCGGTTTCATAGGGCCTTCCCAGAGAATCGAATTCCACGCCTGACGGGACTCCGTTGGAAGTACTTACCGAAATAGTGCCGGGCTGGCCCACCACTCCGAAGAACACAGACAAAGGTTTCTGGGTTGCCGGGTCCTTAACTGTGGTTGATGTAGTCTGGCTGTATACGAAATATGAATTGCCGGTGCCGATAACATATAAACCATGGCGCTGTTGCCGGCTTATCGCCAGCTGCCTGGCGTATTTTACGTTTTGAAGGAGTTGTCTATAGGCGGTTTCTATTTTTAACGTGTTGTAACTATTTACGAATGCGGGCATTGACACCGCTGCCAAAATAGCAACGATCAAAATGACAATAACGGTCTCTATGAGGGTAAATGCTTTATTCATTATTGTTCTACCGTAACCCTGATTACCTCTTCCGGACTTGTAAGCCCGGTTTTAGCGCGCAGCAAACCGTCTTCCCTTAAAGTCTTCATGCCGTCCTGCTGCGCTGCCTTCCTTATATCATCACTGGACGCCTTGGCTATTATAAGCTTTTTTACCCTGTCATTGACAAGCATAAGCTCAAATATACCTGCCCTTCCTCGGAATCCGGAATTTTTGCAGAATGAGCACCCCTTACTTCTGTAATATACCACTTCCTTGCCTGACTCTGTCTGGGTGTACGGTTCTTTGCATTTCGGGCACATTACACGCACAAGCCTTTGCGCCAGAATACCTATTACTGAACTTGAAACCAAAAACGGCTCAACGCCCATATCTAAAAGCCTTGAGATGGCGCCAGGGGCGTCGTTTGTATGCAGCGTCGAGAAAACCAGATGGCCTGTCAAAGCGGCCTGCACGGAGATATCCGCTGTCTCAAGATCCCTTATCTCACCTACCATTATCACATCCGGATCCTGGCGCAGGATAGAGCGCAGGCCTGACGCGAACGTAACGCCTGCCTTTAAATTTATCTGTGACTGCCTGATATTAGGCAGGTGATATTCAACGGGGTCTTCTATGGTTATTATATTTTTTTCTTCTGAATTAAGCGCGTGTATGGCGGCATATAATGTCGTTGTCTTTCCGCTTCCGGTGGGGCCTGTTACAAGAATAATCCCGTTAGGCCGGTTTATCAAATCCTTAAATTGCGCCAATACTTCTTTTGTAAAGCCCAGCTGCGCCAATTCCAGTATCACATTGGCCTTGTCTAAAATCCTCATGACCACATTTTCGCCGTATACGGTCGGAAAACTGGAGACCCTTACGTCTATATTTCTGTTTTCTATGCGCATCTGGAGCTGGCCGTCCTGCGGCCTGCGTTTCTCGGCGATATCCATTTTGGAAAGCACTTTTATTCTTGATATGATGGCTGACTGTATATGCTTTGGCGGGGAAGATATCTCATGCAGAAAACCGTCTATCCTGAAGCGTATCCTTAGTTTGTCTTCCTCCGGCTCTATGTGAATATCGGAGGCCCTGCTCTTCACCGCTTCCATTATCAGGAGATTGACGAATTTCACTACCGGCGCTTCCTGCGCAAGGTCTTCCAAAACCTTTGCGCTGACGTTATCCGGGAGTCTATCCATTCTTTGTTTGTCAATGGAATCCAGGACCTCATCCATATTGCCTGTCACGCCGTAAAACTGCTCTATAGCGTTGCGTATTACGGTATCTGTCGCCAAAACAGTCTCGACATCAAAGCCGGACCTGACACGCACCTCATCTATGGTCATGATATCCTGCGGGTCGGACATGGCTATGGTAATGGTGTTTCCGATTTTAAAAAGCGGGATTATATTTTTATCTCTGGCGAGTTTTTCCGGGATGAGTTTTGTGGTCTCGGAGTCTATGAGGTAATCTTTCAAATCCATATACGGGATACCGAGTTCTTCCGCAATCGCGCTCGCTAATTTTTCTTCTGATATTACGCCGTCTTTTATCAAAACTTTGTCGATAGCCTCGCCGCTTATGCGCGCATGTTCCTGGGATTTTTCGAATTGTCCTTTAGTCAAGAGCCCTGCTGCTGCAAGTTTTTTCAGAATCAATTCAAGGTCTTTCATAAATGCTTCCCCTTAGACCTAACCAAGCCATCTTCTAGTCAAATCTTCCCATTTCCGCTGGCTCTTCAAAATCAACTCAACGGTCTCCCTCACCGCCCCTCTGCCGCCCGGCCGCTGCGTTATGTAATGCGCGATCTGTTTAACTTCACTGACAGCATTCGGTACGCTGATTGCCAACCCCGCTTTTCTCATCATAGGCACATCAAGCAAGTCATCTCCTATGCAGCAGATATTTTCATTTCCTAAATTGTATTTTTTCAATAACTGCTGATAAACCCTGGCCTTGTCCCTTATATTCATAAATAAATGCGTAATACTGGCCTCTCTTGCCCTTCTTTTTACTACCTTTGATTTTTTCGCGGTAACTATGGCTGTTTTAATATCCGCGTAAGCCAAAAGCGACAGGCCGAAACCGTCCTGCACATCAAAAAATTTCAGCTCGTCGCCGAAGTTATCGTAAATTATCCTGCCGTCGGTAAGCACGCCGTCGACATCCATTATCAACAGTTTAATTTTACTCGCGCGTTCCTGTAATAACATACGAACTCCTTAAAATCCAAATAATTAAATATTAAATGATTTGTTATTTATTGATTCATTTGTCATTTGAAATTGGGATTTTGTCATTTTATTAAACCAATCCCGCCTTCAGCAAATCCTGCACATCAATAAGGCCGATGGGCCGGTTTTTGTCATCAACAACCGGGATTTCGTCAATCCTGTTTTCCTTTAAAATACGCAGCGCCTCCGCAGCCAGTTTTTCCTTTGTAATCGTCTTTGGCGAACGCGTCATCACATCCTTTATTTTGCGCAACGCGATGTTCTGATCGCTTTCAAGGTGCCTTCTTAAGTCGCCGTCTGTAAAGATACCTAATAATTGCCTTTTCTTGTCTACTACGCTTGCGGACCCTGCGCGCACGCTTGTTATTTTGACTAAAACATCTTTTACCAGCGCATCCTCATCTACAATCGGATTTTCAATGCCCTTACGCATGATATCTTCTACTTTTAAAATCAGCCTTTTGCCCAATGACCCGCCCGGATGAAAAAACGCGTAATCGGACTCTTTAAAACCTCTGCGCTTTATTAGCGCGACCGCCAATGCATCGCCCATAGCAAGGGTTGCTGTTGTGGACGCTGTCGGAGCCAAACCCATGGGGCATGCCTCTTTTTTGACGCCTACATACAAAATTATATCACTGTGTTTGGCTAGCGTTGACTTCGTGTTGCCGGTCAAAGCGATTAATCTTGCGCCGATCTTTTTTATCAAAGGCAGGACGCGCAGCACTTCTTCCGTCTCGCCTGAATTCGAAATCGCGACAACTATATCTTCTTTGGTCACATTGCCCAAATCGCCGTGCACCGCCTCCGCAGGATGCAAAAATAAACTGGGCGTGCCGGTTGAAGCAAACGTTGCCGAAATCTTCTGGCCTACGATGCCGGGCTTGCCCATGCCCATTATAACAACACGCCCTGTTGTGCGGTAAATCGCCTCAACAGCGCGGTCAAAATTCTCATCCAGCCGGCTTATAAGCTGCCTTACCGCGTCTGCTTCTATTCTAAGCACTTCTTTCGCGATCTTCACAGCGCCCATTTTCTCTCCAACCTTTTACATTATGTCGCTAACAATTTAATTAAACGGTATAGTTCCCTGTCCAACGCTATCTTTTTTACGGAATGCTGGCAGGCCTTGATGAAATCAACAAGCACAATCACGTCAGCCTCTATGCCGACCATCTTATCTTTTTCATCATTGATAAGCGCCTCTACTGCCGCGGCCCCCATGCGCGCTCCGAGAATCCTGTCAAAAGCTGTTGGAGAGCCGCCGCGTTGTATATGGCCCAATGTCACATGCCTGGTTTCGAAACCCGTATTTTCATTGATTAATTTTGCGATCTCAAATCCGGTCGCGACGCCTTCCGAAACAACGACAATCCAGCTGACCTTGCCTTTTTTCCTCCCTGCCTTTATCTCATTACAGATCTCATCTATGGTATAGTCTGTTTCAGGCACCAGCACATCTTCGGCGCCTCCGGCAAGGGCCGCGCGTATCGCTATAAAACCTTCAAGCCTGCCCATCACCTCGACTACAAATATACGCTCCATGCTGTGGACGGTATCACGTATTTTATCCATCGCGCCAAGCGCGGTATTAACCGCGGTATCAGCTCCTAACGTATAATCTGTCCCTGCCAAATCATTATCAATAGTGCCCGGCACACCTACAATATTCCCGCCCCACTCCTGCTGCAGAATATGCGCGCCTGTAAAAGAACCGTTTCCTCCTATAACCACAAGGCCGTTTATCTTGTTCTTATCAAGGTTATCGATGGCCTTTTTCCTGCCTTCTTTTGTCAAAAATCTTTCGCTTCGCGACGTCTTTAAAATAGTGCCGCCAAGGGCAATAATATTGCTCACGCTTCGCAGCCCGTATTGTTTAAATTCTCCGTCAATCAGGCCTTCATAGCCGCGCATTATGCCGAATACCTCGATGCCTTTTGACGCGGCTGAACGCACAACCGCGCGTATACATGCATTCATGCCGGGTGAATCTCCGCCGCTTGTCAAAAGCGCAATCCTTTTTAACATATCATAAACCTATCTTTTCTTCTCGACTCGAAGAATATTGACTATGTCCCCATCTCCCACGATGCCAGGTATTTCTTCTGTTCGGCCGTCAATGTATCTATCTTAATACCCATCGCTTTCAGTTTTAATCTCGCGATTTCTTTATCTATATCTTCAGGCACGCAGTAAACTTTTTTGTCCAACTCGGCATGATTATTTTTTATAAATTCCGCTGCCAACGCCTGATTCGCGAAACTCATATCCATAACGCATGACGGATGCCCCTCTGCCGCAGCCAGATTTATAAGGCGGCCCTCGCCCAATAAATTAATCTTCCTGCCGTCAGGCATCGTGCACTCTTCGACAAATTCCCTGATCCGGCGCACCGACTTACTCATTTTTTTCAAAGCAGGTATATCTATCTCAACGTTAAAATGTCCCGAATTCGCAAGTATCGCCCTGTCCTTCATTGCCTTAAAATGTTCCGCCCGCAAAACATTTATATCACCTGTCAAAGTAATAAATATATCGCCTATCTTTGCGGCTTCAGCTATAGGCATAACCCTGTAGCCGTCCATAACAGCCTCAAGCGCCTTTAAAGGGTCTATTTCGCAAATAATAACATTTGCCCCCATGCCCTGGGCGCGCTGTGCTACGCCCCTGCCGCACCAGCCGTAGCCGGATACTACAAGATTTTTTCCCGAGAATAAAACGTTGGTGGCGCGCAAAATGCCGTCTATAGTCGATTGCCCTGTGCCGTATCTATTGTCAAACAAATGCTTGGTATTGGCGTCATTGACCGCTACTATAGGAAAAAGAAGCTTATTCTGCCTCTCTAAACTCCTTAAACGTATTACACCTGTTGTTGTCTCTTCTGTGCCGCCGAAAACATATTTTGCAAGGTCTTTTCTTTTCTGGTGTATTACGGAAATAACATCAGCTCCGTCGTCCATTGTTATGTTGGGCTTATTAGCTACCGCGCCGGTAATATGGCTGTAGTATGTTTTAGAATCCTCTCCCTTGATGGCAAAAACCGGGATTTTGTAATACTTGACCATTGCTGCCGCAACGTCATCCTGTGTGCTCAAAGGATTCGATGCGCACACGCGCACATCCGCGCCGCCTGCTTTAAGCGTATCTGCGAGGTTCGCTGTTTCTGTTGTAACATGCAGGCACGCTGAAACGCGCACGCCTTTAAGCGGTTTTTCTTTTTTGAATCTTTCCTTTATCAATTCGAGAACAGGCATCTCCTGCCGCGCCCATTCTATTCTCAACATTCCTTTTTTCGCTAAGTTTATATCCTTTATATCGTATTGCATTCTATTACTCTCCTTATTGTTCGAGCGAGGCAAAATTTTTATCTTCTCGACTAAGCTCGAAGAATAAAAATTTTGCCGAGTCGAGAACTTCGATTATAATCATGCCGCTTTCTTCAACGCCTCTACCTTGTCAGTCCTCTCCCATGTAAAACCTTCGCCTGTGCGGCCGAAATGGCCGTATGCGGCTGTTTTTTTGTAAATAGGCCTGCGCAGGTTCAGCTCGCGTATTATGCCTGTCGGCGTGAGGTCAAAATTCTTGCGGATTATTTTTTCGAATTGCTGCTGCGGGATTTTTCCCGTGCAGGAGGTGTCAACCATTATCGATACCGGCTCCGCCACTCCTATGACATACGCCAGCTGAATCATGCATCTTTCAGCCAGGCCTGCCGCGACGATATTTTTCGCGACGTACCTTGCCATGTATGCCGCTGAACGGTCAACTTTTGTCGGATCTTTTCCGCTGAATGCGCCCCCGCCGTGCGAAACCGTGCCGCCGTACGTATCGACTATTATTTTTCTGCCTGTCATGCCTGTATCCGACTGCGGCCCGCCGACTACGAATTTCCCGGTCGCGTTCACATAAAATTTTGTATCCTTATCTATATAATCCTTCAATATCGGTTTTGCTATAACATCTATCAATTCTTTCCTGGCCTTATCCGACATATTATTTCCGCTTTTATCTAAGACGTCAGCCGTATGCTGGCTTGCTATTACTACAGAGGCAACTCTTTTCGGTTTTCCGTTATGGTATTCAACGGTTACCTGCGATTTGCCGTCAGGCCCGAGATAGCCCAGTATTTTTTTCTTTCTTACTTCAGCCAGCCTCTGCGTTAATTTATGAGCCAGGGTTATCGGTAAAGGCATAAGCTCTTCTGTCTCATCGCAGGCAAAACCGATCATCATGCCCTGGTCGCCGGCCCCGCCTTTGTCCACCCCCTGTGCTATGTCAGGCGACTGCCTGTTTATAGCGTTTAATACAGCGCATGTATGCCCGTCAAACCCGTACTTGGGATGCGTGTACCCTATTTCATCTATTAATAAATTCCTGCATATCTTATGTATATCCACATACGCGTTGGTTGTTATTTCGCCGCCGACAATAATAAGGCCCATTGTCACATATGTCTCGCAGGCAACCCTGCTTAGAGGGTCCTGCTTCAAAACCTCGTCCAATACCGCGTCAGAAACCTGATCGCATACCTTGTCAGGATGCCCCTCGGTCACGCTCTCGGAAGTAAAAAGATACTTATTCTCGCATATCCCTGTTTTTTTAGCTGTCATTTAACCCTCCAAATTTTGCCAGCTCCTTCACGGAGCAAAATTTGTCCCGAGCGGCCAGCTATTGCGTTTAGTCGCGAGGGACTACCTTAAAATCCTCATCTGCCTTTTTGTAAGATTCCATGTCTCCTATATCATACCATCTTCCGTTTATCGGATAACCGTACACAGAGTCGACTTCACTCAACCACTTTATATAATTTCCAGACGCGTCTTTTGGATTCCCAGGGCCCTTCAGATATTTATCGAATAAGCCAAGCCTTTCTTTGGGAAAGTAATAGATGCAGGTGGAAATATAGGTTGATTTCGGCTCCTTCGGTTTTTCCTCAAAATCCGTTACTTTGCTGTCTTTATCTACGGATACGACTCCGTATTTTGTCGCCAGGCCCTTATTTTTCAAATCGAAAAGCGCGATGCAATTAGGCATTTTTTTTGAGACAACAAATTTTAAGAAATCCGTCAGGCGAGCATCGAAAATATTATCCGCCCCTACAACCAAAAGCCCTTCTTTGATGCCTTCTTTTTTTATCGCAAAGGCTATATCGCCTATAGCGCCCAGGCGGTCATCGTTGGAAACAGTGCCGTCATTAAGGACTTTTATTTTCTGCCGGCAATTACGTGTTTTTGCATATTCATCAAAATGCTTAAAGAACTTATTGTTTGTTATCACAAGTACTTCGTTTATATCTTTTACCTGTTCTATGTTTGACAGGATGTGGCCTATTATCGGCTTGCCTGCCACAGGCAATAACGCCTTTGGCTTATCAAGGGTTAATGGGTAAAGCCTGGTTGCATATCCGGCAGCAAGCAAAAGTGCTTTCATAATTTTTTACTTTTCAGCTAAACGTTTTTTCAAATACGTTACGTTATTTACAGGCGTCGGATCCACCGAATTCAGCATCGCCAGGTAAAAGCTTACAAAGGTACCGATATAAATAAGCGAAAAAGTCCTAGCGAGAAGGGATTCGCCCCTGGACGCGACTTCGATTATGTTTTCTGCCCGCTTCGTTATGAGCTCTCTGGAGACCTGCATCCTGCGGCTTACTCGCGGATGCTCGTCTCTATCACGCAGGAATATAACGCTGAAGTCCCGACAGATATGCCTTACGTCTTCCCATCCGGTAATCTCATTGTGGTTCATCTCCGGAAAAACGCCTGCCAGACATAGTATCTTGGAATTTTCCTCCAGCTCCTGGCGCCATCTCGTCACAACCGCGCCCAAAAAATAGTCAGCGCCGTAAATAATCACGAATCTGTTGTATATTTTTTCCGCTATCGCCTTTGCGATATTTGAAGGCGCAGGCACAGACGGATCAAGAATATTTTCTTTTAAATAATTTAACACGTCTATAGATTCTTTTATGGCTGAATCCTGTTTTTTTATAATTTTTATCTTTGAAAGGGTGACTAAAGGAATAATGGTCATATAACCGATGGCGGTCCTTGGAGGAATACCCGCGGGAATCAACATGCACGGTATTTTATCTTTTTGGGACAATTTTTGAAGCCTGCCGCCCGCTGTTATGGTTATTATCTTTGCGTGTTTTTTCTTTATCTGACTGTACGCGCTAAGCGTCTCTTCGGTATCGCCGGAATAGCTCGAGACAAACGCAAGGGTTTTATTGTCTATAAAAGCCGGTATATCGTAATTCCTGTTTACTATAACAGGCTTGTCCATCTGGGCCGATAAATAGGTCTTGACGATATCGCCGCCTATCGCAGAACCTCCGAGGCCCGTAAAAAATATTTTATTGAAAGAACCTGCTTTATACCCTGCCGGCGCTTTAAAATTATCCGCGATCCTTATTGCGTCCCGGCATTGCCCGGGAAGCCCGAACAGAATATCCAGCATATTGTATTTATCGAGCTCTCTTATCTTTTTTATATCGTTAAAATCCGACATAACTATTGCTCCGATGAATCAGGGTTTATTTTTTTAAGCTGCGTTCTCGCGAAATCCTCGATCTCTTTGGCAGTGGTAAATTCAAGCGCCTGTCCCGCTATCTTTTTTGCTTCTTCATAAGTTATCGAACGGATAATCTTCTTTATGTGCGGTATGGCAATAGGGCTCATGCTGAATTCATCAAGCCCGAGCCCAAGCAGTATAACGGCAAGATACGGCTCACCCGCCATTTCACCGCACATGCCCACCCATATATTATTTCTGTGGCCGGCGTCTATGGTCATTTTAATTAAGCGCAAAACCCCTGGATGCGTCGGCTCATAAAGGTAAGCGATCTTTTCATTCACCCTGTCTACAGCCAGCGAATACTGAATAAGGTCGTTGGTGCCTATGCTGAAAAAATTTACCTCTTTCGCCAGGGCGTCCGCGGTTATGACAGCTGACGGAATCTCTATCATAGCGCCAACTTCTATATTCTTATCGAACGGTATTTTCTTTTGGGTTAATTCCACTCTGCATTCCTGTAAAATCTTATTCGCCTGCCGGATCTCCTCGACGCCTGAAATCATGGGATACATTATTTTGAGCTTGCCGTAGCTAGATGCCCTTAGTATAGCCCTTAGCTGGACCTTGAATATTTCAGGCCGCGCCAGAGAAAATCTTATCGCGCGCCATCCTAAAAACGGGTTCATCTCATACGGGATATCAAGGTGAGAAACAAATTTATCCCCTCCCAGATCCATCGTCCTTATAATAACCACTCCGGGCGACATCATCTCGGCGGCCTTTTTGTATGCCTGATATTGTTCTTCTTCGGTGGGAAGGCTTTTTCTGTCCAGATAAAAAAATTCCGAGCGGTAAAGACCTATGCCGTCGGCCCCGTGCGCGATGGCTGATTCAACCTCGTCTGTAAATTCTATGTTCGCCCCTAACCCGACCTTTCTGCTGTCTTTCGTTTCGGATGGCAGTTCTTTAAGGGTAAGGAGGTCCTTTCCGGTTTTCTGGATCTTCTTTATTTTATTTAAATACTTGTCCTGCGTCTTCGCGTCAGGATTTATTATAACTACGCCGGTTGTGCCGTCGATTATTAAGAGGTCGTTGTTTTTAGCGCGTTTGGTAATATTTTCAAGGCCCACCACCGCGGGTATTTCAAGCGATTTTGCCATTATTGCGGTGTGCGATGTCTTGCCGCCTATATCAGTGACAAACCCTAAGACGTTTTTCTTCTGCATTGAAGCGGTATCGCTTGGGGACAGATCGTTTGCGACAATGATAACTTTGTCTTTTACATCCGCTAAGGAATCCTTGCGCTGGCCTATAAGATTTCTTAAGACGCGCTTTCCGACGTCTTCAACATCGGAAATCCTCTCTTTCAAATATTGGTCTTTTATTTTTGAAAATACCTTGGCATAGTTTTTAAGAACGTCCAAAAAGATATACTCTACCGCCAACTTATCTTTCTTTATGCGGGATATGACTTCTTCTATTACCATCCTGTCTTCGAGAACCAAAAGATGCGCGCTGAATATCTCGGCATGCCGTGAATCCATTTCCTTGGCTATCTTTTGTTGTATTTTCAGGATATCGGTCCTTGTCTGTGTTAAGGCATCCTCAAAACGCGCTATTTCATCCGCAATGTCGCCGGCCTTGATTTTTCTTTTTGGGATAGCGAATTCTTCGCAGTCCAACAGGAATGCTTTTCCGATTGCGATGCCGGGAGACGCAGGGATGCCGGCAAGGGTAGCTGTTGCGGGATTATTCAGATTATTGTTATTTTTTTTGTCAGGCATTTTTAATATCTATCCAGTTCGCCGGCTAAAAGATTTTCAAGCGCTTCAACCGCCTCGTGAGCGTCATCGCCTGATGCGGTGATATAAACCATAGCTCCGTGTTCGGCTGCCAGCATCATTATACCCATTATGGATTTACCGTTCACTTTCTCGTTATCTTTTGAAACCACAATGTCCGAATCGAATTTATTGGCTACCTGGACGAAAATAGCCGCGGGCCTTGCGTGAAGCCCCTGCTTATTTTTAATCTTAACTTTTCTTTTTATTATCATTGTTTTTTAGAATCTTCGTCTTTTATAATCTTTAAAACGTCTTTGGAGTCTGTTGCCTTTCTTAAGGCATCCCTGATATATTTTTCTTTCAGAAGGCGGGATATGCGAGCAAGGGCTTTCAGATGCGGGCCGGCTGTATCCTGCGGTGCCAAAAGAAGGAAAAATATATGGCTCGGTTCGCCGTCCAAAGAATCGAAATCAACGCCTTTTACGGATATGCCGAATGAGGCAATCAGATTTTTTACGCGGTCTGATTTACCGTGCGGTATGCCGATGCCTAGGCCTATGCCGGTTGAACCCAGCGCCTCCCTTTCCATGATAACATCCAAAATAGAGTCCCTGTCTTTCGAATCGATATCACCTGCCTTGATAAGCAGATCGAGCAATTCTTTTATTACGCCCTTCTTATCGGTTGCCTGTAAATCCGCGCTTATTGCTTTGGGGTTTAAGAAATCCATGGTCTGCATGTTGTGACTCCTCCGGTTGGTATGATAGTGTCGTAAGGTCCTGTGTCACTGCTCGTAATAGCTGGTGACACAGGATCAAATTTTGCTTCGCAAAATTTGGAGCGGGGGACGGGATTCGAACCCGCGACTTCAACCTTGGCAAGGTTGCATTCTACCGCTGAATTACCCCCGCAAAATTTTCAACTTTGAGAAAGGTCCTTCGTCGCCTACGATGCTCCCGCTGGTCGCATCGTTTAACGGCTCCTTAGGATCACATTCGCTTTCAGCGAATGTGGTGCGGATGGAGGGATTTGAACCCCCAAGGGTTGCCCCACCAGCTCCTAAGGCTGGCGCGTATGCCAGTTCCGCCACATCCGCGATGGTACCCCCAACAGGGATCGAACCTGTGACCCACTGATTAAGAGTCAGTTGCTCTACCAGCTGAGCTATGGGGGCGCATATATTAGTATATTATACGCTAAGTTAGAAAGAAATTATATCAAATTCATCTATATTTGTAAAGCTAAAACTCGAAAGCCATGCCGCATGAGGCATACCCCAAGATACCCTTAAATTCAGGCCAAAATTCATTGACTATCTTAACGCCTGTGCAATGCCCGCAGGCAAAAACGCCGGTATTTTCTTTTTTGAAAATCTGCTTTAATGAAGCTTTTACAAAATCTATGTGCGCCCTGTCCGCGCCGTCTAAATGCATGCCGCCTATTACAGCATAAATATTCTTTCCGAGTTTTTCTTTTATATATGCCAATGTATTTACAGCGCCTCTGTGGCCGCATCCTAAAACCACAACCAGGCCTTTGGTGGTTCCTATAACCAGGGCATTGTCATCTGTAAACGTATCTTTTTTCATACTGCCGCCTGCCTCTGTCTGGAATTGATCAGGTATCTTCTCCAAATCATTGCTGAAAGGGATCTCGCCTGTAAGCCAAATATCTTCCCCAACTTTATAAAAACCTTTCTGAAAATTAAACGACACTCTAAATTTATTTTCCAGATATTTTTTTTCAAACGGCATCCCGATATAAACTTTGCCATGTTCTTTATCAACTGTATACTTTTTGCCGAATATATCAGGATGGGCTATAATTTCAACAGGCCGGGCTATCACCTCAAGCGCGCGCGCCAGCCCGCCGGTATGGTCCACATGGCCGTGCGAAAGTAAAATTTTATCGGTTTTCGTCAAATCCTTTTTCAAAACCTCGGCATTGTCAACGCATATCCCAAGCTGGCCCGTGTCATATAAAAATTGTTTGCCGTCTTTCTCGATCAAGACGCAAAAGCCGTGCTCTGCTTTAAGGCCAAGGATTCCTATGGTGTAATTTTCGGAAAGAATAGTGATTTTTACAGCCAACGACAGACTCCAGTTGTTAGGTCCTGTTTCACAAGAACGTGATAACTGGTGAAACAGGATCAACTTCGCCTTCGGCGAAGTTGGCGCGCCTGGCCCGATTCGAACGGGCGACCAAGTGGTTCGAAGCCACCTACTCTATCCAACTGAGCTACAGGCGCACACTCGCGGGATGCTCGCTAGCAGCGGCCATCGCGGGGTTAGTGTCTCGCTGTACTGGCAGCCATCGCGGGGTTGGTGTCTCGCTCGCTTTCGCTCGCTGTGACACCAACCCCTTGTGGCTGCCTACTTGGACACTGCCCACTATTTGTGGCCGCTCTTCGCTAGAGCAAACCGCTCATAAAATTGGTTACCTTTACTTTCTCATACATACCATTAGCAAACTAATCGCGACAGGCGTAACGCCTGAAATCCTCGACGCCTGTCCGAGGTTAATCGGCTTTATATTTTTTAATTTTTCGCGCACCTCTCTTGAAAGCCCTTTAACCGAATCATAATTAAAATCAGGCCTTATTTTTATTTTATCCAACTGCCTGAATTTCTTTACTTCCTTTTCCTGCCTCTTTATATAGCCCTCGTATTTTACGTTTACCTCGACCTGAAACGCGACATCATCCGCTGTTTGCGCGGAACTACACAGCGACGCGTACGTAATGCCGGGCCGCCTTAAAACTTTCTCAAGGCGCAAAGAACGCAGTCGTCCTATTTCATTTTTTATTTTTTCTCCCTTTTCTTTTACTTCTTCATTTCTTTTTTTGCTGATCAGGCCTAATTTAAAACCTGTCTGTGTAAGCCGCAGGTCAACATTGTCCTCGCGCAGGATAAGCCGGTATTCGGCCCTTGACGTAAACATCCTGTACGGCTCTTTTGTGCCTTTTGTAACAAGGTCATCTATCAAAACGCCTATGTAAGCCTCGCTTCTTGATAAAATCAGAGGTGCTTTTTTCTGCAACTTAAGCGCGGCATTAACTCCTGCCATAAAGCCCTGGGCTGCGGCCTCTTCATATCCGGTTGTGCCGTTTATCTGGCCTGCAAGGTATAACCCGCTGATGAGCTTCGTCTCAAGCGTCGGAAAAAGCTGCGTAGGCTCGACCATATCATGTTCTATGCCATAGCCGAAACGCAAAATCTCGGCTTTTGCCAGGCCTTCTATTGTATGAATCATTTTAAGCTGCACATCTTCAGGCAGGCTTGTTGACAGGCCGTTCAGGTAAATCCTCGCTGTGTCAAGGCCTTCAGGCTCTAAAAATATCTGGTGCCTAGATTTGTCCGCGAATTTTACGATCTTGTCTTCTATAGACGGGCAATACCGCACGCCTGCTGCCTTTATCTTGCCTGTATAAAGCGGGGAACGGTCTAAATTTTCTTTTATAATTTTATGGGTTTTTTCATTCGTATAAGTAATATAGCACGGAACTTGCGGCTGCGCTATTCTTTTTGTGTTGTAAGAAAAAGGCGCGGGTTTTTCATCGCCGTTTTGAATTGTTGTTTTGCTGAAATCAATACTCTTGGCGTCGATGCGCGCGCATGTGCCTGTTTTAAAACGCTGGATGCTTAATCCCATCCTGCGCAGTGTGTTTGATAATTCAACTGCCGGCTGCTCGTTTATCCTGCCTGCCGGAAAATGCTTAAGCCCGATGTGTATGAGGCCGTTTAGAAATGTGCCTGGAGTGATTATAACTGCCTTGGCAGTAATCTGGGTTCCCCCTTGCGGGGGCAGGTTGGGTTTTATTTTTACGCCTGAAATTTTTTTGTCTTTTACCAAAAGGTCAACAACCTCTGCCTCTAAAACATTTAGGTCTTTATGACTCATAACAACTTTTTTCATGTACAGGCGGTATTTTTCCATATCCACCTGCGCGCGCGAAGAGCGCACTGCAGGGCCTTTACTGGCATTTAAAATGCGGTATTGTATGGCAGCGGCGTCTGTCGCCTTTGCCATTTCCCCGCCCATTGCGTCAAGTTCGCGCACAAGCTGCCCCTTGGCAAGCCCGCCTATTGCCGGGTTGCACGACATAAGCCCTATCGTATCCTTGCTCATAGTAACAAGGCACACTTTGCAATCCATCCTGGCTGCTGCCAAGGCCGCCTCAATTCCCGCATGCCCTGCTCCTACAACTATTACATCATAATCCTGTTTCATAATAGGTAGTATTATACCAAATATCGACTATTAATTAAAGCACTTTTAATATTCTTTACCTAATTTAAGGAGGGTTTTAATATTGCGGAGCTACAGAAGCTGGACATGAATTTTTCTAGTGTGGCAGCCACAAGGGGGTGGTGTCACAGCGAACGTAGTGAGCGAGACACCACCCCCGCGATGGCTGCCAGTATACGACACACAAATATAGTCCGCGATGACCGCTGTAAAAAAACCCGGGATCAGCATCGGCACTCTCTCCCGCCAAGGAAGGAGACATGCAAACAACTTACCCGGGTTCTGCCTAAAGTATACGCTACAAACAAAACATTGTCAATAGTTAAAATCTACATTTTTGGTTTTCCTAACATAGCTGTTAAAAAAAGCCCTGGGTGTTTACCCAGGGCTTTTTAGGAAGCAATCGTTCAAAAATTACATGCTTGGATAACTGCCGCCTGAAGAGGTTGTATTTGAGGTAGCGTCATAGCAATAGTACGGATTACTACCCGGACTGGCAAAATCGTTTCCAAGCCCATATGTTTTAGGAACCGCATAAATCTGGCCGGCTGTTTTATTGGCGCTAAAATCAAAATTGCGGCTGCTGATTACAGACGCGGTATCCACATACGAATCAAACCATTTCGCAGCGCTGCCGGACGCTATTGTGGCTGTTGTCCATTTCGAATTTTCAGCATAGTAAAGATTTTCCGCTGTCTTAAGCGAATCCACAAGCTGTATTGCCTCTGCCCACTTTGCCCTGTTCACCATCTTCTGGTATTGCGGCACCGCCATAGTTGCCAGAATGCCTATTATGATTATTACTATCAATAATTCCACTAGAGTAAAACCTTTTTTCATACAACCTCCTTTTTATTTACTCTATTTTTACTGCTGTAATCCTCTTGTTTTATATTATAATGTTTAAAAAAAATAAGTCAAGTATTTTTTTCAAGCCGCTCACTCAACGCCTCATATTCCTGCCAAATCTCCGCAGGCAGCCTTTCGCAGAACTTCAGGAAAAATTCTTTATGTCCCCTTAATTCTTCCTTCCAGTCTTCGGGATTAATCGCAAAAAGTTTCTCCATCGCTGACTTGGTAATGTCCAGGCCCTTCTTATCTATATCCTCTATGTCAGGCATATAGCCTATGGGAGTTTCTTTGGCGCCCACCTCATTGCGGCAGCGTGCCAGAATCCACTCAAGGACGCGCAGGTTCTCACCGAATCCGGGCCAGAGGAATTTTCCCTTTTCATCAGTCCTGAACCAGTTGACGTGAAATATTTTAGGCGCCGGATTTATCCTCTTGCCCATATTAATCCAATGGCCGAAATAATCAGCCATATTATACCCGCAGAAAGGAAGCATGGCCATCGGGTCGCGGCGCACCTCGCCTAATTTTCCGAATTGCGCGGCAGTGCGCTCTGACGCCATTGTGGCGCCCACGTAAACGCCGTGCTGCCAGTTAAACGACTGATACACCAAGGGAGCCAGGTACTGTCTGCGGCCTCCGAAAACAACAGCTGAAATCGGCACGCCATGATGATGATCCAGCCTGAAAGAGGCTGTCGGGCATTGCGAAATAGGGGCTGTAAACCTGCTGTTTGGATGTGCGCCTTTGATTATATTTCCGTCTTTATCTTTCATGCCGGGTTTCCACGGCCTTCCCTGCCAGTCAATGCCTTCTTTCGGCGTATGGCCGTCTCCGTCTTCCCACCACACCGTTAAATCCGGTTTTAAAAGTACGTTAGTAAAGATGGTATTTTTTTTGATTGTTGCCATCGCATTGGGATTTGTCTTTGAATTCGTCCCTGGCGCCACGCCGAAAAATCCCGCTTCGGGATTTATCGCCCAGAGCTGTCCGTCTGTGTCAATGCGCATCCACGCGATATCATCGCCTACTGTCCAGATTCTGTAACCTTTTTTCTTTAATCCTTCAGGCGGAACTAGCATTGCCAGATTCGTTTTGCCGCACGCGCTCGGGAAAGCTGCAGCGATATAACCTATGCGGCCGTTCGGCTCTTCTACGCCCATTATGAGCATATGTTCAGCCATCCAGTTTTCCTGTCTCGCTATAAAGCTCGCGATCCTCAACGCAAGGCATTTTTTGCCTAAAAGCACGTTGCCGCCGTAACCCGAACCTACGCTCCAAATCGCGTTATCTTCTGGAAAATGCAGTATCAGGCGTTTTTTTATATCAAGTTCCGCCTTTGAATGAACGCACTTGGTAAATGTACTGCCGGTTTTATCCAACAGTTCAAGCACTTCTTTTCCGATGCGTGTCATTATGCGCATATTTAAAACAACGTAGATGCTGTCTGTAATCTCGACTCCGATTTTGCTGAAAGGCGAACCAACCGGGCCCATGGAAAATGGAATCACGTACATTACACGGCCCTTCATGGAGCCGCTAAAAATCTCTCTTGCCTTTTTATAAGCATCAGCAGGCGCCATCCAGTTATTGGTCGGGCCTGCGTCATCTTTTCTGGAAGTGCAGATAAATGTAAGGTCTTCCGTTCGTGCAACGTCATTTACTGCTGTGCGGTGATAAAAAGAGCCCGGCAATTTTTTTTCGTTAAGGCGTATTAACTCGCCTGCTGAAACCGCCTGCTTCTCAAGCAGTTCTTTTTCCCTCAAAGAACCGTCTATCCAAACCACCTTTTCGGGCTTACACACTCCAGCGCATTCATCTACCCAGTTATTAAGCTCGGTATTGTTCGTCATTTTAATTTACCCCTTATATCATCCGGGATTGTCTTTGGCTTCAAATCTTTCCCGACGCAGACCATAGTCGTTTTCGCTAAAGCTACTGTTTTATTATCCTGATTTTTAATCTCGTTCGCGAATTCTATTTTTGCCGCGCCGACATTTGTCAGGCGCGCGTCCGCATTAAGCACGTCGCCGTAAAAAGCCGGGAATTTATAATCTATCTCCTGGCGCGCGACCACAAACAAAGTGCCTTTTAGAGCCAGGTCTTTTATCATGACTCCGCGCTGTTCGAAAAATTCCGTGCGCGCCTCTTCCAGGAATTTCAGGTAATTGGCGTAATAAACCACGCTGCCGCAGTCAGTATGATGGTAATAAATTCTCACCTTCATCTTTTTTCATCCTTCTTTATTCTGTTCCAGTTTTTTACAACCTGCCCGGCGGATTTCACTTTTACATTTCCAAAAACATGGGGGTGGCGCCTTTTAAGTTTCCTGATCAACCCGCCTATCACGTCTTCTATGCCGAATTTATTTTCCTTTGAGGCAATCTGCGCGTGAAACATCACCTGAAGCAGTATATCGCCCAGCTCCTCTTCCATATTCCGTAAATCATTCTTTCTTACAGCTGAAATAAATTCGCCGGACTCTTCTTTAAGATACTTCAGAAGCGACTTATGGGTCTGTTTTTTATCCCACAAGCAGCCTTTCGGGCCGTGCAGCGTCTTAAAAACTTTTTTTAATTCGTTAAATTTTGTCATGCCTGCAAAAATGTATGCACTATGCTGCTGAAACCTTTCGGGTACTGAAACATAACCGCGTGCCCGCCGCCTTTTATCTGTATCAACCAGGAATGCTTGATATTTTTTGATATCAGCGCGGAGTTTTCAGGCGGGATCAGGATATCGTCGGCGCCTGTAACCACCAATGTATGGGCCTTGATTTTGGAAAGCTGCCTGTATACGCCTTTCCATTGTTCTATCGCCTTTGTCTGGCGGCCTATATTCTCCGGAGTCCCGCAACAGTCAGGATGCGGAAGATATTTGCTTAGATGCAGTTTCCTTTTGGAAATAACTTTCCGGCTTGCCGGTATGACCCTTCTGCCTCCGCAGTCCGCAGCGTACAAAATAAGCTTGTTTACCTTTTTAGGGTACTTAAGCACAAACTCAAGCGCTATATTGCTGCCCATCGACCAGCCAAGCATATGGCACTTTTTTATTTTTAAAGCCTTTAAAAATTTCGCAAGATCATCGGCAAAAAGTTTTATGCTGAATTTTTTTTCGGAAGCAGAGGTCTCGCCCATGCCGCGGTTATCGAATATTATTACCCTGTAATGCAATGACAACATCTTAAGCAGAGCAGGATCCCAGCAATCCATTGTGCCCATATAACCCATGACCAAAACCAAGGGATACCCTCTGCCGAATTTTTTGTAAGCTATCTTTATATCGCCTGCTCTTATTTTTTTTTGTTTTTATATTTTTGATGTTTATCACCAGATGCCGAACTCCACCATGAAGCAGGTATTGTACGTTACGGATATACCATATGACTTTGCCTTTTCGATAGCTTGTTTAGATTCAGAGCCCGGCTGCATCCAAATCTCTTTTATGCCAAGGTCCTTACAATCCTCAACAATCCTTTCAGTAACAACTGAAGGCACAACTGTAATAACCAAATCCACAGGCCCTTCAACATCTTTAAGTGTCTTATAAATCTTTTTGCCTAAAACATCCTGGCCTCTGGGATTTATGCCTGTGACGTTAAAGCCGCTTTTAAGCAGGTCCCTGAAGATCTTAAACCCGTATTTATCTTCCCTATCAGACACGCCTACAACCACTATTCTTTTTTCTTTTATATCTTTTACATTCATTGAGGTTTTATTATACCAAAATAAACGGCTTTAAGGCAATAGATTTTATGCTTGTGGCCGCTTCACCTGCACAAATAAAAGAACGGGCAGAAACTGCAGTGGCCGGGGTCCTCATCATCCGCCACAAACGGCTTATCGGTATTTAAGATATCCTTAAGCACAGCACCAAGCGCATCCATATATGCCTGCATTATATTATCTTTGTTTTCCAGCTGCTCTTTATTCCTGAACAATCTGGCAAGGCCATAGTCCTTATCCGTATTTTTTATAAAATAAAGAGCGGCGTTTATGTCCTGTCCGCGAAATTTAGGGTCAAGGCCTGCCATATAAAGATACAAAGGAAGCTGAAATGACTTGACTGTGCGCTTAATGGCCTCTCTTTCCAGCCCCGCATTCTTTATCTTTTCGATTGTTCCGTCAGGCATAATGTCGGAATCGCCTGTCTTGTAATCAAGTATCAAAATGCTGTTATCGCTTAACTTGTCTATCCTGTCAACTATCGCCTTAAAACTAAACGTTCCTGAAGCCAGCTCCAGCCTGGATTTAAATGTCTTTTCAAGGCAGAGTATCTTTTCCACGCCACGTCTATTTTCGTTTTCCAGAAACCGAGCCAGCTTCACATCAAGCACTTCCTTTATAAGAAAAGAATCGGATTTAAACTTTCTTTTGAATTCGTCATTGAATTTTTTGTCAAGCGCGGCAAAAAATACGTCTTTAAAGGTTTTGTCTATAGAGGGCCTTTTGCCGATAAACCTTGAAAATACCGTCTCGAATAATTCGTGTATGAAAGTGCCCACGTCTTTAGCTTCCGGCTCATCCAGCAGTTCCTCCTTTTCCTTAAGTCCTAACACATACTGATAATAAAATCTTAACGGGCACCAGAGATAGGTATTCACGCTCGACGCCGAATAATTCATCTCTTTGAGGAATTTTACCGTATCAGGTGTTTTTTCGATTTCCAGCCTTTTCGGAAGCACCTTGACGCTGAAGACGGCCTGCGGCACAACCACAGAGCCCAGTCCGGAAAGCTTTTCTTTTTCCCATACAATCTCTTCCAGGAACCTGGACTTTTCTTTTTCATCCCGCTTCTGATACAAAAGATGCGCGGTTTTGGCTGACCTGATAAGCCTTGTAAACTGGTATCTTTGTATCTCTTCCTCTTTTTCGATGCGGTTTATCCCCAGGCTTATCATAATTTCCCTGGGAATCAAGGGTTCATATATCTTAAGGCTGGGCAGGACGGATTCATTGACATCCATTATTAAAACGTTCTCAAAATTAAGCGAACGCGTCTCAAACAAACCGAGTATCTGCAGGCCTTTTAACGGAGAGCCTGAAAACGAGATGCGCTCGCTGTCTAAGTTGTTTTTAAATATTTTAAAAATATCCTCTTTCGCGAAAATTTCAGTCTTGAATGACGCGCCTGCCAGCTCGTCTTTTATTGAAAATAACCTCTCAACCATTTTAAGGTTAAACGGGTAACTGCTTAAAGAACTTTTGTTCACCAACTCATCAAGCAGCCTGTCCAGGCTTAAAGAAAATTCGTTAAAACTGTTTATTTTTTCCCATTGGTAAAAAAGAATATTGTGAAGCCCTGACACGATACCCTTGAGCTCATCCCAATTTGTATCTATATTCATATCTTTCATGGTACTGATAGCAAGATCGAACAGCTCACTTGACGTCTCTATCTCGGATAACCTGACAAACAGGCTGCCGCCTAACGCTGTCTTTTCCGAACCGAGAAGCGCCTCTTCAATCTTATGTATAAGCACCCTTGTCAGAGACGGGTTTTCCGACAGTTTCAAATTTTTTATCAACGGATGGCCTAATACCTTCAGGTAATCTTTTGTGTAATATGCGCCAGCGCCTCTTTCGCCTTTACGCAATGTCTCCTGCGCCCTGAATATACACTCGAAAAGCGAATAAACCGAACTCCTGTTTAAAGGGTAACCCATTGAAATATTGAAATCTTTTACAAAATTCGAGATCTCGCAAAGGAGCGGTATCACGCCCGCCGCGTCCGGAAGCACAATCACCGTCTCCTCGGGGTTTTTAATCTTTTTGAGCAGTTCGCGCGCAAGGGCAGCCTCTGAATGAATATCAAAGCCTGAATATACTGATACCTTGCAGTCTTTACGCTTCGCCGGAGATTCCTGCGGCTTAATAGAAACGGCTAAGCCTTTTGCCGCCTTTGCCAGCACTGTCCAGTCTTCGGATGAACCCTGGAACAAAAATGAAGCCTTGCCGCAATCATACAGTTTTTTCATAAGGTCCATTTCCCCCTTATGAAGATAAAAAAACCCGCAAAATATAATGTGCTCAAATTCATTAAAATCCGCTTTGTCGGCATATTCCTTTGCCTGTAAATACATGAGGCCGCGGGAAAAGGTTTTTTTCCGCAATAAAAGTTTGTGATATTCGGCCCTTATGGAAATAATGCCCGCCAGGAGCGCATTTATGTTTTTAGGCACATCATAGCCTATCTGGGCGTTAAACTGAATATTTTTAAGCGCCTCCGGGCTCACGTCCTCCAGGTCCATCTGCTCGATAAAGCTTAAAATCTCCTTTGCCCAGGGCAGAAACTGCGAAAAGGTTTCTCGCGCCTTAAGTATCTCGGGCGAAATCTTTTTGGCGATGTTATATATTATAAAACATGCTTCAAGGTCGGAAAGTTTCGAAATGGCCTCTTTTTTGGATACAACGTATTCTATAAATTCGTCCATTGAAAAAATAGCGGGAGGGAAAAATCCTTTTTTCAGGCGGCGCGAGAGTTCTTTTTTTAAAAATAAGGCAGGGCGCTTGCCGCCGAACACAAAAGCTGCATTATTCAGGTTCAGGCCTTTCTTTATAAAATTTTCTTCTATAAAATCAGACGTGCTCTTTATAAAATCTTCTTCAAGATTGAATGTCACAACTCTATTCATACTTCCTCTATGCTTAAATCATCCAGATAAAGCAAAGCGCCTGTGACTTTATGTTTGGGATAAATCTCTTTGATTATTCCGATATACTCCGCAACCTGCTTAAAATAGTCTTCTTCCTTTTCTTTTTCGCGCGTGCTTTTATAGTCTATAATGACAACTTCTTTCGGCCTCACTATCAGGCGGTCTATCCTTTTTGTATCGCCGAAAGAATTCACCACTTCTTTTTCGAGATAAACTGTATCTCCGGGTGAGGAAAAATACTGCTTAAGGTTTTTGTCTTCCAGCAGGCGCCTGATACGCCTTTCAAATTCCGTAAAATCAGATATAAACGGAAACTCTCTCTTTGCCTTCAAAACCGCACTTTTTATCAGGGCATCACTGTCAAGGCCGTGAATATTCCCTATAAAAGAAAGGATATAATGCAAGACCTTGCCATGCTGGACGCTCTGCCTCAATCTTAATATGCCCTCGTCGCCAAATTCATCCTTGAGCATGCTTATCCAGTCCTTATATTCAGAGGCAGGTATATTTAAAACCGCGGTATTCTTCTTTTTTTTCTGTATATGCTTCTTTTCCCCTGTTTCCAGATTCTTTTCAGGCAAAAGCAGTGCAGCCAAATTATTAGAGTTTTTTACCTTTGAAGGCACGAATATATGCAATTCATCCGATGCCCTTGTAAGCGCGACGTATATATTATCAAGCTCATCTATGAAAGATTTTATGTATTCCTGTTTGTAAATCTGCCGCAAGCTTTCTGAAAATTCCGCGTATTTTTTCTTTATCCTTATCAGGTTAAGGCCTTCATCCACCCTTACCGCGATCTCGGAATCAACCTCCGGATTCATCTGGAAAAACGGTATTATCACCGCGCCGAACTCAAGGCCCTTGGCTTTATGCGTAGTAAGTATTTTTATTGAATCGCTTTCGCTTGCCGTGACATACAGTTTCTCATCAGGTGCGTTTTCAAAAAACTCAAGGAAATCAGAAATGCTGTTATTTTCCTCCTCTTCATTTTTTATAAGTTCGAGGAGCTTCATAAAAAACCCCTGGTATTCGACAAATTTTTTCAAGATGGCGAATCTTCTGAATATCGAAATCAAAAGCTCATAAAGCGGCACAAAGCCCACGCTCTTGAAAAAATCCTCAAAAAATTCTTCCCATAGCTTCGGATACCGCTCTCTGAATTCCTTATAAAGATAAACCTGGCTGCCGGCCGTCTTAACCCTGCAGTTAAAAATAAAATCGCGCGCATCCTGCTGTTTTAACCCGGAATTGATAGAAAAAATATCCCCTAACAAAAACGAGGCGAACGATACATTATCAATAGGAGAATTCAAAAATTTAAGCAGGCTCATAATCTCTTTTATATACGGGTTTTCCCTGATATTAAGCGTCTTCTCGGATTCAACAGGTATATTCTCTTCTATGAGCCAGCTCGTCAAAAGCTGAACCTGGTCATTGGTCCTTGTAAGTATAGCTATATCGCAAAGGGCAAATCTTGTCCTTAGGTCTTTTATCGTTTCCAACAACAGCGGCTTCAGCGCCTGGTCGCGTTCTGCCTTGGCGCCGTAGTCAATGTACTGCACTTTCACAAAACCAAATTTCTTTTCCTCTTTATATGTCTGCTCCGCGCCTTTAAATGTCTTTAAAATATCTTCCTTATCCAGGTCATTAAATTCTGTTAACAATGCCTCAAGGTTTTCCTTTGAAAAAATCCTGTTATTAAATTCCACTATTGTTTTTTGGCTTCTGTAATTTTTCACAAGGGATTCTTCTATGAGATTTACGGCTTTGAAATGCTCCTTTGCCTCATCCATCAGCGCGGCGTCGCCTGCCCTGAAACGGTATATGGCCTGCTTTCTGTCGCCGACATAAAAAAGCGAGCCGTCTGTTGAAAGCGCCTCTTCAACCATAGGCAAAATATTAGCCCACTGCAGGCGGCTTGTATCCTGAAACTCGTCCATCAAAAAATGCTTAAAACGCACGGCAAGCCTGTAATACAACTCAGGTAAATCAATGGATTTTTCGTCAAACAACGCGCGAGCCTCTTTGTTGAGCGCCTCCAAAAACAATACGTCTTCTTTGCTGGACAATTCCTTAAGCTCTGTCAAAACGCGGTTAAATATTTCTATGTAGGAATTATAGGCTGAAGCGGACTCAAGCTCGGACAGATTTTTTAAATCTTTTTTTATCAACTGCCATAGTTTTTTTACATCATCCGGAATCACGGCGCCTTTATTTAGAGGAGGTGAATCATTTTTGAAAGACGCCGGGATATTGTCTATATAAAAACTTTCTTTATTGGCTTCAAGAAATGAGGCAAGCGATTTCGTAAATGAGGCGTTGGTTTGCTTGGGGAGTTTTTTATTAAGCTCGTTTATAAGTTTTAACAAATCTTTTTTCAGGGTAAAGATTGCCTTGGGGTCTATCGCGTTGGAAAGAAATGCGGCGGAATGCTTATTCGTCTTCGAAA
>Ga0105164_10000436_pt1 | contig 30083 bp, 34 predicted proteins | sample VDWuncwatermetaG_FD_89674 | JGI IMG/M metagenome (GOLD analysis project Ga0105164, IMG submission 89674) | Wastewater microbial communities from Netherlands to study Microbial Dark Matter (Phase II) - VDW unchlorinated drinking water | ecosystem: Environmental > Aquatic > Freshwater > Drinking...
CGGCCTCCTCGCCCTTTTTTATTATAAACGCCGCTTTATTGAATGCCATCTGGTCGATCTCATCCCCCAGTTTAGGCGCGATGAGGATATCCACACTGTCTGACTGATGCCTGCCCAATTCCTGCCCTATAATTTGTATTGACTGCATGATTATGCCCAACATGCTGTTTATTTTCCCCTGCTTTACGCAGAAACCCACATCAACACCCACGATGAAATCCGCCCCCAGTTTTCTCGCTATATCAGCCGGGAGGTGCTGTTTCATGCCCCCGTCGATAAGGAGCTTCCCGTTAATCTCAACCGGCCTGAATATGCCGGGCAAGGAGCAGCTGGCCTTAATCACCTTTACCAAATCGCCGCTTGTAAAATACAATTCATCGCCGGTTTCAACATCAACGGCCGTGACCGCCAACGGGGTTTTTAAATCTTGAAAAGTTTTATTTTTTATGCTTTGGCGGATTATATTTTCCAGCCTGTTTCCTTCCGCAAGGCCCAGCCTTGAAATTGTAATATCCAGAAGGCCCATCGCGGTGGTCTTTAGCGCTATTGTTTCTACGTCTTCCAGGGGTATGTCTAAACAGTAAACCGCCCCGATAAGCGCGCCGATGCTTGTCCCTACCACCAAATCAAATTTAAAACCTTCTTTCTTTAAAACCTTTATAATCCCCAGGTGCGCTACCCCCCTCGCTGAGCCGCCGCTTAGAACCAGGGCCGTTTTTTTCTTTCCAGTAAAACTAAAAGGCAGCATAAGATCCTCCCCCTTCACGGAGTTTACACTGAGCGAAGCGAATGTGTTCAGTGTCAGGATAACCAATATGCATAATGCATATTGGTTATTTTACTATTATCCCCGCATAACCTACCACCGAAGAATAGTCCCCTGAAATATCCCCGCTGGTTTGGTATTTTACCAATTCGGCGTTTTTTGCGCCCAGTTCCTTCGCCGCTGAAAGCATAACCGCTACAGGCGCATAGCCGCACATACTGATATCAAGTTTCTCCACCGTTTTTATCAGTTCTTCCTCGTCTAACTTTAGCAGGGCCTCTATTGCCTTCATATCTTTATAACGGGCGTCTTCCTGGGCCTCATAGTGAGTCATATCGCTTGAGGCAATGATAAGCGCATTCTTCCCGGAGTCCTTTATCGCCTTTGCGATTTCCCCGCCGATGGCCTTGTAGATATGCCCCTGGGCGTATGAGACAATTATCGGCACGAATTTGAACGCCTTCTTAAAATACTGTAGAAACGGCAGCTGCACCTCAATAGAATGTTCATACGCGTGCGCCAGAAAGTCTTCCTCCAGAAATTCAGAATTACGGAGAAGCCCTTTTGCCAGGTCGCTGTCTATCTCAACTTCGCCCTGCGGCATTGACCATGCGCCTTCGCTCATTATACTGTAAGGCTTGCCATTTCCGGTATGATTCGGCCCGATTATAATATACGTCGGCCTCGGTTCAATCCTGGAATATACGCTTCCGGCCACGGCGCCGGAATAGATATAGCCCGCGTGCGGCGCCACGATCCCCAAGGCGTTTGTTTTTACCGCCGCCTTTTCAATAAACTCAGAGATCTGCTTTTCTATCGCTGCGGCCCCCAAGGGGTAAAATTGCCCCGCAACTATCGGCGATCGCTTCATTTCGCGCCCTTTATCATAAAAAGCACGTATGAATTGTCGCCCAGGTATTTTCTCGCTGCCCTTACGACGCACTCCTTCGTAATATGATTTATCCTGTCTTCGTATTTAAGCAGATTATCAACCCCTAGCCCGTATAACTCATCCACGCTGGCTGTCAGCGCGATATCCCGGATCTTCTGCAGCCCCATCTGATGCAGCCCTATAAGCTCTCTACGGGATGATTTTAGCTCCTCAGCGCTTATGCCTTCTTTTTTGAGCCGGCTTATCTCTTTCAATAGCGCGTCCTTCGCGGTTTCCAGGTTTTCACTTGTGGTCGCGGCATAGAATATAATCATGCCCGTATCAATACCGGGGGCGGATACCGCGTCAAGGGTATATGCAAGCCCCTTTTCTTCTCTTATGGTTTTTGACAGCCTTCCGTTTACGCCTGAAAGTACGGATGACAGGACCTGGAGCGCGTATTTATCGTGATTATAGATATTGGCGCCCAGATATCCCAGCAGGATTAATGATTGTTCCTTTTGGGTCAGCCTTGTTAATATCCTCGGGGCTGTCCTTCTTTTTTCCTGCGGCGGCCTTACCTTGGGAAGCGGCCTTTTCTCAAATTTCTCAAACAGTCCCGCGATAGTTTCTTTGGCCGCCTTTTTGTCAACGTCTCCGGAAACCGATAACACTATATTCCCGGGGCAATAATACGTCCGGTAATAATCTAAGACCTCAGGCCGGGAAAGCCCGCTTATAGTAGCGATCCTGCCTGTCGCGGGAAATCTGTACGGATGCGATTTAAATAAAGTGTATTTTACGGTCCGCATACCGGATTGATAGATGTCGTCGTCAATGCCCTTAATCCCGTCTTTTATGGCGGCAATTTCCCTCTCGATCTTGTCCGGGGCAAATAAAGGATTTTCTAGGGCATCTGAGAATATGCCGGCCAATAAGCCGAAGTCGCCGCTTAATCCACTGGCGGAAATACTGAAGGTGTTGGAGCCGCTTGAGGAATCCATGCTTGCGCCCGCGCTTTCCGTCTGGGAAAATATCTCTTCCTCGCTTCTGTTTTTTGTCCCGCACAGAAGCGTGTCCGAGACCAGGTTTGAAATCCCGTTATTTTTGAAATTTTCTGTCCTCAGGCCGCCTATCCCTATGGCATTAATAGAAACAATGGGCAGGCTGCGGTCTTGCAGGATAAGCACCTTCATGCCGTTGGAGAGCTCAAACTTTTCAAGATTAGACAAAAGGCCTCCCGCGGCGGTTTCTTTTTTCTCCGGCGGTTTCTTTACTTCTCTCGGCACCAGTTTTATTACAGTCAGATTTTCTCTTTTGAGATATTTTTGCGCCGCCGCCATGACGGACTCTTTTGTGACCGTGTTTATGCCTGCCACGTACTTTCTTGAGAAATCGTAATCGCCGATAATTGCCTCATTGCCTGCCAGGTCGCTTGCCTTATCCTGCACTGTCTGGCGTGAAAAGACATATCCGGACAACACGCAATTGCGCGCCTTTCCCAGCTCTTTATCAGAAACCATGTTTGTTTTAACCGCGTCAATCTGTTTCCAGATTTCGTCCAGGGCTGTTTTTATATTTTCCTTTTTAAGCACGGCGTTTATCTCAAAAATCCCCGGGGATCTCGGCGTATAATCAAAACTTCCCACGGATAGCACAATCTTTTTTTCCTTGTACAGTTTTTTATAGAGCCTGGAATCCTCGCCGCTTCCAAGCAGCATGGAAAGCACGTCTAAACTGAACATGTCTTTATCTTTTACGCTGACGCTGTGGAATCCCATTGAGATATACGCGAGCAAAACATCCCTTTCCTCTTCCGCATCCAGCTCTGAGGCCTGCGGCTCTTCCTGCGCATAATAGGCCTGCGGAGGCGAAACCCTGTCAATGGCTCCGAATAGGTCATCGATTGTCTTAAACGCCTCCTCGCGGTCTATGTCTCCTACGACAGCCAGGACGGTGTTATCCGGGATGTAATTGGATTTATAATAATTTAATAAGTCCTCTCTTTTTAATTTTTTAAATATCCCCTCGTAGCCTATTACCGGAAATCTGTAATTGTGGGCCTTAAACATATTCGACCAGAGAAGTATGGAAAGGTATCTTGCCGGTTCGTCATTGTCCAGCCGGACCTCTTTTAATATAACGGCCCTTTCCTTTTCCAGTTCGTCAGGATCAAAGAGGGATTCGGTTAAGATGCTTTTTAGGATTTCCAGCGCCTTGTTCGCGTATTTCGAGGGCACAATAATATCCACACCCGTTGAGTCATGGGATGTGAAGGCATTGATGTAGCCGCCGACCGATTTAATTTCCCGCTCAATATCGCCGGGCCCGGGCCATTTAGGCGTCCCTTTAAAAAGCATATGCTCAACAAAATGGGAAATACCGGAACCCAGGTAGCCCTGCTCAGTCGCGCTTCCTGTTTTAATCCGGGCTTCTATGGCGACAAGGGGCGACTTACGCGATTCCTCTATCAAAACGGTTAAGCCGTTTTTTAAAAGATACCGCCCGGCCTCTTCGGCCGCGGGCCCGCAAAAAGCATTCTTAACGTTAAAAGAAATTAAAATTACCGCTATGGAAGCGATTTTGACAAATGCTCTCATCAACATTATAACTATGTATTAATAGCCTCTTTTCCTGTTGGATCTGGCCTCTCTTTGCTTGCGGCGTTTGCGTTCGCTCGGTTTTTCGTAATGCTTTCTTGCCTTCAGCAGCTTTATTATCCCATCTCGCTCGATCTTTTTTTTGAATCTTCTGAGCGCCTTTTCAAACGGCTCGCCCGCGGAAATCTCTACACGGGACATATATATCCCACCTTTCTTTTATGATTTTGATATAATTATATATTAGATGGGGCTAGGTTGTCAACAAAATAGGAACTTATCTGTGCTTGAAGGCTATGGGGATATGGAAAGAGATCTCTTTCTGGGCCAGGCCTCTTGGAAACGGCTTAAACGGGGCAGCGCCTTCTATGCTCTCGTACGTGATTTTTAGAAGGAGCGTGTCTCTGGAGGATTTTTCTTTAATAATAGTAAGGTTAATCAATTCGCCGGTCTGTCTTAGTTCAAAATTAACGTTTACTTCCCCCTCCTCGCATTCCTCGGCGTAATTCCGCTTCAGGGATTCAAGAATTTTTTCTCTTATGTATCTGTAGTAATTCATGCATTCGGGCGTATTCGGCAGGGTTGTTCCCGGTATCGAGGAGGAAAATATGTCTTCGGCCTTAGGCATAGCTATCATTGAAGAAGCTGCCGCCACAGGCGCGGCCGCCTTCTGCGCCGGTTCTGGCGGTTTTATTTGCGGCGGTTTTGTTTTTCCGGCTGCGTGGCGCGGCCTTGTTATTTTTTTAGTATGCTGCGCGGTAAGCACAGGGTTGGCCGGCACCTGGACAGCGGTTCCGGTTGGTTCGGCCATTTTTATCACTTTAGGGACCGGCGCCACGGCCTTGAAATAAGTTACTTTTATTTCGTTTGTTTTTGGAGCATGGGAAAATACCCACAGATTCGCCATAGGGGCCAGTATGAAACAATGGCCTGCAAATGAATAAAGGAAAGCCTTTTTAATATCCATTTTTTATGGAGTATATCACAAAATACCGCTATTTACAAGCGATATTCATATTCAAGGCCCTCTAAACCGCCCTGCCTAAGGCAATATTTCTCTTTACCTTCGGAAATCAATTTAAAGGCATGCCCTATTATCTTCTTGTAAAATTCGCAGAAGACCGAAGGCTCATACATATCTCCCAATGAATAGAGCTCCGCCGGGCATGGCGCTCCGCAGACGTTTCTAAGAACGCAAATTTTGCATTCGCTGATCTTTTCTACAAACCTTCCGCGGATTTTCTTAAAAGGCCTGGATTGGAGAGCCCGTTCTATAGCGGTTTTTCCGCCTCCGGCGGAAAATATGTTCCCGCCGGAAAACCCCTTTAAGCCGATAAATTCTCCGCAAGGGATCATCTCGCCTGACGCGGTAATAGTCAGAAAACAACGGCCGCCGCCGCACGGAGAAATATCGCACATCAGGCGCCTGGCAGTAGGGGCAATTATGCTCAAGATAACATTAGCGAAATTACCGATAATAATTTGCCTCCCCCTCTGCCCGGACAATTTTATTGCCGTATCTACCGCTTTAATAAAATATTTGGCCATAAGCGCCTCATCCGGCCTTAAGCGCCGGCTGTTTTTCTGTGTAAGCCGCACGGGATTAAGCAAAACGCAGGGGACCTTTTTTGAATGTAGGAATTTCACTATACGGGGTAAATCAGTTAGGTTAAATTTAGTAATGGTGGTGATTACATTTAAACCCTCATAACCATCGAACATTTCAATGGCCCCTACCGCTTTGCTGAAATTTCCACCCGAATCCCAAGTTCTCCTTAAACGGTTATTCACGGATGAGTCGCTTGAGTCCAAAGATATGCCCATACCTACGCGGTTTTTCTTCAGGAACTTAACGTCCTCATCCTCTATCAAGGTGGCGTTGGTCTGGATACCGAATTTAAACTGCTTGTTGAATTTTTCTATGCCCTCAAATAATATATCTTTGACCAAGAGCGGCTCACTGGCGTGGAATACAATCACCGCTTTCTTTTTACGTCCCCTGAAATATTCGGCAATCTTTTCCAGGACGAAAAAAAGTTCTTTTCTTGTCATGGTCTTGCCGCTCTTTCTTATTTTAGCTGGGACATAACAATAAGGGCAATTGGCGTTGCATCTGTCGGTAGGATCAATGTAAACGGCGGTCAAATCCGTCCCGAACCTAAAATCGCGCATTTGTTTATCAAGCTTATCCGCGACATTTTCATAAAGGGATGCCAATCTTCTGCCGCCAGAGCCGCTCTTGTCTTGGCCTTTAGGAAGGATAGCCCAAAATACATTATCAGGGTTAATTACTATTCTTCCCCTGCCGCTCATATCAAGTTGTTCGAAATCGTTATGCTTAAAGTCGTTCATAATATCCTTTATACTAATGTCTTCTTCTTCGGCAAATCTCCGTACATAACAAAATGCGATAGTCCATTCGCGCTCTTTGCGCATTTTAAACGATACGATATCGCATCCTGCCCTGAAGCGCATTCCTGTTTTGCGTTTTTCTTTTGAGCCTTCTTAATCATCTGATTTCACCTCCTTCCCTCTAAAATGATAACCTCTGGGCGTTATCATATACCCATTTTTTATATATGTGCTGGAATTGCCAACTATAATAGTTGTGGCCATATCAATATCTTTTAATTCTGAGGCATTTTCAAGAAAGGCGATCCTTACGGCCTCGTTGCTTCTATAAGCATTTCTCACTATTCCTACGGGCGTTTTGGGAGATCTATATTTTTTTATAATATTCCAGGCCCTTGCGAGCGGTTTTGTCCTGCTTTTGCTTTTCGGGTTGTAAAGGACAATAACAAAGCCGGACCGGGCCGCCGCCGCTAGCCTGTTTTCTATCTCTTTGGCCTCTGTCAGAAGGTCGCTCAATGAGATCACGGCAAAATCATTCATGAGCGGCGCGCCCAGGCGCGCCGCGCAAGATGTGGCAGAGATTATGCCGGGCACAATCTCTAAAACGATTTTCTTTGACTCAGCGCTTCCCAAAAGCTCAAGGACGATTCCCGCCATACCGTATACGCCGGGATCTCCGCTGGAGATTATAGAGACAGTTTTACCCTCAAGCGCTTTTTCAATTGCCGCGGCCGCCCTCTCTACTTCTTGGGTCATGCCGGAATAAATAACTTCCTTGCCGGAGGTCATGCCGCCTAAAAGCTTAATATATGTGGCATAGCCTACAATACAATCGGATTCGGCTATAGCCGCTTGAGCGCTCCGGCTCATCTGGCTTACATCTCCGGGCCCAATGCCGACTATGCTTAATTTTCCTCTGCGATAGCTACGGTCACTCCGTCGTCTACTTGTTTTTTTAATATTAATCTTGCCCTCCTCCCGGCTAATAATGCGCAAGGTTCGCACACGCCATCTAAACCGATATGCCGCCTGACTACTTCCGATGCAGGTGCGGGCGCGGATTTAAAATTCCCGATAGTTTGCTTAGAGATAAAAATCAACGGCAGCCCTAAATCACGGCATGCCTCCAACAATCCCAATTCATTTTTTTTCAGCTCAATTGTCGCTGCAAGCCGGATAGCTTCTAACTCGACACCTTTCTTTTTTACGGCTTTCTTAATTGCCTTCTTAACCTTATCGGCGTCTATTCCTCTTCTTGTCCCTATACCTAAAATAAATTTCTTATGCGTCTCCTGGCCCGTTGTTATAACCGGCTGGGCCGATAAACTGGCCGCGACCAAAAAGGCCAATTTATTTGCCCCTCCCTCGTGCCCTGAAAGAACACTAATTGAAAAACGGCCCGCCGTATCGACCGAAACAACTGCCGGATCGCTAAATTTATTTTTAATGAATCCGCTGATAAGGCGGACGGTAATGCCGAGAGCGGCAATAAATATCAAGCCTTCATATTGGTTAAAGATATTTTTTACTAAATTCTTTAACTCGGTTTTCTTGGCCGCTTGGCTATTAAATATTTTGACCTCCGGAAAATCGGCCTTCAGCTTCTTGGCCAATTTTTCCCCCTCTTTATTTATAGTGATTATCGCTATACCCATTTTCTCTTTTTTCTATAGGAATGAGCAAAGCCTTTAGCGTAGAGCCTGCTCATTTTAAATCCTTTCTTTTTCAACACATCCCCCACAAATATCAGCGCCTGCCGGTTAATCTTTTCCCGCTTCACCTTATCGGCGATATCCGCGAGAGTGCCCTTAATTATCTTTTCATCAGGCCAGGAGGCCCGAAAGACTACCGCTGCCGGCGTTTTGCTATCGTAGCCATAACGGAGCTGTTTGGCCGCTTCGCTGATTTTATCTATGCTCAGGAAAATTATAAGCGTGGCTTTTATCCGGGAGAGCGCTTTCAGGCTTTCTTTTTCAGGAACTTTTGTCCTGCCCGAAAACCGTGTTATTATGACCGTTTGAGCTATGCCGGGAAGGGTTAATTCCTGTTTTAAGCTTGCGGCGCCGGCGCAAAAAGAGCTTACTCCCGGGATAACTTCATACGGAACAGCCTCTTTATCGCACCAGGCGATCTGCTCTTGGATCGCGCCGTAAATCGACGGGTCGCCGCTATGAATTCTCGCGATAGTTTTTTCGCTTTCCTTTGCCTTTTCCATTATAGTTAGGACCTCTTCCAGCGTCATCTTGCTGGAATCATAAGCCCGGGCTGATTTTGCGGCAAATCTAAGGACACCCTGATTAACCAAAGAACCGGCAAATATAACGATATCCGCGCGGCCAATAATATTCTTTGCCTTTATAGTCAAAAGTCCCGGATCTCCCGGCCCCGCGCCGATAAAATAAACTTTCACCCCTTACCTCCCTTCCGGACTATTATTACTGACATATAACCCATTTTTTTATCCCGCAAAGAAGTCAGGCCGGAAATTATTTTTTCTCCTTTATGCCCGACGCGGCTTACAAGCACGGCGCGTTCGGCTAGCCCCACTTCTTTTAAAAGCAGGGCTACCTTACGCAATTTCGCGCCGACCTTCATTAATACTACGGTGTCAAACTCTTCAAGCGCTTCTCTTACATTTTCCAGGCTTTCTGTAACCGGCACAATTGCCATTCTTTCATTCCCTTCTACAAGCGCAAAATCGGAGGCCGCCGCCGCGGCGTTAAAGGCGCTAATCCCAGGGATAGTTTCTATTTCAATATCCGGAAAATTCCGGCGCATAGTTTTCAGAAGATAGACATATGTGCTGTAAATAAAGGGATCTCCTATGGTGACAAAGGCAACCCGCTCGCCCTTATTTACCTCTTTTGCAATTATGTTAGCGGCCCTCCTCCAGTATCTATTAAGGATGGCCCTATCCTTGGTCATGGGAAATATGAGTTCTACGAAACTCTTTTCTGTTGAAGTTACCTCCTCTACGATGGATCGCGCCCAGGATGTCGCGTCATCGCTGCTCTTAGGAACAAAAACAGTATCGCATCTATCTAATATCTCTTTTGCCTTTAAGGTAATCAATTTAGGATCGCCGGGGCCGATTCCTATGCCATAGAGTTTACCTTTATGGGCCTTGCGGTTCCGGCTCTTGATAATCATTGTGCACAACCCCCAACCTTCTATTCTACTCAAGCGCCTCAAGTCTGTGTCTATAATCCTTTCGTTCGGATATGAAAGATTTTCTAAAACGACCACCCTCCTGTTCTCCAGGCCGTTCTTTAGTAAACACGCTGCTATCTTGTTTGGAGGAAAGCCGGCATCTGTGAATAAGAATACTTTTGATGAAGCCCTTATTTCGCTGGTTAGATTATCAGGCTTGCGGCCGTGTAGGCTTATGATTTTAGCGTCATTCCAGCTCTCTCCGATTTTTGCAAAAGCAAGCGAAAGCGCGCTTATACCGGGAATTACAACGTATTCCCGCGGCCTTAACGCTTTAGAGAGCTTTCCCAGCAGGCTATATATACCCGGGTCTCCGGAAACCAGAACGGCGATTCTCTTTTTATGCTTATATTTTTTAATATAAGCAATGGCCTTAGCAAGAGGCCCCTCTATACGGACTTCTTCCTTGCCAAGATCTTTAAATAAATCAAGCAGCCGTCCGGCGCCGATTAAACAATCGCACTTTTCTATCCTGCTTTTCGCAACCGGGAGTAGGTAATCTTTTGACCCGGGACCTATGCCGATAACATATACTTTCATGAGCTTCCCAGAACTTTTCCTTCTAATGAAAGGAGAATGCAATCTATCTTAACCTTATTATTTACAAATTCTCCCGCCTTTGCCGCTGTCTCTTGGGCAATTTTTTTAAAAACGTTCATAAGGCCGGCTTTATTTAAAATCCCTATCGTTGCCTCGGCGGTTGTCTGGTTTAATATATCTTCAATAGCCCCCTCCCGCGCGCCGCAAAGTTTAGCGTATCGCGCTATGGAATTCACTCTATTATCACCGAACCCGCAGTGGGTATTGAATTGGCCGTTGGCAACTTTGACCAATTTACCGATATGGCCGATCAAAAGAATATTTTTAACCCCTTTCCCTGCGCATTCTTTTAACATAAAACCCACATGGTCCCCTATTTTAATTATAGAATTGCTTTTGAGTTTGAGCGCCCCCTTAGCATATTTTTCTCCGACATGACCTAAAACTAATACTACCCTTTTAGCCCCACGGGCTTTTATTAACACATTTAGCTCAAGCGCTAAAGAGGCCCTGTAGGCATCAAGCGACTTTGGCTCTACGATTCCGGTCGTGCCAATGATAGAGATCCCTCCGACTATTCCAAGTTTTGGGTTATAGGTTCGCTTTGCGAGCTCTTTACCGCCCGGAACGCTTATGGTTATTTCAAACCCCTTATGTTTGTGTAAAAATCTAGAGGCCTCCTGCAGGATCATCTCCCTTGGCACGGGATTAATCGCCCACTCGCCAACCTTAACAGCTAATCCCGGCTTGGTAATTTTTCCAACTCCTTGGGATCCTTTTATACGTACTCCTTTCTGTTCGGACAACCTCACCCTTGCGAAGATTTTAGCGCCATTTGTTACATCAGGGGCTTCTGCGGATTTTTTTATAACCGCGCATTTAGCGAAATTTTTACCCAACTGCTGATACGCAAGGTCAAGGATAAGTTTTACGCCGGATGGGGTTTTCACCTCAACCTTATCTACTATTCGGTTACCTGCCAGCATAAGACAGGCCCCCTTAGTGGCCGCCTGCGCGCATGTACCGGTTGTAAAGCCGTTCTTCATAGTAAATTCTTAATCTCCATTCTGGCTTCTCCGATAGTGAGCGGCAGATAGCCGACATCATAGCCGTCTTTTTTCTTTAAAATTTCAAATAAGTGGCCAATCCGCGGTAACCTCAGTTTAGCGACTCTAATAATATCCGGATCGGAAAAGATTTTCTCCGGCGCCCCTTCTCTAATAATTTCGCCATTGCTTAAGATAATAGCGCGGTCAAGGAATAAAGGCACCAGGTCAACGGAGTGTGTAGCCATAACCATGGTTACCCCCTCTTTATTTAATTTCTTCAGTAAATGCATTATAACGCTTACGCCTATGGGGTCCAAAGCGGCGGTCGGTTCGTCTAAAAAAATTACTTCCGGCCCCATAGCCAGGACCCCAGCCAGGCAAATCCTCTTTTTCTGGCCGAAACTTAAATTATGAATGGCCTTTTCTCCAAATTCAGGCATTTCAACAAGGGCTAAGGAATCGTAAACTCTTTTTTCAACCTCCTGTTTTGAAAGTCCCATATTTGTGGGGCCAAAGGCGATATCCTCTCTGACAGTCGGAGAGAACAATTGATCATCGGAATTCTGAAATACCGTGCAGGCCTTCGTAAAAATTTTATTTTTATCAATAGATTTGAGATTTTCGCCTTTTAGATAAACATTTCCCTGGCTAGGCTTAAGAAGGCCGTTCAATATCTTTAGGAGGGTGGTTTTGCCCGAACCATTCGCGCCCAGGATACCCACGAACTCTCCCCTTTTTACGGAAAGCGAGATTTCTTTTAAGGCATTTGTGCCGTCAGGATAATTAAAATGGACACCCTCTGCTTTAATGATAGGCATCTTTTGAATATCCCCGTGATTGCATTGCCTCGTAAGTCGAGACAGACTGGTCATATGCCTTAATAAAAACAGAGCCGGTTAATTCAGCCAATGACCGCAGGCTCCTTGATAGATTACTGTATCCCAGACGGACCTTTTGCGCGTCCCTGATAGTAATAGCGGATTCTATCAATACAAATACATACCGATAGGTAATCATAGCTATCTCTATCCATGTTTTTGAAATCCCAAACCAGAGACCCGCGCTAAAGAGGTTGTTTGCCGGCGTAGTCATACTCAAAAATATGATCAATGATACACACCCCATTACCTTTCCCATGATCAACAACCCGCGAAATAATCCTTCTAAAGGCGCGGCGCCATAAAAGAAAATCTGTAAAAGCAGTATTACCGTTGCCATACTTAATGGGGTCAGGAGTCTGACTAAAATAACCGAAGGCGGTATTCTAATGATTAGAAGAGAAGCCAGGGATAGAAGGGTGATAATTACAGGAAGATAAGGAGCGCGCGCAAAAAGGGTTATAATTATTGCCCCAAACACAAAAGCAATTTTTATTCTGGCGTCTATTCTGGTTAGAAAATTATCCTTGTGGGCAAAATAGTCGCTGAATACTTCATTTAACGTCATTTAAGCCGTCTCTTTCAACAAAGAGTTTCCGCCAATTATAGCCTAAAACAAAACCGCCCATAACCCCTGCCAGGAGAAAAACAAAGAGCAGCAGGTCGCCCTGATCTGTATTGATAAATGGCGTCCATGCGGCCCTTCCATGTTCCATGGAAATCTTCTCAACCACATTTTTGTCTACCCCCGCCCATTTATTTTCAGCAAACGCAAAATGGTTAGCCATGAGCAGACCCTTTTATTACGCCTAAAGAAGCCAGGATATCCGGCCTTCGTTTATGGACAAAAATAATCATACCGCCGGTTAAAAATCCTTCCAGTATTCCTAACGGGAGTTGCGTGGGAATAAAGGCAACGAGAATAGTCATGAATAATGGGAACATCGGCTTGCCCCCATGCAGGGCCGAAGCCAATTCAAAAGAGGTTGTAGCGTATGTCGCCCAGTCCGCTAAAAGACCGGCCACAAACCCCGAGATAAATAAAGATGCTCCGTACTTCCTCAACATCCTAAATGCAATGTATCCGGCAAACGAACCGGCTACCCCCATAGATACGATATCCGCGCCCCATGTAGTTATTCCGCCGTGAGCCAAAAATAAAGCTTGGAAAAGAAGGGCGATTGATGTTACAAATATGCTCATAATCGGGCCGATTAAAATAGCCGAGATTCCTGTGCCGGCAGGATGAGAACAGGTTCCCGCAGTTGGCACAGGGACAGGCATACAGGAAATGATAAAAACAACAGCTCCCATCATACCTAAAAGAGTTTTAAAACTCGGCAGTTTTTTTGACTTCTTCTTTATATCGAAAATCCCCTTTACGAGAAAAGGAAGCGCTACCAAATACCACATCCCTGCCCAATTCATGGGCAATATCCCTTCTGAAATATGCATGGCATAAGCATTGCTGGTAAAGACCAAACAGACAAGGATAACAGAAGCTAACTTCAATAAGGCATTAGTTATTGCGGCCGCAACGCTGCTTCCACCTTTTGTGCTTATGTTAGTTATATATGGAACCCCTAAAGATGTTAACTTCTTTTTGGAATCTACCGCTCCGACAAAACCGACCGGGGTGCCTATTATAAGGGCAGGCCTTACCTTGCCTGTCTCAACTAAGTTACATATTTCAAATAAGGCCGTAGGGGCATTACCGACTGAAATAATAGCGCCATTGCTAAATTTGGCGGACTTTCTCATTGCCAAAATGGCGCGGGCTATATTTAACCTGGAGGATTGCTTTACGACACTTTCCTGATCAATAAGACAAATAACCTTTCCGCCAAAACCCGATAATACCGTTTTATTAATTCCAGCCCTTACCATGTTTACATCGCAGATAATATCCCTGCCCTTTCTTATGGCATTCAGGCCGGATTCAACAGCCATTGGGTGGAACAACAGTTCTTTGGCGTAATCTAAATCTGTGGTGGCATGGATCACCCTTTTGGCCACTTCCTTCTCCTGCCAGGGCAATTTAGAAGACGCCAAAAGCCCGTCGATTATCTCAAAGCTTTTATCTTCTATCTTCTTTGGATCTAATATTCTCTTCATTCGGCCGCCTCTCTTATGCAATCCATAACTATATCGCTTATCCTCGGATCCTGGCCAAGGTTTTTTGAATAAATAAACTCTACTTCTCTGTATTGCTTTGCCTCCTGTTTAATCGCGTTCGGGATATCCCTGCTGACATGGTTGCCCATGAATAAAAAAAACGGGACGACTATAACCTTCCTGCAGCCTCTCTTCACAATTTTTTTTATAACTTTTTTGAGATCCGGCCTGCATAACTGCAAATAGGCCGGTTCGACAATACCCAATCCGCCTCTTTTCTTTATTTCTTCGGCGACCCTGCGCACGGTATCATTAGCCCTCTTAATCTTAGATCCATGGCCTAAGACTACTACGCCGATCGCCCCGCCTTTCAGATTACTGATTATTTGTCGCGTCTTAATGTTGTCTCTTCGAAGCATACGAAAAATCTTATCTACAACCTTTTTCTTATGTATCCAGTTGCAGTCCTTACACGACCAGATATTTCGGTTGTCCTTCGTCACTACGTATCTTCCCTTATGCTTATCCCCGCACGGATAGAATGGGCAGTAACAGAATGTGCAATCACCAAGCCCTTCGTGACATGGGAAATAGCCGCAGTTTTTGTTTAATCTGCTTATCATTTCTTATTTTTATAGGCGCTGCAGCTCTTGATGAAATTTTTAGCAAATCCGATATTAGAACCGAAGTGAAGATGGCTATAGCTTGTCAGGACATTCCACTTGGCCAGGCCGTCTAAAAACATTTTACCTTTATCCTTAGTTACCTTATATGTAAAATTCTCTTTGCTTGGAAGGCAATCAAGATATGACCAATGAAACACATGGCCCCTCGCGTTAACGCCTTTATCGCTTAATATGTTGTCCTTAAATACTTCTATATTCACATAACCCAATGCCCTTAATCCATCAGCCATCTTAACTGAGAGTTTCTCAAACACCCCAACCATAGGGAAACCCCTATTTTTAGAATCAATAAGCTCTTTGACAAGGTACATCAGCCCTCCGCATTCAGCGTAAATTGGCAGGCCTTCTTTCGCTTTTTTGTATATATCAGCCTTCAATTTGGTATTTTTTGACAGCTCGGCAGCAAATAATTCGGGAAAACCGCCGCCTATATATAACCCGTCCGCGCCTTGCGGCAGCATCTTATCGCCAAGCGCGCTGAATTCAACTAAACTAGCGCCATTGTGAGTTAATATGTCAAGATTATCCTGATAATAAAAATTAAAGGCGGCGTCTTTAGCTACGGCGATAGTCACTCTATCTTGCGGGGGTTTGTTCTTAAAAAGCTTCTTTTTAACTTTAGGAAAGGCTCGGGCCTTGCGGCTTATATCAATGATTTTATCCACATCTATATTTTTATCTACAAGATTTGATAATTTCCTGCTGAATTCATCAAGCGGGGCTTTTTCATAAGCAGGTATTAAGCCCAAATGCCTCTCGGGTAATGTCAGATTTATATCCCGTGGCAAAAACCCCAGAACCGGCAGGCCTGTTTTTATTTCAATGGCAAATTTTGCGCTGCTATAATGCGAAGGGCTTCCTATATTGTTTAAGATAACCCCGCTTATCCGGACGTCTTTATCAAACTCTTTGTATCCCAAAACAACCGCGGCCGCGCTCCTTGACATAGAACGCGCATCTACTATAAGAATTACCGGAGAGTTGAGTATTTTCGCCAAATGCGCGCTTGAACCTTTCTGTGTATCCTTTAACCCGTCGTACAGGCCCATTACCCCTTCGATAATCGATATATCAACATCCTTTGCCCGGCGTTCAAACAACTCCAGGATCGTATCCCTGGAAAGCATCCATGTATCGAGATTGCGGCAACTCCTCCCTGAGGCAAAACTATGATAAGAAGGATCGATATAATCCGGGCCCGCCTTAAATGGCTGAACCTCGAGGTCGCGTTTCTTTAATGCCAATATCAGGCCCATTGTCAAAGTGGTCTTTCCTACGCCGCTGTTTGTGCCCGCTAAAATTACTCTTGGATATTTCATTTTACATGAAAAATATACATTATTGATACGCCTAAAATCAAAGCCAATAACGATGAGACATAAGCCACGTCTATGCTTTTTTTGATATGCGTAAGACCCAGGGCATTATTCTCATTACCTATGAAGGGTTTCATGGTAGCCGCGGAATTATAAAAATTTAACCCGCCTAATCTTACCCCTAACGCGCCGGCCATGGCCGCTTCGGGTATTCCGCTATTTGGGCTCGGGTTTTTCCTGCGATCGCGCATAGTAATCTTAAAGGAGCCAACCCCGTCTAAACCCGCCAACCAGCCGGCGATAGGTAAAATAAAAACCGACAATCTGGCCGGGATGAAGTTCAGGCAGTCATCTATTCTGGCAGAGGCCCAGCCAAAGTCTTTATAACGTTCATTTTTGTAACCGACTGTAGAATCCAGTGTATTTGCCGCCTTATAAGCAAGGGCCAGCGGCGCGCCGCCCAAAAACGCGTAAAAAAGAGGAGCAATTATTCCATCCACAATGTTCTCCGCCACGGTCTCAACTGTCGCGCGGATAATATCCTTATCATCCAGGCGCGTAGTGTCCCTTCCTACAATTAAACTTAAATTCTCGCGGGCCAGGCCTATATCCGCCCGCTCTAACGCCCGATAGACCCTCATGGCCTCAACCCTCAGATCCTTAATAGCAAGAGACGTGTATATAAAAACTGCCGACAGAATAAAGCCCAGATAGCGGTTATAATAAGCCGCCGCGCCGATAATGGCAAAAGATACCGCATAGGCCGCGCCGATGATAATGACAGCAAAAATAATTCCGGCTGTTCGTTGATCCCTGATTAATTTACGCAAAATGGCCTCCAGCTTTTTTGCGAGATATCCTACGAGCTTAACCGGATGAGGCAGCCACCTCGGATCGCCTAAAATAATGTCCATGATATACGCTAATGTTATAATCATCGCAGAATTTTATACACCGACCCCATATCTATGTTGCCTCTTAATATTTTCGCGAGCTTATCAAGCTCTCCGTCAAGGCCGGTAATTGAAGCGCCGGTTATCGGTCGCCATCCCTTTTTTATCCTCACGCGGTTTAGAAAATCTCTCCTGAAGCTATCGCTGTCAAATATCCCGTGAATATATGTGCCCCATATTCTGCCATCAGTAGAAACGGACCCATCGGCCTCACTTGTCTTCTTTCCCTGCCGCTCAATGAGCCTGAATGCAGGCCGGGCGCTTTGCTGATTTCTGGTGCGGCCATGGTGTATTTCATAACCATATACCTCTAAATTGGTTCCGGGCTGCCTTGCCTTCACCTGAGCCAGAATCTTCCCTTCCTTGAAGCTGGTTGTTATAGGCAAAAGCCCGATACCGTCAACCTCTTTTCTCTTGGATTCTATATGATGCTCATCGCTGATCTTTATTCCCAACATCTGATAACCGCCGCATATGCCTATTAACGTTAGCGACGGTTTGTTGCTGACAAGGGACCGCACCCTATTTACCCACCCGGACTTCTTTAGCCAAACGAGATCCGCGATTGTATTCTTTGTGCCCGGGATGATTGTTACATCGGCGCTGTCCGCCTCGCCCTTATCGCTTATATAACGCAGCCTCACATCAGGTTCATTTTCCAGGGAGTCAAAATCGGTGAAATTTGATATATGCGGAAGTTTTATTACCGCGATATCTATAAAACCCGCGCTTGGCCTGTTTTCGCGCTTCGCGCTTTGCGTTCCAGACTCAAGCGCGACGGAATCTTCCTCGGGAAGCCTTATGCCCTTGAAATACGGAACAACACCCAACACCTTCACGCCGGTCCTTTTTTCCAAAAAATCTAACCCCGCCCTTAAGAGCCGTTTATCACCGCGGAATTTATTGATGATAAACCCTTTTACCATTTTGCGCTCTTCTTTAGTCAGCAGCTCCAGGGTTCCGACAAGCCATGCGAATACGCCCCCTTTATCGATATCTCCGACTAATATTACAGACGCGTCCGCGGCTTTCGCCATCTTCATATTCACAATATCGTGCGATTTCAGGTTTACTTCCGCAGGGCTTCCCGCGCCCTCAAGCACTATGATCTCAAAATTTTTCTTTAACCTGTTGAAAGCGCCGAGCACCGTTGGCCAGGCCCTATTCTTATAACCCTTATATTCTAAGGCCGACATATTTCCCGCTGGTTTACCCCGCAGTATAATCTGACTGCCTGTATCGGAAGTTGGTTTAAGCAATATCGGGTTCATATCCACCGACGGCTTTAGGCGGCAAGCCGCGGCCTGCATAGCCTGGGCCCTTCCTATCTCGCCTCCTTCGTGAGTGACAAAGGAATTTAGCGACATATTCTGCGCCTTAAAAGGGGCCACCGTAAATCCGTCCTGTAAGAATATCCTGCATAGGCCGGCAGCAATAACGCTCTTGCCTACTCCCGAACCCGTGCCCTGCACCATTATAGATTTAGCCATTTTAACGCCTTCAGCAGTTTTATATTGTCCGTTCGTTTTTTGACTGCCACCCGGATAAATTTGTCGCTTAAGCCATGAAAATTGCCGCAGTCTCTTATAAGGATGCCGCGCCGGCCAAGAATGCCGGCCAATTTAGCCGAATTTAACCTGCTGTTTTCTATCTTGCATAATATAAAATTTGAGGCCGGTTCAAAAACTTTTAAGCCCCTGATTTTTTTTAGGCCTAGACATAGATAACTCCGCTCCCTTTCATTAAGCGCGGCGCTTCTTTGTATAAATACCTTATCTTTTATAAAAATTGGCGCGGCCATCTGCGCGATTGTATTTACGGACCAGGGGTATTGAAATGCCCCTAATCTGGTTATCAAATCCTTATTCCCTACGGCAAAACCTATTCTTAGCCCCGCCATGCCAAAAAATTTCGTAAAAGAACGGATAACAAGCATATTCTTAATTCGTAATGCCTCTTTTACAAAACTAAACTTACCCTGCGTATTAACAAAATCCATAAATGCCTCATCAATGACTGTTAAAGTTTTCTTTGAGGCCTTACTTATAATTTTTTTAATCTCGTCTTTGTGGAATAAAACGCCGGTCGGGTTGTTAGGATTACATATAAAAACAATATCAGCGCCTTTCAGGCGCGGCAAGATGGAATCAGGATCTAGTTTAAAATCGGATTTTTCTTTCGTCAAAACATATTTAGCCGTTCCCTCACTTATCTTTACGGCCTTTTCATATTCACTGAATGTCGGGCCTATGATAAGAACCCTGGGCCTTATAATCAATCTGGGTATAAGATAAATAATCTCTATCGAGCCGTTTCCTATCAATATATTTGATTTTGGAATGCCAAGATATTTTGAAAGCGCGCCCTTTACCCCCGCGCAATCCGGGTCAGGATAGCTTAAATATAATCCCAATGGATTTATATTTGCGCTGAAATCTGTGATTTTTTCAGCTGGTATCTTATATTCTCTGGACGCGGCATATATATTGCCGCCATGGGGCTGTATCATCGTATCATCAAAACTATCAAAAGCGTCAAAATCTCAGTTATCTCACTAATGGCTCCGATCGTGTCGCCGGTCATCCCGCCTATCTTTTTGTGTATATATTTCATGGATATCCAGGCGGTCGCGGATGCTAGCAGCGATATCAAGGCCCCTTTAGGAAACCACGCCGCAAGCGAAATAAGAATTACGGAAGCCGCCGCTAAGCAAAAATTGCCTCTGCCGATGTTGCCCACAAAAGACCTGCCCAGTCCTTCGCCTACTCTCGCGTATTTAGAGAAATACGAGGCCAGTACATGGCTCCACCTGCTTATTGAGCACATTAGCACCAGCGCTGTATTTTTAAATTGAGCGGGGATGCAGTTAAGGGCTTCATATTTGAATAAAATTAATAAAACCAGCGCTATTACGCCCATCGCGCCGATCCTTGAGTCCCTCATTATATTAAGGATCTCTTCCTTATTTTTTGTCTTCGCGCAGAACCCGTCAACGGTATCCGCGAGCCCGTCAAGGTGCAGCGCCCCGGTCAGAAATACTGATAACAGGACCAGTATAAGATTGATTAACCTGTTCGGTAAAAACGGGATCAGCGCCGTATTAGCCGCGGCCAGTATTAAACCTAATAAAAGCCCTACGATAGGGAAAAAGGCCATAGATTGGGCAAGGTTTTCGTCCGTAACCGCCAATTTTTTCGGAATTGGTATTTTAGTCAGGAATCCCAGCGCTGTTAAAAACCTTTTCACTTTTTGCTCTCCGTTGATACCTTTGCCTGTCCAAACGTCGCCATCTCGTTTAAAATTTTTATCCCCGCCTCTATTAGCCCCATTGCCAGCGCCGCGCCTGTTCCTTCTCCAAGGCGCATATCTAAATCCAGTATGGGCTCAAGCCCCATGTATTTCAGGGCTATCTTGTGGCCCCTTTCCTGCGACATATGCGCGGCAAATATATAATCTTTGACTTTTGGCGCTAATTTATAAGCAAGCAATGCGCCGGCAGTTGAGATAAACCCGTCCATCACGACAGGCACCTGCCTGCCTGCCGCGGCCAGAACTACGCCGCATATCCCCCCTATTTCATATCCGCCAACCTTTGACAATATGTCTATAGGATCGGCCGGGTCAGGGGCATTTAACTTTAGCGCCTTTTCAATCACATTTATTTTTAACCCGAGCTGCTCATCGCCAATGCCGGTTCCCCTGCCGGTTATTTCTTTGCAGGGCGAGCTTGTTATACACGCTACAATCGCGCTGCTGGGCGTTGTATTCGCGATTCCCATATCGCCGGTCCCGACAACATCAATCCGTTTTTTAGCAAACTCTTCTTCAAAGGCCTCAATGCCCGCTTCTATTGACTTAATCGCCTCTTCTTTAGTCATCGCAGGCCCCTTTGCCATATTTTTCGTCCCGAAAGCTATCTTTTTATCTTTAAAGTTCTTTAGTTCCTCCGTTCTTAAGTTCTTAAGTTCTTTCGCAACTCCCATATCCACTACTATAACCTCCGCCCCAACATGCCTGGCCAGCACATTTACCCCCGCCCCGCCATTGATAAAATTCGCCACCATCTGGTATGTTACTTCCTGAGGGAATAAGCTGACCCCTTCCTCCGCTACCCCGTGGTCGCCGGCCATTGTGAAGATTACCTTCCTGTCAAGAACGGGATTTATCTTTCCCGTTATGCCCGCTGCCTTTTTAGCGAATCCTTCAAGCCGGCCCAGGCTGCCTCTGGGTTTTGTGAGGTTGTCCAGCCGCTGCTGCGCCTCTTCCATAATTTTTGTATTTACCGGTTTAATATTTTCTATAATTTTCTCAATCAACCCCATCTTTTTCTCCCCCTTCTCTACCCTTTTTTATCCTTATTAATCCTTATTTCAACTTCACCGGCAATCCCGCCGTCACCAGATACACCTCATCCGCCCGCTTTGCGATAACCTGATTTACGTTTCCGACAATATCGCGGAATCGCCTTCCCAATTCTGAAGGCGGCACAACGCCGCTTCCCACTTCGTTTGAGACAATAAATATTTTTTTATTCAGTTTCTTTAGCTGCGCCAGCGCGCTTTTTATATCCGTTAGAATTTTGGAATCGCTAAAATCGGCCATCATCAGATTGGAAACATGCGTGGCGATGCATTCGATTATTACGCCATCGCAGTTTTTGGGGATTTTTTTAAGATTGGCCGTCAAATTCTTTTGCGCCTCAAGGGTAAACCAGTTTTTTGGCCTGGATTTTTTGTGCAGTTTTATGCGCTGCCTCATTTCTTCATCGCAGGCCGGGCCTGTGGCTATATAAGCTACGCGCCCGCGCTGTTTCTTCGCGAGCTCAATCGCTAATGCGCTCTTGCCGCTTCTCGCTCCGCCTAAGATTAGGATCATTCCCCCCCCTAAAAATAAATAACCCTTAGCGTCAGTGACGCCAAGGGTTGCACCCTAGTTTAACTCTAGCCCTTTTCCACGAGGCACTCTTTTTATAGGCAGGTCTTCTGGTTCGCGCATCTCCCTACTCCCCGCGCCTTCTCACCCCGATTTCTCGGAACAATGGCATTTGCGGGTTTCGTCCGCGCTTACAGCGGCGGGACCACGACGGCCTTTCACCGTCTTCCCTGTCCTATAAAAACCTGATTGTCAATCGCCAACAATATTATAGCCACATGAGAAAATATGTCAAGCGGAAATTTTTAAAATAACCCCCAATCTTAATCTATATCCTTCCTCATTTGTAAGTTTAATTGCGCCCTAAGGGTTCTTAATTTATGCATTAACTTGTCCGTTTCTTAAGATATTCATTGAATTAAATGCCTATATGCCGTCGGCCTTGCGGAAATCAAAGTAATTACTACATTCTTTGATTGTTTATCTACAAAATAAATTACCCTATAATCACCTATGCGGTATCTATACCGTTTTCCCGAGCCTTGTCCACGGAGCAACTTTATATTCCGGCCAAAAAATGGATTTTTCTCAAGTTCGCTAAAGCATTTATTTAATTGTTTGGCCCATTCAAGCGGGCAGGTTTTATAAAATTTTAGAACGGCGGGCATCAATATTGCCTTGAATCTATCCACGCCTTATTTTTCTCCAGTTTATGCCCCTGCCTTTATAATACTGCCTTTCTCCAAGGCCCACTATCCTTTCTTCCTCGGGCGTCAAAGTATTTTCTAACTGCTCGATAATTAAATCGCGTACAAATGCGGATAAGGATTTATATCTGGCCTTGCACAATTTTGACGCTTGGTTATATAAGGATACGGGCATTCGTATAAGAAGTTCCTTATTCATGGTAACGGACATATCTCTCACCTCCGAATCAAGTATATCATAGTGATATACAAATGTCAAGCTATTATTGTGACGGGCTACTTTCAGAAACGGGCCCTACCGCTGGTTTAATGCTAGCGATATACTTCTTTTCTATGTTTAATGCGATATAGAAATATCTCTTTTGATTTGTCATTTATGCGATACAAAACTCTATAATCCCATAACCTTATCCTATATGCTTCATCATTTGTAAGTTTAATTGCGCCATAAGGACGTGGATTATCGGATAAGCGAAGGATTTTGCTTTTTATTGCGGTAAAAATCTTATCTGGCAATACATCAATATCTTTTTGAGCCGCTGGAAGGATTTTTAATTTATACATTAACCCGCACGTTTTTTAAGATATTCACTTAAGTCCGCGGCTATTGCCTCCTGGCCGCGCAAATTCTTGAAGTCAAGAAGATCTTCCGCAAGCTCCTCTCTAGCCAACTGTTCCCGCAGCGCCTTTTCAACAAAAAACCCTTGTTTTATACCATGACTTAAACAAAAGGCCTTTGTCATTTTTATGATATTGCTTTCTATTTTTACAGCATATGATATTTTTGCCATCTTCCCCACCTCCACATCAAGTATACATGACGTGAGAGCCATTGTCAAGAAAAAAGTTTTAAAAAGTAAACTTTTGTGTTACGCTATCACATCGGGTCCCAATACGCGCCTACAGACCACGTATTTTTTAATTCCCTCATGATTTCAATTCCAAGAGGGCTATATAAATAAGTTGACTCCCTGTCGTAGCCTCGAGCCCCGGTAGAGGTAATCTTACCGCCCATATTATCTGCTAAGTAACGAGACGCGAGGCCGATATAAGGGGTCAGCCTGGTCCGCTGATCAGGCATAAAATCATAGCCAGCCAAACCCCTGGCCTCTATAATAAAATCATCGATATTGTTTAGGGTGCCTGAGTTTTTATAATCTACTTGACCGAAACTTGCCCGCGCCTCGGCTTTAAGCATATATTTTTTATGATGTGCGAACGCGCCGTTTATACCGTACATGAACCCGTCTTCCTTCATTACGCCGGGTTCTTTATAGGAAATATGCGAAATTTCTCCGCCTACCTCAAGCGAATTGGGGCCGGTATTCCCCGCGAAAAGGCTTGCCGGGATTAAAAGCGCGCATAACATCAGGAATATCTTTTTCATATTACACCCTCCCATGTACTATTTATTCAATATTGTTATTTGCTAAAAGTTACCGGTAAGGCTAATGTAATTTTCTCTTTTTCTATATCTTTTGGAAAGGATGGAAACGGCGCTAATTTAAAAACTGCCTGAATTATTTCCTGTTTAAATTCCGCGCTGACAGTTGAATGCGCATCCACTACTTCGACATTCTCAAGCTGTCCGTTAGAAGTGATTGTTAAATTAAGAGAAGCTGTGCCTGCCTCCTGTTTAGGTAAATTATAAAGTGCCGTTGAGACCTTTTCCCTTATAAAACTGTAATACTCATCCGTATTAGTTATCTTTTTCCCTTCGGCCACAACTGGTACCCCGCTTTTTGCGGTCACAGCTGTTTCATTTCTGGTGGTAAGTGACGGGCCGGTTTTTTTAGGTTCTTCTTGTTCTGTGTGTTTTGGGGCTTCAATTGAAATAATATCTTTTTCATCACCCGGCACCAAATTGACAGAGACCTTTTCAGGAATTAACTTAAACATCGCCCCGCTCATAGCGTCTACGCCAAGCCCTATGATGCCACCAAGTATTACATTTCCGCAAGTGGAGCCGCATATTGTTTTTCTTAGCACTACCTGCGCGGTTTTATAGCCTTCTTTGCTTATCCTAATTATGTGTTCTTTATTCCTTTCTAAATCAAATGAACAAGGCGTTACCCCTTTAAAACCAGAATTTACGCTGACATTCGCTCCTTGAGGATTAGAATCTATCGGGACCCTTTGATGCCGGCCTGTAGTAACAGTCGCGCAGCCAGATACTAAAATCGCCGCTAACAAAATACTAGATAACGCGTAACCTTTGCTCATTTTCGCACCTTTCTCCTACTTCTAAAGGAAGCATAACATATATTTGATGATTTGTCAAATTTATTTTGATATTTGTGAAATAATAAAATAGACAGAAAATCAGGTAGGTTGCTTAAGGATGTGGGGTAATTGCAAAGACGACGAGCTCTCCGCGGACTTTTCCGTAGTAGAAGAAAATACGGTAAGCAGCCGGCGTATCCTGTTCCGCGTACGCCTCAAAAACCTTTTCTCCGTCTGGGCCTTGCAGGGAAGTATATGGATGAGTTTGCAGACTTGGATGCCGCGGGTTTTCCGCGAGATATTTTAGGGCTTTGAAAACCGCCTTGAAACGTTTTTCCAAGTGGGCGGATTCTTTAAGCTCTTTTAAGCTTTGTTTTGCAGAAGGCGTAAAACTTAAAAAGAAACTCATACGCTCTTTAAAAAGCTTTCCAGATCGTCAACCTTTTGGGTCTTGCCCTCAGAGGCTTCTTTTAAGCCCTGGCGTATCTTGCCGATTACCTCTGGATTTGAATATACCCAGGCCTCGCTGCTTGGAACCGATACGGCGGGCCTAAGCAATATATCCCCTGCCTTGCCGACGAATATCTGGTAAGAATCAAACTTCATTTTGCCCATTAGCAGTTTTTGCAGCTTGCCGCCTAATGTTATGCGGTGCTTGGAATCAAGCGGACGTGTATCAACGCGCATAAAGATTTCCTTAACCTCCAGCACTCGTTTTTTCCTTTGCGAAGGTTTTACTGTTTTCATTATACTCACCTTTCCTTTCCACTTAAAGTATAGCATATTGTGGGAATGTTGTCAAGTGGGAAAGTGGGATAAAAGCGAAATGATATCGTCAGGCGGGCAGGTTTTGTAAAATTTTATAGCAGTGGGCAGTAATATTACATGTATAATACTGCCTTTCTCCAAGGCCCACAAGTCTTTCTTCCCCTATTCAATACTTACGCGATCCTCATGCAACATAATAGTAAAATGTTGATCTCCGGAATCCGCCACATGAACATCGCCGACGGTCTTTGTGCCTGAGCGGGTTCCCTGCACCGCAACCACCAACTGATATGTCGTATTTTTTTCCAACAATACATCGAACGCATTGGAACCCCACGACAACCGCTGGCGAAAGGCTATTTTTTCCCCCGCCGCCGCATTTTCTTTTGCTACAAGCAGGACCGCATTATTCGTAAATGGACCGACGAGTATCAGCATGGCGGCTTGTCCACCGCTGATAGTTGATATATCCTTTACAAACCCCTTGTCAAGCGATACATCAAATCTGACGTTGACCGCGTTAGCGCTATTGATGACGAAATGTTTCGTCGTTGATCCGCACCCGGTAAGACACAATGCCAGCAAAATAATACCAAACCTTTTCACCATCCCCCCCTTGTTTGTTTCCCCATTTGAGACCTGCCTGCCCGCCCCTCGGGCCCGAGTCCTTGTTGCATACAGCCCTCGGGACGAAGGCCAATCTTTGTGGCGGGCTACTTTCAGAAGCGGGCCCTACCCCTTTGCGATTCGCATATCAAATTCACAGCGGTCCTAACTCCCTATTCTTTAGTAGCTATTACCTCAATAGCAAAATAACCAGGTATGGGGATCTTTAACATTTTTCGTATTTTTACCACTATATCTTTATCTGCTACATCCAAAAAATATTTATTTTTGAATCGTCGAGCTAGTCTAAGAAGTATAAAATCTAAGATTGAAAATTTAATTCTAGGTGTTTCTAAAAATGCGGGTTTAAAATTATATTTTTCAAGTTTAGAAATAAGTTCATCGGTGTTGGTGTATTCTCTTAGATGCGTTAACTCTAAGACGCTTTCGCCATTTTTGTCTTTTAGATAATACCACGCACGGTCGGTTTTCATAACAGTATTTAAAAGAAATGCGCCTTTCGGTTTAATAATTCTCGAAACCTCTTCTATAAATTTTTCATCATCCACATGTTCTATAGTCATTGTAGAGGCAACAATATCAAAAGTATTATCCTCAAATTTCGTATCTACTACATCTCCTATTACAAATTTGACTTCGGGACACAGTTTTCTCGCGTATAAGATTGCCTCTTCAGAAAAATCATATCCCAACACGTTACAGTTATTGTATTTTTTGGCAATCTTGTTAATATTGTAGAGCAAAACGCCGGCGCCGCATCCCAGATCTATTATGGTTTTATTATCAGAGATGTATTTCTGGAAGGTTTTCCAGGTATTCGCGGAATAAAGCGAAAAACTAATATCCTTTACGGGCTTAAGAGACCATTTATAAGCATCTTCAAAGTATTTTTTTTCGCTTTTATTTATTCTCATTATTCTAATGCTAACATAATTATTCTTGCATAACCAGATGTAAGGTAGTATATATTACCATTTTCGTCTAATTGGTCCATAATCACTTGACTTGGTGACCTTATAGATATTGTTGTAGAAGTCAATCCGGTCATACACATTGAGTTGTTATGATTCGCAATATAATGATAAATTCCCCCGCCGATTACCCCTGTATTGTCATTACTTGCCGAAATATAAAACATAGTAATAACTTTAGTAGTGCCTAAATTATGTGTTTTTGTATATGTTGTATTAAGTGTAACCGGAAACCATCCGCTATCATAAGTTTTTAATCCCAGGGCAGTTGATGGTATTTTCGCATTAGCATCCAATGGTAATATTTTATTAGCCTGAGGTGTTGTACTGGCTTCAATGTTGTTTACTTTATTTGCATTTTGAGCTTGGATGGCTGCATCAGCCACGTTTGCCCTAATGGCGTAGGCAGAACTTGCAAGAAGTTGGCGAGGGGACATTTCAGGGTCTGAGCCGACTTGGATGCCGAGAGAGTATTGTTGGTCAAAGGTAAGATTTAAGGGTGTTACGCCTCCAAGCATGACGTTGAATATCCCCTTTTCGATACCAACACCTGTGCCTTGGGCAGGGTCGTGTATCTCGGTCCAGACTGGATTTCCAGATGAGTCGTAGAGTTTAAATGTAATCTTGTATTTACCGTCTGCAACAGGCTTACCGGTTGAATCGGTGAGCTTGCCTTGGTAATTGATGAGATGAGGTACTGCGGCGAAAACATCAGCAATCCGTAATCCGTAAATCGTAATTGGTAATAAAAGAGTAAAAAAGAACAAAATCGCCGTAATCTTTTTTAATCTCCGCAATCCCTTCCTTAAATCGCCGTAATCATTTTTTATGGGTTTCATGGTGCACCTCCGTTTTGAATTTTATTTTGTTGATTGTTGAGACCTGGCCTCTGTCTTCTGCCTTATAACTTAATCTTTTTACTAAATAGGCGTCTACGAAAACGTCTATCTTTCTTTCACCTCTTTTTGGTAATCTTTTTTCCAATCTTCTTCGCTGTATGTAAATAATTTAGGACGGTTAAATTTTATTTCAATTTCTCTGCAAAATTTACAATCTGCAGGATCCCTATAGTAAAATATTGGGGTAGGCCAAACATAATATTCTATCCTGTCTTCAGGTTTTATTTTTTGAACTTCAGGACACTCGGGATAGTGAAAATCCCACCAATATCGGCTTGTAACAAATAATATTTTCAAGCTCTGCTTGTTCTTCCATATTCCTAAGTTTTGTTTTTTTGCCTCTCGTTCTAACTTTTCATAGTAGTTGCTACCTGAATAGAACCCATGATCAAAAAATGCCCATCCCGATTTTAATAATTCCGCATTGATACATTTACCATTTTTGTCATATATATTCACTAGATCATGCTTGGGATATCTTGTTCCTTTATTTAAAATTTTTTTAAATTTAAACCTCTTCCCCAATAAAATACTCTTTATATTATCCTCTAGAATAGTATAGTAATTATAGTCTTCCTTGCGTGGAATATAGGCGCCAGCTAATAATACCTTGCGACCGTCGGATAAAATTAACAAATTCCCATCTATGTTGTTGATTGTGTCATAAAAGTTATTTTTTGTTTCTAGTTTATTTAAATGTGCTTTTATTATGCCTCCTAAGCAAACATATAAGGCAAGCATGGCGAATATAGTCAATGAGATAATTATGCGAATATGTTTTAATTTCATTTTACCCTTTAAAATACGCCTCGTTCGATCATAATCATGTAAAATATATCGTTTAGACCCTTTATTTCTCTTGGTCTATCAGGAGGATCCCAGGGAGTGTTATTCTTTCGTACCCTTTTATACCCTTCTTCTAAAATATATCTGGCTCTTTTATATTTTGGACTCTCATAAAATTCTCTTGTACCTGGTTTGGGTTCTTGCGGGGCAACATTTTTAGTTAAACTTTCTGCAGGAGTATTGACTTGAACAACTTCCTTAGGCTGTGTTACGCTTTCGACAACCTCTTTTGCCACTTGAGTTGGATTTTTTGAACTAGATTCGGATGAACCAGAGTCTAAAGTTTCTTGTAAACTTCCAGCTTGAGCAGAAGCAGCTTGTTGTTTAGGTACGTCCGTATTACTTCTAAACCCATTTCCTTTTGTAAAATTCTGGTATTGTTCAGATGTAGCAACCCCTTGTATTGCACCGGTTATGAAACCGCTAATAGCGCCTGTTTGGGCGCCTTGCCAAAAATCACCGCCCGTGATTTCGGATGATATACCGCCCACAACCGCCCCTATTGCTGCTCCTCGCACCGCATGTAACGCCACATTTGCAAAAAAGTTACTTGAAAGCGTACCAGCGCCTGGCATCAAACTAAAGAGAGCGCCACTTATAGCGCCGGTCAGTGCGCCTTTCCAAATATTTTGACCAGTAACGGCCGCTGTAATTGCTCCGATAATCGCGCCAACAATCGCCCCTATTATTATATTCCAGAAATGTCCGCTCGGGTCCGTGTAATTCAGCGGATTGTTATCGCAGTAGGTGTAGCGGTTGAGGGTTTGCGGATTATAGGGCTGAGGTATTATAGTATCAGGTTGGCAGAAGCGGCCTATGGTTGGGTCGTAGTAG
>Ga0105164_10000437_pt1 | contig 30066 bp, 46 predicted proteins | sample VDWuncwatermetaG_FD_89674 | JGI IMG/M metagenome (GOLD analysis project Ga0105164, IMG submission 89674) | Wastewater microbial communities from Netherlands to study Microbial Dark Matter (Phase II) - VDW unchlorinated drinking water | ecosystem: Environmental > Aquatic > Freshwater > Drinking...
AATTCCTGATAATTCAGATCCAGCCGCACCACGGTGTAGCAATAGCCGCGCAGCACCGCCGTGCCAGCCCACACCCCGGGCAAGGCCGCCAGCAAGCCCGCATCGGCGGGATCGGCGGGGGTACCGAGGTGCATGGCCACGCGCACGCGCGAGCGGTTTACTGTGTAGTCGTAATGGCATAGCCAGGATTGGTTGGACGGCATGGTGACCAGCGTGCCCACGACCGAGGTCGGATTTTGGGCGACGATCTCGCCATTTAACACGTAAGTCACGCGCAGGCTGCCCGCCACCGGCACTTGCGCCAAATTAAAGCTCAAGCCCGATTTTGCCTCGGCGTTAACCGAGATCGTTTCGATATAAAAATAATCGCCGGCCGTCACTTCTTGCGAACCGTCGGCGGCGGGCGCGGTCAGCACCCCCAACGGCTTGTTGCCGACCCATATTTCTTCGATGCCGTCACACTCGTGCGCGGCGTGCACGCACACCAGATATTTGAATTCGTCGCGCGCGCCGCCGGCAAAAATGCCGACGATGTCCGAGCCGACCCGTGCGCGACCGTACACCGTGCGGTGCGGCGCGTCGGTGGCGACGCGGGTAATGGTGCGGTCCTGCAAGCCGTCGTTGTGCGCCTGGCGCTGGCGTTCGGCCTCGCGGCGCGCCTTCTTTTTGGCTTGCTCGGCACCGTACACGGCAGAGCCTAGAGTCAGTACGGTGACTATAACCATAAATACTTCAAAGGCCGTCGCCGCTGCATAAGCCGCTGCCACCGGTGGCATTGCGTGCGCGGTGGCGGGCAGCAAGAGCAGGCAGGTCAAAAGTAGTCGGTTCATCATGATCCCTCGCTCGCTCCCTCACCCGGCCTGCGGCCACCCTCTCCCGAGGGGAGAGGGGAATCGTTTTTTGGTGGGGCGATCGCCCACGCCGCCTGTGCCAGCACGCGGCTGTTGTGCGTTAACCCTGTTTTACCGGGCCCCACTATATGCGCGCCGCTGAAAATACACAGGCAGCCGTCATACAATGCCAAATCCCCGTCCTGAGCGAAGTTTGGATCGATGCGCTGGAAGCGCGCATCCAGTGCGGCTTCCAGCGACCCACCCGCTTTGTTTATGGCGCGCACGGCTTGCGCGGCGGTGGTCCACTGGCCCAGTCCGGCCAGATGATCCACGCCGGTGCTGGCCTGGACCCAAGCGGCGGCAAAGCTGACGCAATCGTGTGTGCCCCAAGCGAAGGGCGTGGCCAGGTGCGCGGTGAGGTGCTCGGCCAACAAGCGGGAATGGCTCGCACCTGAGGTGCTTAAGGGGGAATAGTCAAACCCTTCTCCCTTCTCCCTCACCTCTTCCCTCTTCTCTGTTGTCTGTGTCATATCTGCTGAAATTTACGCGACAACCACAACTGCGGGTTGGCGATCAGGGCGTTGAGATATTTAAACCCGGTATCCGCAGGGAAGCGTTGCTGTTGCTGCGCCTCGTTCAAACGCGCCGAGGGACGGCGTTTCAGGCCGTAGGCGCTGGTTTCGCATTTCAGCGCGACCTGTCCTTCTTCGCCGTCTATGCCGACCGCCATCGTGTCCATCAGCCCGCGCCAGCAAATCTCCGGCACGTCGATCAACTGGCCGTTTTCGTTGAGCGGGCAAAAATATAATTTCGCGGGCTGGCCGCGATAATCCTCCACCACGCCCAAAGCCAGCGCCAACACGGACGATTGAGCCACGTTCAGGCCAAAGGTCATGGCACCCGATGCCACGCCGGCGGATTCGTCGATCGGGCTGATGCTGCCCAGCGCGCCCAGACCGATCCAATCAAAACCGTTCCAGTTGTAGGTCTGCGAATACGAGCAGGCCCGCACCGTGGTGCTTTTGAATTGCAGCTCCAAAAAAAACGCGACCGCCGCGACCGGCTTTTCTAACGCGGTTTGCTGGGCGGCCGTGGTCATGCGCGCCCCTCCGACACGTTGGGCTCGTTCAATTTACCTATTTCCAAAATAGCGAAATGATCTTCTCCGCCAACATCATTATTTTGCGCTTGATAATCAGTCCACCAGCGAGCAAGCGCAAAACTTTCAATCCTGGTTTCTGGTATCACGCTAAGTTTCCCGTTCTCATCAATTTCAGCTTTCATGGTCGCCAGTCCTCGATCAAATCCAGCGCGCGCAGGGTGGCCAAGCTGCCGCTGTAATCCCAGCCGAAATCGGATTGCGCGGCGCGAAATAAAACTTTTGGCTTATCCCACACCACGGCCGCGCCCAGTGCAAAGCCGTTGCGCAACGGTGGCGTGACATTTACTGTAATTAAACCCACCCCGTTCGAGGTGGCATCATCGGTCACCATCACCACCTGTTGCGTCAACCCCACGCCTAACCCCAGCAGGTCTCCGGCCAGCAGGGTTTTAATGTTCTCGCCCGCCGCGACAATGGTTAAACTGGTCGCACCCTGCACGGCGGCGGCATTCAAGGTCATCGCGCCGCGCATCGTTCCGCGTGGCGCGGGTTGTGCGATATTCCACAGCTCCAACTGATTCACCTTGCCGCGCAACTTCAGCAGCAGGGACAACCATGCGCCCGCCTCGGCGTTGGTGCGCTTGGTTGGCTCAAACTGCAAAGAGGCCACCCACAGCGGCGAGGAAATTTCCACCGCCTGGCTGCCGAAGGCGGACGCGAACGCCAGGTCGCGGCGCTGCAAGCCCCAGTTCATGCGCGACACGGGCAGGGTGGCGGGAAATGGAATGGTAGCCATCGCGGTCTTAAGCCTTTCTCGTTTGCTCCCTCACCCCCAACCCCTCTCCCGGTGGGAGAGGGTGGCCGATAGGCCGGGTGAGGGAAGAGGAAAGTGAAGAGGCAACGCGAAGCATCACAGCATCCCCTGCCGCTGCAAGGTGTCCACCAGCTCGGCGTTGCCGCGCTTGACCTGATCGCTCACCAGCCGCTCGACTTGCGCGCGGTCGCTGCGGCTGTCGATTTGGATGACCGGCGCGTAGGTGAGGTTCACCGAGCGTCCGCCACCACCCTGCGCGGCCACGCCCAATTTACCGTTGGCATCGCGGGTTAACGGCATCACCGCCTCGGGTCCGGCTTCACCCATTACGCCCAAGTTAAAACCACCGCCATTGGCAAACGCGAACGGCGTGGGGCGATCGAAGGTCTGGTTGCTGAACGCGCCGCCGTTGGCGAAAAAATGTGCCGCTTCACCCGTGAACCATGCCCCTTTGGCGGCAAAATTACTGCCGGGCGCAAACCCGCCGCCGCCGCCCGATGTGCCCGCGCTGCCCGGTGCCGTTGCGCCCGGCGCGCCACCGCCTCCCCCAAGCAGCATCCGGGCTAAGTTGGTCCCCGCCACCATGATCTGTGCGGCCGCCGCATCGGCAGCCATGCGCAGCAGCATTTGCTTGAACGCATCGCCTATATCCATAAAGCCGCCGCTCAAGCCCTTATACAATTCATCGCCCAAATTGCGCTGCACGTTTTCGGCGAAGCGGTCCCACGCCTGCTCGGCGCGCTTGGCCTCTTTTTCGTGGGCATCGGCAATAGCCGTGGCATTTGCGGCGGCGGCTGCGTGGTTGATGATGCCGGGGCGGGCGGCCTCGATGTCGGCCACCGCCGCATCGCGTGCGGGGAGGTCGTTTTTGTATTGCTGGTTGAGGTCGTAAATTTGCCGGTCGACCGCCAGCTGCGCGCGGCGTTCGGCGGTGAGGCGCGCGGTCTCGATGGCGGATTTGCCGATGAGCGAATTTTTAAATTCGAGGTCGGCCACCTCCTGTTGCGCGGCGGCGTTTATTTTGTCGATAAAAGAGGAGGCCTCTTCGCGGGCTTTATTCATCCGCTCTTCGGCGCGCACGGATTCATTGAGCGCGCTGGTGCCGTCCAGCAGCGCGGCGATGTAATCGCGCTGATCCCGGGTCAACTTGTCCCAGATGGGCTGGGCCTGCATTTTGGCCAGCTCGGTCTGCTCGGCATTCAGCCCCGCATGTTTGGCGGCAGCACTGGTGAGATTTCCTTCGAGTGTTTTAATGATGGCCGCGTAGTCGCTGGCGTGTTTTTTGGCGGCATCGAGGCCGGATTTATCGGGGGCGGTGCCGCGCGCCAACGCCTGCAACGGCGGCGATTGCGGCGGCGCGGCGGCTTCGTGCGAGGCGATCAATGCCTGGGCAATTTCCTGATTTTGCCGTTTTATTTCAGCGATGGCGGCGGCGCGTGCACGGCTATCGAAAGGGTGGCTGATATACGCTGCAGCTTTTTGCGCGGTTTCGGCCAGTGCGACGATGCCCAACTGCACCGTCAAAAAAGTCTCCGAGGCGTATCTGGCAAATTCGTAAACGCCGTAGAGCAGCGCGGCTGGCCAGAGCAGCGCCTTGAGCGCGCCCCCCAAGGTTAGCACGGACGGGGTAGCTGCTTGCGCGCCAAAGCGAATGTTTAAAATAGTGCTCACCACGCCCGCCGCACCGCTCACCGCGTAAAGCGCTTGCAGGCCGATCAGCGCGTGCTTGAACATTAAAATGCCCGCCGCGCCCGCCGCGGCAATGGCGGCAGCCCTAACCGAGAGCAGCGACGCGGCGAACAATGCTACGCCGATTTTGGCCGCAGAAACAAGCGCGGCCTCGACCTGGCCCACCTTGTCGGCGAGCGCGGACAGCGCGCCCGATAAGGTGGCGGTCGTGCCGCTGGCGCGGTCGAGTTTGCCGATTTCGACGGTGACGCTGTTGCCCAGCTTCGTCCATGCCTGCGATACGGTGAGCGGCATTTTGGCGATCTCGCCGCTCAACTTTTCGCTTTGCGACAGCAGCGCGTTGCTCACGTCGGTGGCGGTGAGCTTGCCCGCTTCGGCCAGTTGCCGCAGCGCGCCGAGCGGCAGCCCCATGCCGTCGGCCAGCGCCCGCATCAGGCGCGGGGCATTTTCCATCAAGCTATTAAATTCGTCGCCGCGCAACACGCCGCTGCCGAGCGCCTGCGAAAATTGCAGCATCGCCGCCGCCGATTGCGCCGCACCCGAGCCGGACAGGCGCAGGCTTTTACCGACCAGATCGGACATGGCCAAGGCATGCTGCTGGGTGCCGCCCAACTCGCGCAGCGCGGGGGCGAGCTTGCTGTAAAGATCGATCGCGCCGGCAAGCTGCACGCCGTTGGCCTGGGCGATGGCAAACAAGCCCGCGTTGGCGGCGTTGAATTCTTCCTGGGAAACGGTTGCCAGTTTCAGGCGCGCCTGCAACGCCTGATAGCGGTCGGCGACCCGCAGCACGTCGAGCGCCATGCGCCCGCCCAAATAAGCCATCGCCACGCTTTGCAGACGCGACAACTGTTCGTGGAGGGAGCTCACCCCGGCGCTGGCGCGACCCAGCCCGGTTGCGGCCTGCACACCGGCGTTTCCGGCATCGCCGCCCATTTTTTTCAACGCCTCGGACGCGCCTTTTACCTGCCCGCTGAAGTTGCCGAAGCCGTCGGGTTTGAGGGTGATGCCGAATACGATATTAGCCACTTGCGTCACCGTTAAAATTATCGCGTTTTTTCTCGTGAGAATGGTTATATTTGTTCATCACCACTCCTGTAACGCCGCAAATTCCATGTGCTGCAATTCGTTAAAAACCTGCGCCGCGTTTTTATTTTTAACGCCCTGTAAACGCATCACCGCTGCCACCGCCGGATAATCCAACCCCAGTCTGACCAAACTGGTCGCGCCTGCCAGCATGCGCCACTGGGTGCGGCAGGCGAGAAATAATTCCAGCGTCGCGGCGTTGTCGTGCCACACCTCAAAACTGTTGCCCGCCGTCGTGCGCGCGGCGCACGCTACTTGCAGATCTTCCAGCGGGATGCCGAATGCCGCCGCGTCTTCTTCAAATTGTTTTTTCTGGGCGGCATCGTCTGCCTGATGTCGTTTGCCGCCCCGCGCCCAGTGGCGTGCGGCATCGGTCAGTTTTTTAGTTTCGCGCCGCTGATCGATTCGTAGAACGCCTTGACGATGCTGGCTGCGACCGGGTAGATGTCGAGCAGGCGGTCGAGGTTGCCGTCGCCGAATTCGATTTCATCGCCCGCCTCGTCGCGCACGCCTTTCCAGCCCGCCAGCACTTCGCGGCAAAACGCTTTATCGTCGAGCGCCTCATTTTGAATGCGCTCGCGCATATCGTTTAATTCTCCCTGGCTAAAACGGTGAAAAATGCCGGTGAATTCATGGCGTTTTTTGTCCCCGGGAATGTCGATGATGACCGGGTGTTCGTAGGTTTCGGTGAGGGCGATTTTGAACATGAGGTTTCCTTTTTATAAATTACAAGAGTAAAGGGAGAAGGGACCGCACCTGCGGTGCTTAAAGGGTGGGAGGGTTAAACCCTTCTCTCTTCCCCCTCAACCCTTCCCGCTTTAGTTGTAAACGATGCTGTAGTCGGTGTTGGCGGTGGCGGGGATCAGCTCCAGATCGAGCTTGATCATGGCGATGCCGTCCTGATCGCTCTCCTGATAGCCCACAATCTGCGCCGTCGCACCAGTCAGCACGACGCGGTTACCCGCGACCGTGCCGTGTGTCACCACCAGCGCGCCCAAGGTGCCCGCGCGGACGATGGTTTCAAAATCTTTTTGCGCCATCATCGGCTCTTCCAGCGTGATGCTGGCGGTCGATTTGCGCCCGGTGACCTGCACCGATTCGCCGTTGATCAGGTTGCGGTAGGCCACCTCGGCACCGGTATTAAATTCGACCTCGGAGATCAGCCCGGCGAATGCGTGCACGGTAGCGGTGGTGATGCCCGCCTCGGCCGGCAGCGGCATGCGCCAGGCGGTTAAGGTGGGCACAGGCATCGCGGTGTCGGCCGGCGGCGCGTAGAGGCCGATGCCCTCAAAACTCCACATCGGCACACCCTTGGCCGGCAACTTCGCTTTCGCGCTCCCGCGCCAGCCGGTGATGATGCGGCGTTTTCCGTCGCGATTAAAATAAAACGTCATCGATTGTTCGGCGGCATCCACGCTGGCGTAAGTGGCACTGGCCAGCGCCACGATCGTTTCGGAATTCGCGCAAGCCCGCAGCACCGGCCCGTAGGCTGGCGCGGTGCCGGCTACGCCCGACGTGAACATCTCCACGTCAAAACTCAACTTGACATGCTCGCCCGACATGACCTTGCCCGTTGCGCCGATAAAGCCGCGCAAGCCGCCCCGCTCCTCCCCGCCCATTTCGAGCGGGGAGATTTTTAAGTTGCCAACCAGCATCGCGTCCGCCGCGCCGGTGGGGACGGGGTCTACGCCATAAGTGGCTTCAATTTTGCCGAGCAATACCTGTCGTTTGGTTTTCATTTTATTTCCTCAATAGGGGTGGGCTGCACGGCAGCTATCTTGCGTGGGCGGATAACGGGTGCATCTGCGGCTAACTCGGCCTCGGGCGGCACTAGCAGCGGATGCTCGGCGTAAACCTCGGCAGGCCGCACGCGACCCTGCGTGGGCTCTTCCACGCGCGTGCGCTTATTCGTCAGCGGGTCCAGGATGTAGCTGCCGCCCTGTCCCGCAAATTCGTCTTCGACCGCTTCTCCGCTAACCATTTTTATCTCCTATCAAATTCGGTTGTATATTCGTCCTGCCACCAGATTTCGCCGTCGATCAGGGCGAGCAGCTTGCCCTGGGAAAAAACCAGCACCTCGTGCGCTTCGTCGGCGCGGTATCCAAACAGCGCAGCATCGGTCTCGACGCGCACTACTTCCATATCTGCCGATGCGGCCGCCCCGGTGGCATCGCGCACGTTGCGCACCGCCAGCACCACGCCGATGCGCACGTTGCGCTGTTGCGCCACCAGCCCGGTCATATAGCGCGCCGCGCCGCCCTGCTCGGCCAACGTCAACACATAGGCGCACGGAAACTGTTTCGCGTCGGTTTTGGCGGAGGCCAAATCCGCCGCCGTGCTGACGCGCTTGAGTGACGGGCATTGCGTTTGCAGGCGCGCGATAATCAAGTCACGCAGCATCAGTAATCCTTTAACGTGGCCGCATCAAACACGCGCCCGGTCACCACAAAATTTACGCCGCCCGCGGCGACCGGTGCCGCACTGCCCGCGCCATCCACGCCCAGGCTCACGCGCTTGGCCGAGACGTCCTTGAGCCAGGATACGGCTTCATCACGGCGTTTTTGCACCACATCGATCACGCGGTCATCGTACAAATAAAAACGCGCCAGGTTGCAGCACACCAACACCAGCTCGGCGGGGACACTGGCCAGCGGCAGGGTGTAGGCGGCGCGCAAATAGCCGTCGATCAGCGCGGACGCATCGTTTAACGCCCCCGCCACCACCGCCGCGTCAATTTCGCCGAGATGGGCGCGGTCGGTGAGCTGCACCAGCTCCTCCCCGCCAAAACGAGCCACCATGTCATTTTGAGTCGCGTAAATCATATTAGGTGTAGGGGCGGATTACATCCGCCCAATGGCATTTGTTGTGTGGCGTAGGGCATTTATCTGTCGGGCGTATTGTCATACGCCCCTACGGTGCTGGCTGCATGGCCGCCCAGGCCGCGTTGCGTTCGGCGGCGGAGACGCTCCAACCCAGCAAATCCGCCAACACGCTGGCATCCGGGCGGCCGTCGCGCAGCCACAGATCACCGTCATTGGCATCGAGCGTGGCGATGGCGGCGATGATGGCTGACTGGCGTTTGGCGGGATCGGTGGGTGCCGCCGGGGTGCTGGGCGCAGCCCTGCCCAGCACACCCACCGCCTCGACTAAACTGCTTTCGACCATCCCGCCCACTTCCGCCGCATCCGCCTCAAAGCTGTCGCCGCTGCGGTAGTCTTTGCCCAGCACCGTGACCGGTGCGCGTGCGATAAATTTATCCATGCTAGATGTCCTTTTGTAGGGGCGGATTGCATCCGCCCTCCCTCACCCCAAACCCTCTCCCAAAGGGAGAGGGGGCTAAAGTTTGTTTCCGCTGAATTCCGGGGCAAGCCCGGAATGACGAAAGGTGTTACGCCACCGCCGGGCTGATCAAAAACCCTGCGGCCGCACCCGCAATCACCGGCGCAACCTCGTCGGTGACCGGATACACCCAGCTTTTGCTGTTGCGGTCCTGGTAGGCCGATTCGACCACCGGCGCGCCGTTAAGGCGGTAGGTGTAGCCGTAGCTAGGCAAGCCGAAGTCGGCCACGCCGCTGATGTCGGTGAAGGCCAGCACCACGTTTTTGCCCCACACATCGACCATCGCGCCGGTGGCGTCGCTGTACACCGCGCCGCCGACCAGCACGCGCTCCACGCCGAACAGCGCGGCCAACAGCTCTACGGTGGGCACATCGCGCCCGGTGTATTTGGTGCGGTCGATGATCTTGCTGTGCACGCGCAGCGCCCGCAGCACTTGCGCGCCGATGACGACGGTGTTGGGGTAACGCCCCACTTGCGCGCGCACCGCGTCTTTGGCCTGCTCGATGTTGGCGAGGGGGTCAGAGGCCACCGCATCCGACCATAATGTCGCCCCGGCCAGCGTGGTGAGCCTGTTGCCCGCGGCGTAATTGGCGGCGGTGATGGCCAGATCGGCCTGGGCTTTTTCGAGCCTTAAATTGATAATGTTTTGCACGCGGAACACGGCATTGCGACCGAGATCGATACCGGGCACAGCGTTGGCCTCCTCCATCAGCTCGAACGGCACCACGCCCTCCAGCGCGTGCTGTTCCAGCGCAAAATTGCTCGATGCGTAGCCGAACTGCACCCGTTTGGTGTTGGCACCGGGGGCGCGCGCGCCGGAATACAGGGCGAAATCTTCCTTGCCGAAGGAAACGATCTTGCCGCCACGCTGCGCTACGGGGACGTAGGGGAACAGCGCCGAGCCGACCAGCTCCATGTTTTTGTAGCCCTGGGCGACCGTGGATAAAATCGGGTCGATGACGCGGGCTTGGGCGGAATTCATTTGGATCATACCGACGGCACCCAAAGCAATTAAGCCATTGGGATCAATCCATCCGGCTTGGGCAGAAAAAGAAGCCGCCAGTGCCAACAAGACCGCAAATAGAATTTTTTTAATGTAATTTTTCATGTTTTCTCCCGTGTAAAAATTTGTTGTAGGGGCGGGTTGCACCCGCCCTGTTAACAGTATTAAGCCGCGTTCGGAATCAGCAGCACTTCGATCACCTGCCCGGCGGCGGAGGCCGCCTCCAGCGCCACGGCAATTTTTGCCCCGGCGGTCACCCAGGTGATGGCGCGACCGGATGCGTCCGATTTGATGGTCGCGCCTTCGGCCACCGCCGCGCCCGCTTCGACCGTCGCCGTGCCGAGCACGTCGACGGTTATTTTATCGGTGGCAACGCCCGCCTGGCGCGACACGCCCAAGGCGTTTGCATCGGCCCCGGCTTGCGCGCCGGCGGCAGTGACAAAGCGGTTGGCCGCCACCGTGCCGGTGAGTGTGTCGGTCAACGACAGTACGGAAATATTTTGTTGGCCCATTTTTGATCTCCTTTTTTGGGTGGATGAGGGTTATTTGCCATTGGGCGGATGCAATCCGCCCCTACTGGGTGACCGCTTTGACGGCGGATAAATAATCGGTTTCGGGGTGAGATTTTTGGTACATCAGGGCGCGGGAGTGCGTCTCCAAGCCCTCCGCGTCCACCGCGCCGTAACCTTGTGCTGCGGCGAACTCCACCGTTTTCGCGTCACCGCCTGATGCGCGGGCGCGCTCGTTAAAATCGACCATGACGGGGGCGGTTTTTAGTTGCGCTTTGAGCGCGTCGAGCAAAGGCTTTTTACTGTCACCTTCACCAAACTCGACCATCTTGCCGACGTCGGCAAGATGGTCGAGCGTGGCCACGGTCGCCTCTTGATGGGCGGGCAGCAGGCGACCTTCTTTGACCAGCGTCTCCGCGAACGCCAAATGCTCGGCGTGGGTGGCGGTTTTTTTGCGCACGATCTCGGCCTCGGCAAAATCGGCGGCGGCCTTTTTGAGGGTGACGCTTTCCGCTTTTAGCGCGGCGTTTTCGGTTTCGAGCGCGGCGAGGCGCGTTTTTTCTGCATCAGACATATTTTCTCCCTGAGGTTGAGGTTCGGTGAAGTTTCTGAAGGGTATGGTTTGTAACGCTTTTAATTCGGCGGCGGCGGACTCCTCAAGATTTTTAACGGTATAGCCCGGCACGACCTTGTCGGCCTCGGTCAAACCGAACTTGCCGATGATCCATTCGCGCAGACCGCGCCACAGCAAGGCGTTGACGGTGTCGCCCCACTCGGAAAACTCGACCACGCCCGCCTCGCCTTCGGCGAACTCCGGGTTACGCAACCCTTTCACGGCGGGCGGTTGCGCGCCGAGAAAGCCGACGTGGCGCAGGTAATACACGCCGGGGACGGGGTTGGACGGGGAATCGGGGGTGTAAAAAGACGCGCTGATTTTTTTGAACGCGCCGCGCTCCACCATTTCGGCGAAGGCGGGGTCAACCTGGTGCGGCTCCGCTTCCAGCCCGTCCGCGAACGCCAGCGATTTGACCCAGCCGTAGGCGGGGGCATCGTGCTGCGGGTGACCCACTACAATCGGCGCATCATGTTTGGCCGGGTCGTAGGCTCGGGCTGTCGCCTTGATGTCGGCTTCGGAAAAGGACAGCACCGCACCGTTCATTGCGGTGTGCTGGCCGGGCTTGAAGATTTGGAGAATTTTTGATTTCATGCCGCCATTGTGGCGTGGGGCGGCGGGGCGTGTTAAGGCGGAAGACGTTCCGCGTGAGATAAAACGGAAACCTTTTTTAGCTTACGCGCATGAAAAATAAAACACAAGCAGGAATAAAATCAAGACACGGGGATCTGTGGCTGGCGCGATACCCCATAGGAATGAATTTAACGGGGGTTTAACGGGGGTATCGCGGGGCGGCATAACCCCTTGCCGCAGAGATGGAGGTTGCGCGGCTTAAATCGCGTTTAAAGCGGTCTGGTGTTTTTTACGGGTGTCGTCGTTCCCGCCCCCGACAAATTCATTCGAGGGCAGGCTGCGGCGGGAATCCAGTTGGAAAATAATTCTGCGTGGCAGCCCATTTTGTTTTGGCCGCGTTGCGGGAATGACGATAGGGGTGCTGGAATGATGGTCATGGCTCAGCCACGTCGATCATCCGATGGCGCGTTGCAGATGGTCGTTGAGGATGTCCAGGATGGAGTGTTCGTCCTCCGCGCCCAGCGACCTCGCCTCGGGGTCGGCGGTGAAGATGCCGCGGCGCGCCATTTTTTGGGTGCCGCGTTCGTGGAAGGCGGCATAGGCCTGGCTGGTGCCGATCATCACGCCGCTCGCGTCCGCCTGATAGCTGATGTACTTCAGCATGTCGCCGTAGCGGTCGAGCAGCTTTTTGTTGGCATCTTTTGGGTAGGATTTTGCGGTGGCGGGTTTCCACTTCGCCCAGGCGCGGCCCTCGGGGTCGGTGCGGGTCTCGAAGCGTTTGCGCGCGCGGTTTTCAAGCTCCATGCCGATGGCGTCGAAAACCGGTTGCGGGTCGTGGCCTGCCGCGATGAGGCGGTTGAAGGCGTCGAGCACGGCTCGGGAATTGACTTGTATTTCGATCATATTTGCAATTTTATTTTATGGCGCGTATCATTGATCACATCTCGCGGTCGCTTCGGGCGTTTGGGGTGGGGGCGCAAGCACCTATCTGCCGCGAGTACCTATTTTTATGTAAAGCGTTGCCGGGGCAAGATGTTTCTTGCCCTTTCTTATTTCCGCCGCGTAATAAAACACCTCTCTCCCAAAACGCTTCACGAATATAAGCGCATCAAGACCGCCCTTCGTTTTGCTACCCGACACAGACACGTCGTCGTAGTTATTGACCAGGGCGGGGATCAGCGCAATGTCATAGACCGTGACCGCACGCTGTGCGCGGCGAGATTCCGTGAGGTCATCGCCGTGCCCATCAAAAATATGTTTCACTTTTGACGCATCCAAAATCTGATTGTACCCCGCCAAATCAAACCCTGTAGCGCGTTCGATGCGCTGCGCGCTTTCTACTGCGCCAACAATCAAATGACGCGCCAACCCATCCGCATCTCTCGCCGCACGCGCGTAATCGATCATACTGGCTTGACGGTACGCCGCAGCCAAATCGGGCGTTACTTGCGCCAGCTTTGCCGCTGCCACCTGCGCCATATTGGACTGCCGCGCCGCCGCCAGACCGGGGTTGTAGGCGAAGCCCGGGTCGATGCCTTCCGGCACGCGGCTGACTTCGCCGGTGCGCTTATTGGTCCAATCGCGCATTTTGATTTCCGGCGCGGTTTTGTTTAAGGTCTGGCCGTTGGGCGACAAGCCCGCGTCGTATTCGCGCTGCGACATGGATACCACGCGGCAGCGGCAACGCCAGCCGTTGGGCGGAAAGTGGGTTTTCCAGAAAGGGTGATCGACCGGTAGAGTGAGGTTGTCCCAGGCGCGGTGCGCGTGGCGCACCTTCTCGTCGCGCTGCGTGATGTAGCGGATGTAGGGGTGGGTTGATTTGTTGCGCGCGATGCGCTGCCACTGCCCGGCGGCAGCGGCCATGCGGGTGTTGGTGTCGAAGATGAGCTTGAGGCGGGCCGGGTTGAAGGTGGTGGTGAGCAACTCGCCCCCGCCCTCACCCTGCCCTCTCCCGGAGGGAGAGGGTTCACGCACCGTTTTTTTGCCCCACCAACCTTCTTTTTGCAGTAATTCACGGGCGTTGCGGGTCCAGTCGCGGCGCGACAGATCGCCCTCGACCGATCGGGTGATGCCGTCGCGCAGCGATTCTAAAATATCGGGCCGGGCCAGGCGCGAGACGGTGAAGGCGTGCGCGTGTTCGTCCTGCCACAGGTCTTGCCAGCTGAAGGTTGGCGTGAGCAGGCCGCGCCCTTGCAGATACGCCACCGCCTCGGCGGGCGCGAGTTTGAACAGGACGGTGATATTGGGTTGGTCTTTCATTCTGTCGTGCGCACGGCGCACGCTACGTTTGTTTTGGGGCGATGCCCGCCTCGCCCGCCAGGCGCGCGGAGAAGGTGGCGCGGCTTAATTTGTCGCCCAACTTACCTGTGTCAACCTGTTTGAGGATGCCGGGCAAACGCTCCAGAAACTGCGCGGCGGTCTCCCCTTGTTTGGCCGACTCGTCCATCAACGCTTGAATGACGCTGGCGGCGGGCGCGAGATCGGCCTGCCATTCGGCCAGCGCGGCATCCACCAGGTCATCGAGATCGTCGCGGGCGGCATCTTTGCCCGCCTCGGCGAATGCCGCTCCCTCTTTTGTAAATCTCCCCTGCCCCCCTTTTTCAAAAGGGGGAGTGCCCGGCGCGGGAATGGCGGCAGGGGGGGTTGGTATGGTCCAGCCCGGATAATTTTCCGCCGTGTAATCGTCGTCAGGACGCATGCCCATGCCGAATAAAATCTGGTCGCGCTCGGCGCGCAGCTTGATGTCTTCGGGCGCGACAATCTTGCGCCACACCGCCGGCGGCGCGGCACCGGGCACGTTAAACTCGGCGATCCATTTAACCAGGGTGGCGTTAAGTGTGGCGCTGAGCATGTCGCTGTCGAACTGCACCAGTTCCAGCCGCACTTCGTTGCGGGTGATCGCGGCAGAAGCCTGCGCGCCGCCGCTGTCTTTTGCGCCGGGGGCTTCGCCGAGGATGCAGTAGGATATTTGTTCATCCATGTAGCGGATCATCTGCTCATAGCCCGCGGTGCCGCCGCGCGTGGCCTCCAGCAGCTCTACCGCCATCCCCTCGGGGATGGTCACGCCCGCATCCTGCGAAATGGCGGCGAGCGCGTCGAGCAGCTTTTGCTGGTCGGGCAAGCTGGTGCTGGGCGGATATTTGCCCAAAGCGGTGGGGCTGCCGAATTTGTCCAGAAAAGTCAGCCAGAAGGTGATCCCCTGGCGCTTGAACCACACCGGCCAGAACAGCTTGCTGCCCAAGCCCAAACCATACGGGTTGCCGTCCTTCGCGCCGACGCTGTGCACGATAAACTTTCGTGCGGGCAGCTCCTCGCCTTTGAGCATGTTCTGTTGCGTTTTGAGGCGCAGCGCGTAGTCTTCGTCGAAATTAAAGCGGCGCTGGTCGCGCAGGCGGATGTCGGCTGCGATGATCTGCCCCTCACCCGGCCTGTCGGCCACCCTCTCCCCGCAGGAGAGGGGTTGGGGGTGAGGGGTTGCCCACATAATTTCACCCACCGCAAAACCCTTGTTGATCGCGTCGAGCAGCCCCATGCAGATCGCGTCGAAGTTGAGCGCGCCGAGCTGCGCTTCGACAATGGCCGCCGCCTTTTTATCCGGGCGCGAATCGCTGGCCGCGGTCACTTCCCACGGGCGCGAGATCACCGCCATTTTGCGCTTGTGCAGGCAGGCGTAGACGTGCGCGTCGCGCTCGACCTCTTCGTAAAGTTTGAGCCCTTTACCCTGCCCGCGACTGGCCAAGGTGTCGTCGTTGGGAGTGATCAGGCCGCTGAATAAGGGTTGCAGCGGGTCGCGGCGGATGCTGGCGATTTCTGCCACAATCGGTTTACCGCTTTTGTCTAGAATTTGTGCCATATTTTTCTCCGTCGGGCGTATGTAATCCGCCCCTACATAAAGCGGATGCGATCCGCCCCTACATAAACCCGCTCAAATTACGCGAGGCGCGGAGTTGTCCCAGCGCCTGAAACTCGATCTTCACCGCGGGCTGCTCCGCCGCGTTCAAGGCCAGCGCGTGCGCCCAAAACTCATCGGCGTGGCCCATTTCTGTTCTGTCCGCGTCGAAGCGCGGGTTGCCGGAGAGCGTCATGATTTTGCGCACGGCGTGGTGCGATTCGCGGATGGCGCGGTCTTCCGGGATGCGCGCTTTTTTATCCTCGAAGGCCTGCTTGACCAGCGTGGCCAGGTGCTGTTTGCTGGCGGAGGTGAAGATCACGCCCTCGACGCGGTAAGTGCCGTGGCGCTTCTGCGCGTCTTCTACCGGCTTTTCGCCGATGCCGGTCTGGTCGATGCAGGCGCGGCGCACGGTGTAAGTGTTAAAAATGCGGTCGAGCTCGAAATCCTGCTCGGCAAAACTTTTGCTTTTGAGGCGCACCACTTCGCGCGTCCACGCCACGTCGCCCACTTTCTCGATCACCCAGATCACGGTTAAATCGCGCCGCCGCCCGATGTCCATGCCGACATAGCAATCGCCGCCCGCGTACCTCTCAGGCTTGCCCGCGTCCGCGTGTTCGGCGGTGGTGATCATCTCCCAGGTGAGCCAGGCCGTGGCTTCATCGACCGGCACACACAGATATTCCTGCTGGTAGGTTTCTTCGTCGCCCGCCGCTTCGCGGCAGTCTTTCAAGAAGGCGGCGCGCTCCTCGGCGGTGGCCGGACGTTGCAAAATTTTATCGACCAAGCCTTGCGCCACGGCGTCTTCGATGGTGATGGTGTGCAGCGCCCAACGGCTTGTATGGGCGGACTTTCCCTCACCCCGACCCTGTGTCAATTCCGCATCCGGCCCGCCGGATAGCGGATTGCCTACTTTTAGTGCTCCCAGGGGGAGAGGGAGCGCGGCTTTCTTGGCATCCTGCACCAGCCTGTAATAGCGGTTGCCACGGCCGTTGTAGGTGCTCAGCACGCGCACCGGAAAGCCCCAGGTGATAATCGGGATGGCGGCTTTCCACATTTCTTCGGGCTGTTTGTGGAAGGCGAATTCGTCCAACACCAGCTTGCCGCCCTTGCTGCGGAACGATTTCGGGTTGCTGCTCAAAGCGTGGATACGCTTGCCGCTGGCGAATTCGATGACCAGCGCCTTGACATCATCCTTGTGGTCGATGACCACTTCGCCGAGCGATTCGGCGGCGAGGTGAAAGAGCTTGGCCCACTGTTCGCAGTAGCGGATGTATTCCTTGGCCGCAGACTCGTCCGCACTGGAAAACCACACGTCCATGCCGCCTTCGGCGCGGGCGGCATCGACCACGTCTTCGTAGCTCTGCGCGTAGGTCATGCCGACGCGGCGTGATTTTTCGCATATTTTAAAGCGGGATTTGTCGGTGATCCAGGCGATCTGGTAGGGCAGGAAATAGCCGCTCACCCCCCCCTTTAAAGGGGGTGAGGGCGGCGGTGGAGGTTTTCCCCTTCCCCCTTCTCCCTTCCCCTTTTTAACGGGCGAGGCCAAGCACCTGCTCCTCGATCTGTTTGATGACATCCTCCGACAGCCCGCCTTTGCGCGCTTTTTCGGCCACGGCTTGCGCCGCTTCTTTGGCGGTATCCGGCATCATGCGGCGTGAGACGCTAACCATTTTAAAATAGGAATCGGACAAGCTGGCCAGCAGCTTGACCTTGAGTTCGGGCTGCATGTCCGGGTCGAGGCGGATCGCGTCCAGCGTGGCCTGCACCTGCTGCACCACCACGCCGAGGGTCTGCCGCACCACGTCTTCGATGCCGCCGCCGGCAATCATTTGCGCGCCGCGCGCGCGGTCCCAGTCGTCGCCGTGATCCAGCCCCATGCGCTTCCAGCCGCGTGCGGTCTGGAAGGGCACACCATTTTTGATCGCGGCGACCTCCAGTGACATCTGGTCAAAAATATAGGAGGCGCGCACCGCGCGGCGAGTTTCGTCGGGATGCGCCATTACGGCAACCTCTCGCCGGGCGATGGGCGGCGCACGCCGGGCGTTTGGCTGCGCCCGCGCGCCACATCCGCGCCGCGCTCGGTGAGGCGCACGGTATCCATCTCCAATAATTCGATATAGCCCATCTCGGCCAGCCAAGCGCACTCGGTGTGCAATAAATCTACACTGGTGATGTAACCCGCGGCCTCGACCCGCGTGCGCAACATCGCGCGGTTCAGCAGGTAGTCCGCAGCAAAATATATAGCCTGCAACATCGCCAGCCGTCGCGCCCTAGAGACATCTTCCGCATAGTTCATATCATTTGCCTCGCCCGTTTAACAAATGGTCGTGAATTAAATTCAACACCGTTTTAACGCCCTTGACCTCGCCCGCCAGCTCGGACACGCTCTGCATCACATCGGTGATGCGGGTGTGCGCCTCGTCGATGCGGCCGTGCGTGGGACCGCCCTCCAGCCGGGTGATGCGCTCGCCGTGGCTGTCCAGCTTGTCGTCCACGCGCTTTTCGACCACATCCACGCGCTCGTTGGTGACTTTGTCTTTGGCATCCAGCCTCGCGTTGGTGGCCTTGTCTTTGTTGGCCAAATAGACGTAGCAGGCTACGCCGCCCATTAAAATAAATTCAGCGATGCGGAATGCCAAGCTGATTTGATCGACCGTCCAATTCATTTTTTAATCCACCCCTTCAAATACCGCTCATTAAATTTCTGGCATTCTGCGCAAAACTGTACGCCCGGCACGGCGTTGCGGCGCGCATCCAGTATGCGTTCGCCGCAGCCCGCACCCGCGCACCACTTGGCCGATGGCCGGGTGGGCGGCGGCAATATCGCCCGCGCCTGCGTGTGTTTGTATTCGCGCAATTCGACTTCTTGCGCCCTATCTTCGTCGCCCATTAAATATTGCTCCCCGTGACCGTTAAATCACCCTGCTGCGCGCCTTGCGCGGGGGCGGACGCTTCCCAGCGGTACAACCATTTGCCCTTTTCGGCGAGTGCCAAATTAAACGCAAACAGGCCCACACCGGTGCGGGCAACCTCGCCCGGATAGGCGCGTGTGCTGATTGCGCCCGCCGGACTTTTAATTTTTAACACGACCGATGCCGGATCGGCGGGCGCGCCCGCCGCGTCGGTCACCGCCACGGTCAACCTGGCCACCTCGCCCTGTATCCAGCTATGCACGCCCCACCCCGGCTATTAGGCCAACCGGGCGCACGGCGCTGGCGGTTAAAAAATTAACCCGCCCGGCACCGCTCGCCACAACAGCGGCGCGGGCTACGCCCGCCGCCAGCAATGCTGTGCGGCCGATACCAGACACCACCTGGGTGGCTGGCGTAACGCCTGCCAGCATCCGCACCGGGGTGAGGCCCACGTTAGCGGCCAGCGCGCCGCCCGCCAGCGCATCAACCAGCGCCGCGCCGCTCAAGGCGATGCTGGCGGTGAGGTTGCCGGACACCTCCGCCTGCGCCGCCGCCTGGCCGGATAACACGATCTGCGCGGTGAGCACGGCGGAGCTTGCAGCTTGGGCTGCCGCGTTGCCGGACAAAACGACCGCACCACCCACGCTCAAATCGCCCGCCGCCGCCGCCTGCGCCGCAGCCCCAGCAGCCAACTGGATGGCGGAACTCAAGCCAGCCGCCGCAATAGCCCGCGCTATCGCCGCGCCATCCAGCTTAATTTGCGCGGTGAGCTGGCCGTTGACGGTCACCAGCGATACCGCCGCGCCCGCCAGTGATATTTGCGCGGACAACCCGCCGGAAGCACCCACCGATGCCAGCGCCGCGCCGACCAAGGCGATGCCCGTATCGAGCGCGGCGGAGCTTGCAGCTTGTGCTGCCGCGTTGCCCGTTAAATTGATGGCGGTGTTTAACGCCGCTGCCGCCGTTGCTTGTGCTGCCGCGTTGCCGGATAATGCGATACCCGTAGTCAGCGCGCCCGTGGCGGCAGCTTGCGAAATAGCCCCGCCCGCCAGTGCGGTATTTTCCCCGCCCGCCAATACCCCACTGGCCGTGGCTTGTGCTGCCGCGTTGCCGGATAATGCGATACCCGTAGTCAGCGCGCCCGTGGCGGCAGCTTGCGTGGCCGCTGCCGCGCCGAGGGTAATTGCGGTGGTCAAACCGCCCGCGGCGGCGGCCACGTCACCAGCCACCCCTTCCAGCGCGGCGGCGGTACCCTCGCGCAGCCTGACCATCGCGCCGCCACCCGTCTGCGCCGCCGATAGCGTATGCCCCGCCACGGGCGCAGCGGTGGCCGCGCCCGCCGTGCATAAAGCAAACCAGCTGCTGCTCTGTAGATCGAGGCCGTTGCCCGTCGTGCCTTCGGTGGTGGGGGATCGCGCGATGTTGCCTATGGTTGCGCCCGCAGCCGTTAAGGTCGGGGCCGAGGCAAACGTGGCGTTATTGCCGGGCAGGGTGGCAAACACGACCAACATATCGTTCGCCGCAATGCCCGGATCGGCACTCATCGTCAGGCTGAACCCCGTGCCGCTGCTGGTGTCGCCGCCTTGGGCGGCAACCGGGGGGAGCGTCCAAGCGGAGGAGGTCTTACTGAAAGCCAGTACCACACCCAGCGCGGTGTCGCCGCCAGTGATGGCTACGTTGGGCGCGGCATCGCCGGACAGCCATGCGCGGTAGAAGGTGGCGAACCGCACCGAACCCGTGTCAGAGCCATTCGCGACCGAGCCATTCGTGCCGCTGCCCGCCGCCAATAACGTCCACCCCTCGGGCGTGGCGATGGTTGCGTTAAACGGCTTGCAGCCCGCGTACAACAGCATGATGTCGCCCGCCGCCAAGCCTGCTGGCAGCGCGGGGGCAACCTGGGTCGTACCCGCCGCCCACGCGCCGGAGGCTCTGAGGGCGATGGTCATATTTAGTTATCGACCTGGAAAGTCAGCGCGCCAGCGGCAAAGCTGGGTGCGGCATCGCCGTTGTTGACGGTCTTGGCGGTGAACAGCGGTGACCAGATCAACAGGTTGCCGGCCGCTGCCGCGTCATAGATTGCGAAATGGGTGATCACGCCCCAGTTGGCGGTGGGGGCGGGGAAGGTGATGACCACGTTGTTCTCGCCCGTGCCATCGGTGCCGCTGCTGGCGGCGGTGCTGCCCGGTGCTTGCGTGCCCGACCAGTTGGCCAGCGCGCTGGCCACCGCCACGCGCGCATAACTGCCGCCGGCCACCTCGATGCCGCCGCCCGCATCGCCGGGTGCCGCGGTCAGCAGCGCCACATACGCTGTGGCGGGCGGGGGAAACACCTGCCCGCGCAACAGCCAGTCCCATACTTTGTTTTCCAAATAATCGCTCATTGCCGCCATATTTTTCTCCTATTAATAATTAAAATTACGCGCCGAAAAAGGGCGTATGTCATACGCCCCTACGCCCGCCCCTTGGCTTTTTCAAAAGTGCGCGCGCCCGCGTAACCCAAATAACCCGCGCCGAACAGCGTCCACAGGCTATCCGGCACGGCCGCCAAAAAGGCCGTCATCCCCGCCGCAAAACGGGCGGCTTCGTCCGGGTAGAAAACACCCGCCAGCCCGACCGGGATGGAGGTCAGAATCACGAGGTACATCACGTACAGAAAGCTGGGGCGGGCGCGCGACGTCCACGGGTCGGGGCTGCTCGCCTCGGCTAAAATCGCGCTCATGCGGATTTCGAGCTCTTTCAGCTCGCCGCTTTGCGCGAGCTGCGCCAGCTTCAACTGCGCTTCGGCCTGCTGCGCGGGGTCTGGCCACAGTTTGCCGATCAGGCTCTTGCCGATGTCCAGTATTCCGCCCAACATCAATGGATTCATGGTTGGCCGCCCCCGCTTGCTCCCTCACCCCGACCCTCTCCCGGTGGGAGAGGGCGGTAAATATGCCCGGCCAACGGCTGCAAGCCGCCTTGCAGCCAGGCCGCCACCTCGAAGCCGGGGCAGGTTTTAAGCCACTCCTGCGGCTCGACGATGCCGTCGCCATCGGTATCCGGTGACAGGTCGCGGTGGCCGACCACGCGGGCGTGCGGGTAGGTTTTGCGCAGGCCTTCGATTAAACTTTTAAGGAAGCCCCATTGTTCGTGGCTGTATCGCGCGGTGCCGATCAGGCAAATGCCGATGCTGGCCGCGTTGTAGCCCTGCACGTGCGCGCCGATCTCGTCTAAATGGCGGCAGGCCAGCACCGCGCCGGCGGTGTAGATCACGTAGTGGTAGCCGATGTGCTTGAGGGTGGGCTCTTGCAAGCGGGCCCAATTGGGGTTGCGGCGGAAGCCGCGCGCGGCGTGCCACTTATCAATTTCCTGCGCGGGCGTGATGAAGCCCGGCTCGCCCAGCTTGCCGGTGAACAGCGACGCGCCATCGGGCGACGCCGAGCAGTGGATGATGATGAGTTCTATTTTGCGGGGCATTATGGTTTCACCCGAATAGCGTTAAACTGTTGTTCCGCCGATACGGGAGAAACCAGATGACTTTCAGCCGCCGCCTCAAGTATATTTTTGACAGATTCGGCAATCCGCTCGCACACTTCGCCAACCTGCTGGCCGCGCTGTCTTTCATCGGCAGTGCCGCCGCATGGTTTGCGACGAACCAGCACTGGCTGTGGCCACTCGCAGCCGGGGGGGCTTTTTGCGCCTGCCTGATCATGGCGGTGTTGTTGCGCCAAACACGCAATGATCTGGCCGAGGTAAACCAGGCATTCGACAGCCTCTTGCGGCGTGAGGGCTATCGCATCGCCGCGGACTGGCAAACTTTTGCCGACAGCGGGCCAGCGCGTGTTCCCATCACCGAGCTGGTTTCCGCCATCGAGGCGATGCGCCCGTACATCGCGCACAAAAAAATCGAGCACTTGCTGCACCAGGTGGCGCAGATAGAGCGCTGGCAGCGCGAACAGATTTAACCGCAACGCTTTCGGGCGCGTCGAACGCGCCGCCCAGCCTGCGGGTATGGGGAAATCCTGGAGTGTTTTCATACGCGCAGAGTACGCGCACGCGCGGGAAGGGTCGAGGCGGAAGGTGTTCCGCTAAAAGAAAAACCCCGCGCGGGGCGGGGCATATCTGACCCCCTCTCCCTTTGGGAGAGGGCTGGGGTGAGGGAAGGCTACGCCGCTTTTAACTGCACCTCAATCAAATTTACATCTTTATCTATCAGCATCAAAATATCCTGCACCGCCGCTATCAGCAGACCGGCCTCGTTCATCCGGGCGTAATCCAGCCCCTGCAGGCCGGTGGGCAGGGCTTCCAGCGCGCAGGATGCCACCGCCTGCGCCTCGTGGACGCGCACGGTGGCCGGGCATGTTCGCCCCCTCTCCCGCAGGCGGGAGAGGGTTGGGGTGAGGGTGGGTTTTATCGCTCATGCCGCACCGCCTTTCGATTTCGCCAGCCGGATCAGCTTGCCGCGCACCGTCTGCCAGTGCGGTTCGCGCCCCGCCGCGCGGCGCAAGGATTCGGCGATGCGGCAGGCATCATCAAATCCGATCTTGCCCCAGCAAAAATCCGGCAAGGTGAAGGCTTGGCCGCGCGGATTCCCGGGGACGCGATAACCCGCAGTGATGCTCATAGCGCACCCCCTTGCTGCCGCGCCGCCTGCTTGGCCTGTATCACCTGCAAGCCCCGGCGCCCCGCCGCCGCCAGCGCGGCATTGGTGCGGTAATCGACCAGCCCGCAGGCGGCCAGCTCGCGCAGCTTGTCGCGCACGGTGCCGGGCTTGAGGCCGAGCAGGGTGGCGATTTCGCCCTGGCTGAGCTTGAGCGCGTGATAACGCGCCAGCTTTTGCCATTGCGGCTTAGCCGCCAGCAACGTGGCTTTGAGGCGCACGGCCTGCAACGCCTCGACCTGGCCGGGACGGGGCAGCTCGCCGCGACGCAGAAAGGCGGGGATTTCCTGCCGCGCGACCTTTTCCATCTGGATGAAGTAGCGGCGGGCTTTGCGGCCTTGCTCGGTGTTTTCTACCATCGCCAACTCCTTGGCCATGTCCAGCGAGAGGTGGTATTCGGTGATTTTTCGCTCACCGCCAAACCAGTTTGCGCCAGTTTTTTTAGTGAGAATATCGAGATAATCAATACCTTGCGCGAATCCGTATTGCTCTATTTTTCGAACAATCCAATCTTCAAATTTTGTTTCACGTGATACATAGTCGTACAGGTCGCGGGCGTTGACGAGGGGTTGAGATTCTCCGGCCAGTGTGCCGGTAAAGGTGGGGACGAGTTGGTTCATTTTATAGCTCCTTATTAGGGAAACCCACAAAGGCCGTGGGCGGCCGGGTGCTAATAACCGGCTATAGTCGGCGGAGTTATTCGGGGCAAACCCCTCTTGTATTCCTCACACACCCGGCCATAAGGAACTATGGACGCTTGTACCTACGGTTTCTGTAGGCGCAAAAAAACGCAGCTTTCGGGCGCGGTCTCCGCTATAGCCACTCGTGTTATCAGCACTTGCCGCGAAAACTACGCCGATTGTTTAACGCTGTCAAGAATTATTTGCGCTGCATTTGGCACTGCTTGTTAATGCACGGCTAGATTTTAGTAAAAAGCAGGTGTATCCCGCTGCTGTACTGAATATCAACCGAGATCAGGGTTAGTGCTCCCTCAGCGGTGATGCGATAACGTTTCTGTTGGGTAAAAACTAATGGGGTGGGACAGCTAACCCTATCAATGCAATCCCATTCATACCCCTTGGTAATCAGGTTCACGATGGCGGTGGTTGCGGTATCGGCCTCGATAATGTAGCTGACAACCCAAGACCCGTAAACACCATAATCGCCATATCTGGTGTGTTTATAAACGTTCATTGTTGCAAAAGAGGCCGTGTCGCCAACGTGCACGGAGGCTGCCACCGGAATAGTGGTCGTTACTACGCCATTTTGATTGAGGCCTAGTATGCTACTACCAAGAAGGGTGTAATTCGCGTCAAAGTAATCGACATTATCGTAAATTCTGACCCCCGCGTAGTAACAGCTTGTATCGCTGGTATAGCTGGCAATTGTGCGCGTCGCTGAAAAAGCTGGCAACCCTTGAAAAGTTGTTGCCACCGGCATGCTGGTGGAAAAAGTGATTGAGTCCATTCTGCAAGAACCGGACACAACGAATTGGTCGGTTGCACCACTGGCTATATGGGCTTTATAAGCCGCCTCCAGCGGGAAGCCCAAGGTGGAAACGACTGGTTGTGCTGGAGGGGCGTTATCGCCACTACCCCCGCCACCACCACAACCCACAAAAAGTAGTGATGCAAAAATGATTGTGGCAAACTTCATCTTAGTTCCCCTTGGTTTAATTACCGTTAAAACACCCACTCTAGCCCACCCCGCCGCGCCTGTCACTCATCCTGCCCCGCCTCAATAGCTGCGGCGCTTGAGTTCGGCCATACCGAGCACCCGCGCCAGGCGGTTGTACTCGGCCAGTGCCGAGTCCAGCGTTTTCTCGACCTGCGCCACGGCATCGAGTTCGGCGGCGGCGGCAACCGGGTCGAACGCGGTGGCGGGGTCGGCGGGCTGCATGTCCGGCTGGCTCGCGCGCCACACCCGTTCGCGCAGCGGGCGCAGCAGGTTGTCGCGGTTGCGCGACAAGTTGGTGATGTCCTCGCGCAAATAGGCCATGCGACCGCGCTGTTCGAGTTTTAGTTTTTCCTGGTCGTGCATTTTTTTCTCCTTTTCAAAAAAGTTTTTTAGGCGCGTTAAAACAACCCGCCCTGTTTGTCATTGCTCTCTTTGCCCAGCACCTTGCGCACCGTTCTATCCGTGGTGCGCAGTTCGCGCGCGATGCGGGTGTGGCTCCACCCTTGTTCTTTCAGCTCGCGGATACGCTGCTGCCGTTTTTTGCCCTGCCGCACATGGTCGCCGGTGCTGTTGAGGGCAACGTACAGGGTTTGGCCGGCGTAGTGCGCGGCCAGCGTTTGCGCCGCCTCCAAGCCGAGCAGACCGGCCAGCTTGTGATCCGCCCCCAGCCTTTGCGGGATATACAGCGGGGTGCCGCCGTAATGCGCGGCCAGCAGCAAGACTTGGGGCAAGCCGATGCGGGTGCTGAGCTCGTACAGGAAGGGGGATAGGTTCATTCCGGCTCTCCAACCTTTTTTGGCAACCCCAACCCCTCCCGCTCCCCCCGTAAAGGGGAGGCCGGTGGGTTCCCCGCCGCGATGCGGCGACCCTCCCGCTCTTCTTTCGTGCGCGCAGCGCACGCTACTCCTCCCCCTGTCAGGGGAGAGGGGATAGGTTTATTTTTACGGGCGGGGCTGTAATTCAGCGCGGCCACTATTTTGCCGAGCTGTTGCGGGGTGCACCACCAGGCGCGCTCCACGCCGAACATTTTGCGCGCCATGCCGTCGGCGTAGGCATCCGGCTTATTGTCCAGGGCGATGAGCAGCGCGCGGATTTTGCCGGCCAGCGGAGATTTGTCGGCGGCGGGCGCGGGACTTGGCTTGCCCGCATTTTTACCGGCGGTGACCTTGAAGCCGCATTTTTTAAGATGGTCGATCACATTGTGACGGCCGACAAAGTTGAGTTCGGTCGAGCTTTTGACCCGCGCCACCGCCCACAGCATGGCGCGGTAGGCCGCGTCATCCATGCCGAGCTGCTGTTTGGCGATGTGGATGATCTGGATGTCGCGGCGTTTTTCATCGCGGCGCGTGGGGTATTGGGACATGGGGGCTCCTTTCTTTGGCGAAACAGGTCTTTGCCGTTAAAAAATCTCCTGATGCGCCCTGCAAGCAAGGCACATGGGGTGATTAGCCGTTAACAGCCACCGCGTCTTTCAGCGCCTTGGCCGCGCCAAAATGCGGCACGCGCTTGGCCGGGATGTCCATCTCGGCCCCCGTGGCGGGGTTGCGCCCGGTGCGCGCGGCACGGGTTTTAACGCCGAGTTTGCCGAGGCCGGGCAGCGTGACTTCGCCGCCCGTTTTAAGGGCGTGCGTGACGGCCATGCCGAGGTGGTTTAATAAGGTATCCACGTCTTTTTTGCTGTGGCCGGTACCGGCGGCCAGTGCGTCTACGAGTTCTTGCTTGGTCATAATATTTCCTTTTTAATCAGTGCTTCCTTAGGTTTATGGGCAGGTGTTGCGCTCGCGGTGCGCCCGTGGCCGCGAGTTTTTGATACCGGTGCCAGCGGTTGAACAGGCGGCGCAGCGCGTAGCTGCGACACAGGCTAACCAGCGTGAACAGCAGGCCGATGATGAGATTGTCCTGCAACGGGACGTGGATGCCGAACAGCGGAAAAATAAGCATCTGCCCGGCCACCGCGATGCCGTAGCCGACCAGCACGTTGATGATGGCCTCTAACATAGACTGGCGGCGGGTTTGGCTCATGCCGCCACCTCTTGCTCAAATGGCGTAATCACAAAATCTTCCACCCCCACCACCACGTTCACCCCGGCCACGCCTTTGACGGCATCCGGCTCGTTGAGGATGGCTTCTTTGTTGATTTCCAGTTTTTCACGGACGAATTTGCCGAGACCCAGGCGCAGCAAATTTTCGATGACGGTTTCCGCGCCGCGCACCTGGACGCTGGGCGGGCGTTGCCGCCATTGCACTTCGCCGGTGATGAGGTTGGCGGTCTTGACCCGCCCCTCGTTGGTGAGCTCGTGCCGGTGTGCCTCGCAATAACCTTGCACGCCGTCTTGCAGGGTTTTAAGCTGCGTGGCCAGGGCTTCCAGCGCGGGCTGGTAATTGGCGGTAATGTGCGCGATGGCATCATTCATTTCGGCCTGCTGGCGCCCGATGTGGCGCTGGAAGTCGCCGATCTTGCGGATGTCGGCGGCGGCCTCGTCGCGGGTTTGCGGGACGTGGATCTGCGCTTTGGTTTTGAGGCGGGCGGCGGTTTTGGTCATGTTTTTCTCCTGGTTAAAAATGGTATGCGGGCGTATGGTCATACGCCCCTACGTGGGTAAATGAAGCTGGCCGAGCAGGTCGGGCAGCGGGATTTTTCTGAGCTGAGCCTCCAGCACGAGGCTGTGCATGGCGCGGGCGCGCAGGAATTTGCAGGTGTCCTGCAGCTCTTCGGGCGTGGCGGCGATGTAATAGCCGTCTTGCGGGGTGCCGCACACGGCGTGGCCATCCTCGCGCAACGCGGTGACCAGGTGGCGCGCCTGCCGCTCATCTACACCCAGCCGCGCCGCAAGCGTTTTTACGCCGAGGCCGTTGCCGCGCCCGATGTGGCGCGAGAGCAGGGTGAGCAGTTCGGTTTTTTTACCCATTTGACACTCCTTTTTTTGTGAATTTTTCGAGCTCGACACGGACAGATTCGGGCATTTCGTTACGAGTCTTTTTTTGTGCGGGAGCTGCGTGCGTTCCCTCACCCCCAACCGGCTTCGCCCCCCTCGCTACGCTCTCCCCACCGGGAGAGGGTGGCCGAAGGCCGGGTGAGGGAGCAAGCGGCTGGAGCAACCCACCAATCTGCGTTCTGCCCGCCTTGCGGTCTTCATGCTGCTGCTCGGCCTGCGCTTCGGCCTTGTTGCTGTAGCCTTCGATGATGGCGAGCAAATAGCCGTGACTTTTGAGCGGCAGGGTGAGCTGGTCGCGCTTATCCAACATTTCTTGCAGCGCGCGCGTCCAGTAGTCCTGCGGGGCCGACCAGATGCGGCCATTACGCGCTATCTTGGCGGCGGCGATCATCGGCAGCAGCTCGTCCAGCAGGTTGGCGACACGATCAAACGAGAGCTGGCGCGCACGCGGGCGAAAGAGGCCGAGGTATTGCACGAGCAGTCTGCCCACTGGCGCGGGCATGGCCAATGCCACCATGACCGCCGCCCGCGCGCCTTCGTGGCCGAGCAGCGCGTCCAGGCTGGACAGCGCGCCACAGGCGGGGCATATCGTTTTCAAAACAATCTCCCTTTGGCCTGCCGAGTGTTTGCCGATAGCCACCACAGGCTGGTTTGCCCCGTTTTTTTGGTCACCAGACAGCAGCCGACCTCGCCTTGGCGATACATATCCAACAACGCGGCATCCACCGCGTCCGGTGCGCCCAACCGCCGTAGCGCGCCGACCTGCAAGGGTTGTTGGGGTGATGTTGCGGCCAGCGCCAGACGCAGGGCGATTTTTAATGCCGCCAAACTTTTTGGCGTGCCGCCCGAAATAAAATTGATTTTCATCAGTGCCTCACTCCCACCAGTTGCGCGCGGCGGGCGGACAGGTTGGCCAAATAAACGTCGACGGCGGCGGCATCACCCGCGTCGTGGCTGTCGACCAGCGCGTAGAGGTGCGCGCCGAGGGTATTGGCGACACCCATCGTCCCGATCAGTTTTGAGCTGAGCACATCGTTCAAATAGGTGCCGGTATCGAGGCTGGCTCGCAGAGATTGCACCAGCGTGATGAGCTCATCGCGGGTGAGCTCGGCAGGATCGCGCCAATGCGGGTTGGACGTATTCATGGCGCGCCCTCCCGGCCTTTGGGCAGCAGCCAGCGCACTTCGCAGCCCATGATCCGCACGCACTGGCAACGCCGCTCGCCGAACAAAGGGCCGCGTTCGTAACAGTCGGCTGCCGCGCCCAACATGCGGCACAACAACGAGTCGTAGCGCACGATGATGCGGGCGTTGATCTCCACTTGCAGCACGGCGAAACCGCGGCGCTTGAGCCACGCCACGCAGGCGTCGGTGTACCCGCAAGGAGTACGCCGACGGATTCCCGGCGGCAGTCCCTTGGGACTGGCCGCCACCCTCTCGCTGTCTCTATCCATCTGCGTTTCCAATAGCTCGAATTTCATCATCTCGCCCCGGTCGCTTCTTGCCAGCGGATTTCGCAATCGTGCTGGCGCGCCACCCAAACGCGGCAGGTGTGGGTGCGGGAGTACACCGCGCCCTCCAGGGTGGCGCAGCGCGGGCTGGCCGCGATGTCGATGCGCGGGTTGCGCGCGCCGAGCGTGACCCGGTTGACCGTGAACTGCTTGGCCAGCAGCCAGCGCACGCAGCGCGCGGCGGCATCGAGGCTGTTGAGGGTGTGTTGGGCTGGGCTATTGGGGTGCATGGGTGGCTCCTTTGTGGTTGGGGTTGTGTTGGCAGTTTTGGCAGGCCAACCAATGGGCTTCTTTGGCGCGCCCTCCGAACGGGCGCGGCGCGGTCGCGCGGCGAGTGCAGTCTGGGCCGCTGATTTCTATGCCCGTGTGGGTGCAGGGGTAGGTGTCGTAGATGGCCGCGATGGCGGCCTCGATCTTTTCGACCCCGGCCCCGTATTTGCCGGACAGGTAGAGCGAGACCGCCGTGCGCGAGTAACCGACCGCTGCCGCCACCGCGGTCATGCTGGTGGCGGCAGCGGCCTTTAGCGCCAGATCGAAGGTGTGCGCGTCATTCATGGCGCGCCCTCTATAGGGTATTCGGTCCCGGTGTTGGGGTCGAAAACGATGCCGGTCTTGGCGCGCCAAACCGGCGCTTTGCGACCGGTGTCGATGATGAGCCGATAGCGGTAGCAGCCGGGGCTGGTAAGGGCTACCCCGCGCTGGCGCGCGGCATCTACGCGCACGATCCCGGCATCGTTCAACGCCTTGAGATAGCGGCGCAGGTTGCCGGTCGCGTCGCGCTCGCTGCCGTCCGCGAGGGTCGAGAGCAGCTCCGACAGCGTGAAGCTGATGCGGCGGCGCATCACCCACCATGCGCGCTGGCGCAAGCCAAATGTGACGGTGCGGGGCGATATTCTGCTTGGCGTTGCCATCACACCCCCCTCTTCAACGCCTTCATGGCGTCTTC
>Ga0105164_10000438_pt1 | contig 30010 bp, 27 predicted proteins | sample VDWuncwatermetaG_FD_89674 | JGI IMG/M metagenome (GOLD analysis project Ga0105164, IMG submission 89674) | Wastewater microbial communities from Netherlands to study Microbial Dark Matter (Phase II) - VDW unchlorinated drinking water | ecosystem: Environmental > Aquatic > Freshwater > Drinking...
AACAGCGGGCGGGCGTTGAAGACCTCGTGCGCGCGGTCGCGGACCGGCACGCGCCGATCCGCGACCGCGCGCACGAGGTCTTCAACGCCCGCCCGCTGTTCGTCGGTGATGTCTCCGAGAAACCGCATCGTCAGGTGGAGGTTGTTCTGCTCCACCCACCGCACGTCGGCCTTGGCCGCGCGCAAGATCCGCTGCAGCGCCGCCAGCTCCGCGCGGATCTCCCCGGACAGCTCTACCGCAATAAACGCGCGCATTGCAGGACCAGCGCGGCGTACCCGGCCGCGCCGATATCGTCCATGATGATCCCCCACCCGCCCGGCAGCTTGGCCAGGCGGCGCAGCGGCGGCGGCTTCGCAATGTCGAAGACTCTGAACAGCGCGAACGCGAGGACCGCCTGCCAGGGAGTGGACGCCACCGACGGCACCAGGAGGAGCGTCAACCACATGCCGAGGACTTCGTCGATGACGATCCAGGACGGGTCATGCAGGCCTGACGCGCGTTCGGCGGCCGTGGAGGCGGCGAGACTGATGAGGAAGAGCAGGCCGAAGGCGAGCCATTGTGGCGCGGCCGCGCCGTGCGCCAGCCAGCTCATGCCGAGCAGCCAGCCGACGAGGCTGCCGGCGGTACCCGGCGCCACCGGCAGGTAGCCAACCCCGCCGACGGCGGAGACGAACCTGGCCAAGGCGCGCATTAAGGATGTCCAAACAATGTGGCGACACATTGGAGCCGCCAGATCTGAGACGGCTCCAAGGCGCGACGACGAAGGTGTACCCACTGTGGTACTCCGAGGAGGAGCAACGAAGAAGGCGGCCAGAGATGGCGGCTCCCTACGATCATGGACTGAGGGGCGGGGCGGCGTGGGCGCGGGCTGTCGTTGCTCGTCGCTTGCGTACCGCAGTGGGTACGCTACGCTCCTCGCGCCTCCGCCCGCATCCCACGACGCGCCCGCCAATGCTGTCGCCACATTGTTTGGACATCCTTTGCTTACCGAGAGACGTGGCGGAGCACGGAGCGGTTACGCCAGAAGAACATCGCTCCGGAATAGACCGTCAGGACCACGGTCACCCACATGCACCACAGGATCACGTCCTGCGTCAGGACGTCGAACTGTGCGGCGTCCGGGCCGCGCGTGAATTCCCGGATGAGCAGCAGCACGAGCGCCACGGTGAGCGTCAGCATCTGGGACACGGTCTTGTGCTTGCCTTCCTTGGCGGCCGGGATCACGATCTGGCGGTTGGCCGCGTACAACCGGATGCCGGTGATGAGGAATTCGCGGAACGCGATGACCAGCACCATCCAGGCGCGCACCAGGCCCAGCTGGACGAGCGCGAGCAGCAGCCCGATCACCATCACCTTATCGGCGATCGGATCGAGCAGGACGCCCAGCGGCGTGACCTGGCCGTACCGCCGGGCCAGGTAGCCGTCCCACCAGTCGGTCGCCGCGGCCAGGACGAAGAACGCGAGGCAGACGGATTTGGCATAGACGCCGGGCACGAACAACAGGCCCATAATGATGAACGTCACGATGATCCGGAACAGGCAGAGCTGATTCGGGATGGTCATCAGCTCTCTGAGCCGGACCAGCGTCGCGCGCATCACGCGGGGACGGCGTCGGCGACCAGGTCGTACTCGTAGGTGTCCGTGATGCGGGCCTGCACGAACGCGCCGGCCGCGAGCGGGCTCGGGCTCTTGACGTACACCAGCCCGTCCACCTCCGGGCAGTCCGCGTAGGTACGCCCGAGGAAGACCGCGGGATCCGACGGGTCGGCCTCGTCGATCAGCACGTCGACCGTCCGGCCGAGCCAGCGGCGGTTCAGCTCGGCGGCGATCTCCTGCTGGAGGGCCATCAGCCGCTCGAACCGGGCCTGCTTGACCGGCTCCGGCACCTGGTCGGCGTACCCGGCAGCAGCAGTGCCTTCTTCGTTGGAATACTTGAAGGTGCCGAGCCGGTCAAACCGCACCTGCCGGAGGAACGCCAGGAGGCGTTCGAACGCCGCGTCCGTCTCGCCGGGAAACCCGACGATGATCGACGTGCGCAGGGCGATGTCCGGGATCTCGCGGCGCAGCGTCTCGATCGTCTGCAGGAGCTGCGCCTCGCCGATCCCCCGGTTCATCCGCGCCAGAATCTGCGTGTCCGCGTGCTCGATCGCCATGTCCAGATACTTGCAGACCGCCGGCGTATCGCGCAGCGCCGCGATGATCTCCGGCGTCACGCCGCGCGGGTGGCAGTAGAGCAGCCTGATCCACCGCAGGCCGTCGAGCGTGCCCAGCTGCGTCAACACCTCGGCAATGCGGGGGCGGCCGTACAAGTCGATGCCGTAGTCCGAGGTGTCCTGGCCCACGACGATCAGCTCCTTGACCCCGCGCTCGCCGATGAGGCGGCGCGCTTCCTCCACCAGCTCCTCGATCGGACGGCTGGCCAGCGGCCCCTTGATCTTCGGGATGACGCAGAAGCTGCAGCCCTTCAGGCAGCCCTCGGACACTTTCAGATAGGCGTAATGCGAGGCCGTCAGCGCCACGCGGGCGGGGAGGCCCTGGTACATGCTGGCCGGCCGGCGGCGGATCTTGGTCGGGCGGGATCCGGCCAGCGCGCGCTGCACCACCGTCTCGATGTCCCCGAACCCGTCCACGCCGACGAACCCGTCGACCTCGTGGAGCTCCTTGACCATGTCCTGCTTGAACCGCTGGACCAGGCAGCCGGCGACGATCACGGCCTTCAGCTTGCCCTGCTTCTTCAGCTCGACGGCCTGCAGCACCGCGTCGATGGACTCCTGGATCGCGTCCTGGACGAACGCGCAGGTGTTGATGACGACGACGTCGGAGCCTTCCACCTGGTCCACGATGGTGAACCCGTGCGTGGCCAAGCGGCCGAGATAGATCTCGGAATCCACCAGCGTGCGCGGGCAGCCGAGGCTGATGAGGCTGATCGTGGGGTTCGAGGAGGAAGTCGTGCGTGCCATCTGGGATGGTGCCGGTGCCGCGCGGCTACCGCGACGCCGTGGACGGCGACCGAGTCGGCACTGTCCTCGCTGGCGAGCGAAGCGAGCGAAGCGAGTCCCGATCTTGGGACGAGGAAGTGTCGGCAGCCGCTGGGCTGCCGACCGCCGGCTTCGAGGGACTCGCCGCCGGCGGGGCAGGGTTGTCCAGCGGCTTGATGCTGCTCTGGGTAATGGCCAGGCGGCCCTGGTGCTCCATCGCCGCCGAGCTGATCGATTGGCCGTTCAGCGACACGTCGACCCTGGAGGGGGCGCCGATGACGAGCTCGAAGCGCCGCTTGGCCTTCCAGATCTCGTGCGCCCCCGTGGTGAGCTGCTGCTGGGCGACGAGCTTGCCGTCCGCCTTGACGGACACCCAGGTAGGCCGGCGCGCGACAAGCGACAATTCCATCGGCTCAGCCGGCTGCAGGCTGAGGATCGTTTCCCGGTTCGCCTGGGTCGCGAGGGCTCTCTTCGAAATCGAGACGCTGGCTTCCTGGCGCGGCTGGCGGCCGGCGAGCCGCTGGAGCGGCAAAACCCGGCTCACGGCGACCACGGCGGCGATCGCCAGCATGCCGATCCCGAGGCGCGACACCACGGGCCAGAGGTAGTCGATCTCCAGGGTCCACGACGCCGGTCGAAGAGCCTGCGGCGCGCTGGACCCGGTGGCGACCGGTGGGCTGTCCGCAGGGGGCGCGGCGGGGGCTAAGTCGGGAAACAGCCTGGCCAACAGCTCCCCAGGCTCTAGCTTCAGAAACTTGGCGTAGCCGGCCAGGAGGCTCTTGACGTACACCGGGCTCATCGTGGCGTGCAATTCGTCGCGCTCCAGCGCCTCCAGCACCCAGGGCTGGATCTTGGTCGCGTTGGTTACGTCGCGCAGGCTGACGGAGCGCGCCTCGCGGGCTTGTTTGAGCTGCTGACCGACGGACAACGCGCTCATGCGACCGCGTCTCCCGTGTCCCTCGGCTCAACCAGAATCTCCCGGGGCCGGCTGCCTTGCGGCGGCCCGATCACGCCTTCCTGCTCCATCAGGTCGAGGATCCGCGCGGCCCGCCCGTAGCCCAGCCGGAGCCGGCGCTGCAGCAGCGACGTGGAGGCCTGCCGGGTGCCCAGCACCAGCTTCTTGGCCGTTTCATAGAGCTCGTCTTTTTCCAACATGAACGCCTCGGCGGGCTTGGCTTGTTTGGCGATCAATTGCTCGTCAAACGCCGGCTGGCGCTGGGCCTTCACATGGTTCGCCACCCGCTCGATCTCCGCGTCGGTGACGAGCGCGGCCTGCGCCCGGATCGGCTTGGCCGTGCCGGGCCGGAGGAACAGCAGGTCGCCCCGCCCCAGCAGCTTGTCGGCGCCGTTGACGTCCAGGATCGTCCGCGAGTCGACCTTCGAGGCCACCTGAAACGCGATGCGCGCCGAGAAATTGGCTTTGATGACGCCGGTGATGACGTCCACCGACGGCCGCTGGGTGGCCAGGATCACGTGCAGCCCGACGGCCCTGGACAGCTGCGCCAACCGGGTAATGGCCTCTTCGATGTCCTTGGACGCGACGAGCATGAGGTCCGCCAATTCGTCGATCACAATCACCAGGTACGGCATCGGTTCCCACGTCACCGACCCGGCCCCGTCGCCGTTGGTCTTGAGCGTCTCGCAGCGCTGGTTGTAGGCGGCGATGTTGCGCACGCCGGCCTTCGCCAGCAATTGATACCGGCGCTCCATCTCGGCGACGGCCCAGGCCAGCGCCGCGGCCGCGCGCTTCGCCTCGGTCACAACAGGTGCCACGAGGTGCGGGATATGATTGAATGCCACAAGCTCGACCATCTTCGGATCGATCATCAGGAACTTCACCTGCTCCGGGCTGGCTTGGTAGAGCAGGCTGGTCAGCAAGCTGTTGAGGAACACCGTCTTGCCGGACCCGGTGGCGCCGGCCACCAGCAAGTGTGGGCAGTCGCGCAGGTCGCACACCACCACCTGCCCGGAGACGTCCTTGCCGATGGGCAGTGTCAGCGGCGAACCGACCGCCTGGAACTCGCGCGCGGTCAGGAGTTCTTTCAGATAGACGGTCGTCGACGTCGAGTTCGGCACGTCCACGCCGACGAGCCCTTTGCCGGGGATCGGGGCGATGACGTGGCAGTTGGCCGCCTTCAGCACCAGCGCCAGATCATCCGCCAGCGCCGCGATCCTCGTGATCTTGACGCCCGGCGCAGGGGCGAACTCGTAGCGGGTGACTGCGGGCCCGCGGTCGATGTTCGCGCACCGCGCTTCAATGCCGAAATCCCCGAGCGTGTCCTCCAGGATCTTCGCGTTCATCTGGAGGTCGTCGGTGAGCTGCCGCTCGGAGACCGGGGGCGGCGTCGTCAGCAAGTCCAGAGACGGCAGCTGGAAGCCGTTCTGGACCGGCCGGGGTTTCGGAGCGGCGCTCGGCAGGTTCTTCAGCTTTGGCACGACCGCGGTCGACCGGACCCGGACGCCGGATGGAAGCGCAGAGACAGGAGCAGCATCCGGTTCAGGCGACGCGACGCTGATCCGCGGCCCGCCCAGCACGGCGACTGCGGCTCCGGCCGTTCCCGCCGGCGCGTGCACCCGCAAGGTCCGAAGCCGTCCGACCGCTTCCGGAATCCGTTTGATCCAGCTCCACCACTGGCTGGGCAACCCGGCCTGATCGGACACCAGGACCCACGCCAGGCCGGCCACGCACGCGGCCAAGAGCGCCGTGCCGGTCGCGCCGAGATAATACTGCCCGGCCTGCACCAGCAAGTAGCCCACAACGCCGCCGGCCGCCACCTGGCGCTCCGGGTGTTGGCCGCCGAATGCCAGCGCCCAAAGCGTGCCGAGGCTGGTCAACAGGCATGCCACGGCGATCGTGCGCGCCGGCCATCCGGCGCCGCCATGCTCCCCCCGCCAGAGCCGCACGGCCCAGAAGCCGCACAGCAACGGCAACGTGATCGAGGCCCAGCCGAATCCGCCCCGGCTCAACGCGCCGACCCAGGCGCCGATGACGCCGCCGATATTGCGGAGCGGGACATTCGGCTCGGAGCTGAACAGCGAGAGATCGGCAGGATGGAAGGACGCCAGCGAGAGGAGGATGAACAGGCCGCTGGCCGCGGCGACCATGCCGGCGACACGCGCGGTGAATTGAGGTGGCAATAGAGTCCGGCTCAACGCGTCACCTCAGGCCAGACAGCCGTCTTACTCCGAGCGGTCTGGCGCGCCTTCGTGTGAACGTTCTGGCGTTGGTTCTTGTCGCGGGCGCCGGTCGCCGCTGCGCTCAGGGCGTCCGCCACCGCGGCCTTCCCCTTTCGGGCGCGACTCATCCTTGGAGGGGTCGTACCCAGGCTCCGCGCGCTTCTTGGAGAGATTGACGCGCCCCATGTCGTCAACCTCGATGACCTTGACGCGGACCTCGTCTCCGATCTTCACGACGTCCTCGACTTTGCTCACGTATTTGTCGGCCAGCTCGGACACGTGGACCAGGCCTTCTTTGCCGGGCAGGATTTCCACGAACGCCCCGAAGTTGAGGATGCGCTTGACCTTGCCGGTATAGATCTTCCCGATCTCCACGTCCTCGGTCAGGCCGCGGATGATCTCGATGGCCTTGTCCGAGGCGGCCGAGTCGGCGGACGCGATGTTGATCCGGCCATCGTCCTCGATGTCAATCTCCACGCCGGTCTCGGCGATGATCTGGCGGATCGTCTTGCCGCCGGAGCCGATGACATCCCGGATCTTGTCCGGGTTGATCTTGATGACGATGATGCGCGGCGCGTAGACCGAGATGGACGGCCGCGGGCTCTCGATGGCCGCCGCCATCTTATCCAGGACCGCCATGCGGGCCGGGTGGGCCTGCGCGATGATCTGCTTGATCAAGTCGATGGTCAGCCCTTCGGACAGCTTGACGTCCACCTGCAGGGCGGTCGCCCCAAGACGCGTGCCGGCGAGCTTGAAATCCATGTCGCCGATATGGTCTTCGATGCCGGCGATGTCGGTCAGAATGGCGACCTGGTTCCCTTCCTTCACCAGCCCCATGGCCACGCCGCTCACCGCGGCTTTGATCGGCACGCCGGCGTCCATCAACGCCATCGAACCGGCGCAGACCGTCGCCATGCTGGAGGAGCCGTTGGATTCCAGGATGTCCGAAACCACCCGGACCGTGTACGGGAACTCTTCCTTATTGGGGAGGACCGGCTGCAGAGCCCGCTCGGCCAACGCGCCGTGGCCGATCTCGCGCCGGCCGGTGCCTCGCATGGGCCGCACTTCTCCGACGGAGAACGGCGGGAAATTATAATGCAGCATGAACCGCTTGTAGGATTTTCCTTCGAGAGCTTCGACGAGCTGTTCGTCGTCATTGGTGCCCAGCGTGGTCACGGACAAGCTCTGCGTCTCGCCGCGGGTGAACAGGCCGGAGCCGTGCGTCCGCGGCAGCACCCCGACCTCGCAGGAAATCTCGCGCAGATCGGTGTACGATCGCCCGCCGACCCGCTTGCGGGTCTTCAACATCCACTGCCGGACGGTCTCGCGCTCGAGCTCATCGAACGCCAGCCGGACCTGGCCGGCATCGACGGTGCCGCCGGCCGGTGCGAACTGCTCCACCAACGACGCGTACAGCTCTTGCCGGGCCGTCTGCCGCGTCTCTTTGCCGGTGACCTCATTGAGCCGCTCGATCTTCGAGCCGGCTTGCTGGCGGATCGTCTTGATCAGTTCTTCCGGTGCTTTGGAGATGCCGAGCTTGGCGGCTTTCGGCTTGCCGGCTTTCCGCGCCAGCTCGTCTTGCAAGGCGACGAGCTTGAGGACCTGCTCATAGCCGAAGGCGATCGCGTCCACCATCTGCTCTTCAGGGACTTCCTTGAAGCCGCCTTCGAGGGACAGCACGCCCTCGCGGGTGCCCTCGACGATCAAGTCGATGGGGCTTTGCGCCAATTGCTGGTACGTCGGGTTGACGACCAGCTGGCCGTCCACCAGGCCGACGCGGACCGCGCCGATGGCGAGCTTCGGATACGGCAAGGAAGAAATCTGCAGGGCGGCGGATGCGCCCACGACCGCCAGGATATCCGGATCATAGGCCCCATCGGAGGACAAGCAGGTGGCGATGATTTGGACTTCGTGCTGGAAGCCGTGGGGGAACAGCGGGCGGATCGGCCGGTCGATGAGGCGGGACGTGAGGACTTCCTTTTCTGTCGGACGCCCTTCCCGCTTGAAAAACCCGCCCGGGATCTTACCCGCGGCGTACGTGCGTTCTCGATAATCCACCGTGAGCGGCACCATCTCGGGGGAGATCAAGAGGTTCGGATTCGGCGCGTAGCAGGCGGTGACCAGGACGACCGTGTCCCCCTGCTGGACGACCACGGAGCCATCGGCCTGCTTGGCGACCTTGCCGGTTTGCAGAGACAGGGTGCTCGTGCCTAAGGACGCGGAGACGGTGTGGGTCATGTGGAAAGGGGCGGCTGGGTTGCGGGGACGATCATTTCCGGAGGTCGAGTGCCTCCAGGATCTTCCGGTAGCTCGCCTCATCCTGTCGCTTGAGGTACTCGAGCAGCCGGCGTCTGAGCGTCACCATTTTTAGAAGTCCTTGCCGGGAATGGACATCGTGCCGGTGCGTCTTGAAGTGGCCGGACAGGCCGTTGATCCGCTTGGTGAGCAGCGCCACCTGCACGGCCGGCGACCCGGTATCCGACTCGTGCTGCTGGAACTGCTTGATCACCGACGTTTTCTCGGTCGTCGCTGTCGTCGTAGGGCTCGCGTTCGCCATCATGGAATCGGTAGTATACCTCGTTCTTCCGGCGTGGTCAAGAAAACAAACCCGAAGAGCAGCCTGTAAGCCGAGTTCTGTCCCCCCGCTGGTTTGTCCTACGTAGGACAAATCAAAGCCGCAGGGGGGATGGTCATCCATCTGGGCCCCGCCTTGCGACGAGGCTCGTGCGGCCCACCTTCCCGACCTTCCGCCGCTGGCGGAATTTGAGCGGACCACCGTATCCCTTTCGGGTGTCAGGGTGTTTGGCCTTGCTCCGCGTAGAGATTGCCGCGTTTCACGTCATCCCCGCGGCTTTGATTTGCCCTGCGAAGCAGGACAAATCAGCGGGGAGTACTCGTCTCTGTGGCTCTGATCCTCACCCCTTGCGGGGCGGTCCCGCTGTTAGCGGGATACGCTGTCCATTGGAGCTCGGACTTTCCTCCCTCCCCGCCCACAGGATACTCCCTAGGCGGGGAGAGCGACCATCCGGCTGCCCTTCGGGTTGTCAATCAGCGATCCGATCGCCTGGCGACCGCCTCGCGCGCGAGGCGATCCGCCTGCGTGTTGAACTCGCGGCGGACATGTTCAATGCTTAGCTGGTCGAATGCCGTGCTGGCCTCTTTCACTTTCTCATACAGCGGCCGGAGCCCCTGATTGCGCACCCGGTAGCTGCCGGCGAACTGCTTGACGAGGAGCTCGCTGTCGCTCTTGACCGCCAGCCGGCGCCACCCGCGGGCCTGCGCTTCTTGGAGCGCGCACAACAGCGCCGAGTACTCCGCGACGTTATTGGTCGTCTCGCCGAGGTATTTGCGCAGCTTCAGCACCGGCTTGCCATTCCGATCCAGGAACACCGCGCCGCAGCCGGCCGGCCCGGGGTTACCCGAGCTGGCGCCGTCGATGTAGACCTGGACGGCCTCTTCGGACATCGTTATGCCGGCCGCGTGCTATCCGCATACTGGTCCAAGTACAAAATCCGGGTGCAGGTTTGGCACGTCACGAGCCTCGCGTTCAGCTTCACCTCATGCACGACCTGTGGCGGCTGGATCATCTGGCAGCCGCTGCAGGAATTCCCGACCAGCGGCACCATGGCGACGCCTTCACGGTTGGCGAGGATCCGCTCGTAGAACGACAACGCGTCCCGCTCGATCAGCGGCACGATCTCCTGCCGCCGGCGCTCCAGGGTCGCGACCTGGGCCTTGAGCTCGTCCATCTCGCGCGCGACCTGCTGCTCCTGCGTGCGCAGTTCGGCCTGGCGTTCCCCGACGCGCGCGACCTGCGCCTTATGCTCTTTGGATGCCTGCTCGACCGCCTCCAGCAGCTTGATGATCTCTTCCTCTAAGAGCGAGGCGTCCGCCTTGGACTGCTCGATCTCGTGCTGGATGGCCGTGTATTCCTTGTTCGTTTTGACCTGAAAGAGCTGGCCTTGGAGCTTCTTGGTAGTGCCTTCCCGCGTGGCCAGCTCCATTTCCTTCTCTTTCTGCTGCAGCTGCACGGCTTTCAGTTTCGCTTCGACGGCCTGCGCCGCCGCCTGCTCCTGCTGCACGGTCTCCTTGAAGCGGGCCAACGCCTGCGGCTTCTGCTGGAGCTGCCGGCGCAGCTCGAAGAGCTGCCCGTCCACGTCTTGCAGTCTGCGCAATGTCTCGATCTGTTCCGGCATCTTCAGTCTACCTTAAAAGACATGGGCGATAGAGGATTCGAACCTCTGACCTCATGCATGTGAGGCATGCGCTCTAACCGGCTGAGCTAATCGCCCGCGAGAAAAAACGTCCCTGGCGCTTCCGGGGTTCCGGAATCGCCTCAGAATTGAAGAGTGTAGTTTAACCCTTACGGGGACTGGTGTAAAGGGAAATGGGCCGTTGGGTAGCGTCTCATGTTGGCGGGTCCTGCCACGGGCCAGCCCCACGGCATCCTCGCGGGAGGTTTCCTGAGAGCCGATCGTGCGGCCCCCCATCCCCCGCAGCGGCTGCGTGGGGCACCCCGGCCCGTGTCACCCGCCACACTGAGACACGCCCGGGTTGGCAGGCGTCTCTCGTCGATGGGCGGGGACGGCAAGGCGATCAGGGAGCGGCATGAATGGCGAGCGACCGAGCTGGGGGCCCCACGGAGTGGGGTGGCGAGGAAGTGTCGCACGGCGCGGGCCGTGCGACCGAACGGCTCCCACGCTGGGCAAGCCGGAGCGGTGACGCGAACTGATCGGCGAGCCATGCCCCGCCTATGAAAGTGAGACACCACCGGGCCGTTGAGCAACAGTGGTGGGCCGGGGACGGATCGAACGTCCGACCAAGTGGTTATGAGCCACCTGCTCTACCACTGAGCTACCGGCCCCCGAAACCATTGCCTGCGGACAGGGTCGGTCCGCTCGTGGCTATATGACGTAGCTCTTTTCCTGGGAGAATGTCAGCTCCAGGAAGTTGCGCAGCCGGCGGCTGCGGGTCGGATGGCGAAGCTTGCGCAACGCCTTCGCTTCGATCTGCCGCACGCGTTCGCGGGTCACGTTGAACATCTGGCCCACCTCTTCGAGCGTCCGGGGCGAGCCGTCGTGCAGCCCGAAGCGCAGCAGGAGCACCTGCTGCTCGCGTTCGGAGAGGCTGGTGAGGACTTCCTCGATCTGCTCTTTCAACATGCTGTAGGCCGTCGCGTTGGCCGGGGAGACGGCGCGCTTGTCTTCGATGAAGTCCCCGAAATGGGTGTCGCCGTCCTCGCCAACCGGCGTCTGCAGGGAGATCGGTTCCTGGGCGATCTTGAGGATCCCCCGCACCTTGTCGACCGGGATGCCGGTAGACTTCGCGATCTCTTCCGGCGCCGGCTCGCGGCCGGTCTCCTGCACGATCGCCAGCGACACGCGGACCAGCTTGTTGATCGTCTCGGTCATGTGCACCGGGATGCGGATGGTGCGGGCCTGGTCGGCGATGGCGCGGGTGATGGCCTGGCGGATCCACCAGGTCGCGTACGTGGAGAACTTGTAGCCCCGGCGGTACTCGAACTTCTCCACCGCCTTCATGAGGCCGATGTTGCCTTCTTGGATCAGATCCAGGAAGGACAGCCCCCGGTTGGTGTACTTCTTGGCGATGCTGACCACCAGCCGCAGGTTGGCCTCGACCAGGGATTTCTTCGTGCGCGTGTACTCGATCTCGCGCTGGCGGATGTTCTTCAGCGCCTCCCTCATCTGGTCCGGCTTGCCGCCGAGCAGCCGGAGCTTCTCCCGGCGCAGTTTCAGCACCTCCCGCCGCCGGGTCGTCGAGCCCTTGCCGCCGGTGCGGCGCGCGTGGGCCAGCTGCCGGTCCACGTTGTCGACTCCCCGCAAGAACTGCTCGAGCCGGCTGACCACCCATTCGATCGCGCGGATCGTGAGATGGTACTCGGCGATCAGCACGCGGATGCGGCCGCCCGCCTGCGTCGCGCGCATGCGCGTGCGCAGCTTGACCAGCCGGGCCACCAGCTCCTCGCGGCGGAGGTTCGGGTCGTCCTTGACGTAGTCCTCCGGCGCGAAGCGGCCTTCGATCAGGACGTCGATGAGCTCCAGCAGCTCCCGGCGGACAAAGGGCAACTGCAGGACGGCATCGCGGAATGCCAGCTCCGCCGCTTCGATCCGCTTGGCCAACGACAGCTCCTGCTCCCGGGTCAACAGCGGGATCTGGCCCATCTGGCGCAGGTACATCTTCACCGGGTCATCCAGGTGCTTCAATTCCTGGACCGGGGGGGCCTCCCCCGGCTCGCCGTCTTCGTGAGTCGTGGTGTGGTGCGCGTGAGCGTGCGCTTTCTCGTCGGCCCCGTGGGCGGCCCGGGCGTGCGGCGGCTTGTTGCCGTTGCCCGGCGCGGCAGGCGGGCGCTTGTCGACGATCTCGATGTTCTCCTTGCCGAGCAACGCCAACAGCTGCTCGATCTCCTCGGGCGACGCCACGTCCTCCGGCAAGAGGTGGTTCAGCTCTTCGTACGTCAGACGGCCTTTGTTCCGCCCGAGCGTAAGGATACGAGCGAGACGTTCGTTTAACGGCTTGCGCTTCGACACCCCCATCCTGCTCTATCCCTCCTTGCCTGCCGGCACTGTGTTTTTGACCAACTGCTGATACTGCTTGTCGATCGTCGTGGTCATGATCAACAAACGTTTATACTCATCTTCGCTGCCCAGCTCCTGGGCCACGCGGATCTGTTCGCGCACCTGTTCCCGCTGCCGCTGCAACGCGTCGCGCCGGAGCCGCTGGACGCATTTGCGCAGCGCCTCGTCCTGGCCCGGTTCCGCCTGCGCCACACCCACCAAATCCGAGACCAGCGCCCCCGCCTCGTCGTCGCGAAGACGAGAAATCACCTGAGCGGGCGTGGGCTGCGCGCGCCCTTGGGCGCGCAGCTCGCAGATGACGTCGAGGATCCGCCGATACCGGCGGTCCGTAATGTCCTCAAGGACGATCTCCCCTTGTAGTGTATCCCATCTCGCCGGCTGATCCAAGACCAGCGCGGTAAACAATTGCTCGGCGCTCTGCCCACCTGTCCGACGCTGAACCGGGGCCGCCGCGGCCGTCCCGTTTGTCGAAGATCCCGCCCGAGGCGGGGCGGCGGGACCTCTGGGCGGCGACGACGAAGCATGCAGGCGGATCTTTTCCAGCTCCTGCGCCATGGCCTGGGCGTTCACATTCAATCGGTCGGCTAGCAGACGCACGTACTCGGCGCGCAGCATCGCGTTAGGCACCCGCGCGATGGTCGCCAGGACGCTCTGGGCGGCGCGCACCTTGTCGTCCGGGTGGCGCAGATTATACCGCTTGGCGGCGCAGGCTGTCAGGAACTCAATCAGGCCGAGCGACCGATCGATCAGTCCTTGAAGCGCCGGCGCGCCATGGGCCTGCACGAATTCATCCGGATCCACCCCGGCCGGCAGCTGGGCGACCGTCACCTGCATCCCCTGCTCGACCAGCACATCCAAGCCGCGGAGCGCGGCCGCCTCGCCGGCGGCATCCGCGTCAAACGCCAGCACGACCCGGTCCGTATACCGGGCCAGCAGGCGCGCCTGATCCGGCGTGAAGGCCGTGCCCAGCGGAGACACGGTCTGCGGAAAGCCGGCTTGCCACAGGAGCGCGCAGTCAAAATACCCTTCCACCACGATGGCGAGCTTGGCCTTGACGATGGCGTCCTTGGCCTGGAGCAGCCCGAACAATTGGCGGCCCTTGCTATAGACGGACGTTTCCGGGCTGTTCAGATACTTCGGGTCCTGGCCGGCCAGGCTCCGCCCTCCAAATCCCAGCACCCGGCCCCGCGGGTCCTGGATCGGGAACAGCAGCCGTCCGCGGAACCGGTCCACCAGTCCGCGCTTCCCGCGCAAGATCAATCCGGTCTGCTCCAGCAGCTCCTGCGGAATGCGGGATCGTTTGGCCGCCTGCAGCAGATGGTCGCCGCCGGACGGCGCATAGCCCAGATGGAACGTCTCGCGCGTCCGCTCCGCGACGCCCCGCGTGCGCAGGTAGTCCCGCGCCGGCCGGCCGGTCGACGGCGAGGCCAGCATGCGCTCGTAATACTGCGACGCTTTCGCCAGGATCTCCAGCAACCGATCCCGTTCCCCGCTGCGCGACGCGTCTCCCTGGTCCGGCACCGGCACGCCGACCTGCTCGGCGACTTGCCTGACGGCCTCGGGAAACGTCAGCCGCTCCTGTTGCATCAAGAACGAGAACACGTTGCCGCCGACGCCGCAGCCAAAGCAATGGAAAATCTGCTTGTCGGTATTCACGTGGAACGACGGCGTGCGTTCTTTATGGAACGGGCATACCGCCTTGTAATGCCGGCCGGCCCGCTTCAGCGGGACATAGCGGCTGATCACGTCGACGATGTCCGCGCGCGCTTGAATGTCGTCCAAAATTTGCTCAGGGATCAAGGCCATTCGTCTGTCAGACCTGCGGGGGCAGCGTCAATCCGGGAATCAACTCTCCGCGGCCGGCGCCTCCGGGATAGCAATTCGCCGTGCCGGAAATGGCGCGGGCTGCCGTGGACACCAGCGGCCGGCCCACGAGCGAGCGGCTCCACACGCTGTACGCCAGGTACCGCGGTCCTGCGGCGAGGATCATCAGCATGACGACGCCGGCCCACCAGAACCCGCGCGCGGCGCCGAGCGTCAGGCCACCCCATTGCACAAGCCAGGCCGGCAGCTGCGCTTTGATCACCGACGCGAGGGACCGCGCGGCAAGCCGCACCAGGAGAAAGGCGCCGAAGGCCAACAGCGCGACGAACGCTATGAACTCCATCGCGTCGAGATCAACCGGTAGTCGCGCTGAAACCCCCCCGGCGAGGGGGCCGTAGAAATTACAGGCAAGAGCCGTGGCCGTCACAAGGCCGGCCAGGCCGAATAATTCCGTCAGGAACCCGCGCCGGTAACCGGTATAACTGGTTCTGATGACAAGAGTTAGAAGAAGAAGGTCAACCCAATTGGGCCACGTCGCAGCACCTGCTTTCTTTGCGCAAGTATATCACACGCTTCGCGAAAGCGTCAAGGTAGCGCTACCCGTGGTCAGTGTCTCATGTTGGCGTGTCCTGCCACGGGCCAGTCCCACGGCATCCTCCCCCCCGCCGCTTTGTTTCGCAAAGCGAAACAGCGGGGGTGCGGGCTGCGTGGGGCGCCCCGGCCCGTGTCACCCGCCATACTGAGACACGCCCCTGGTGGCAGAAGTCTCTCGTCGATGGGCGGGGACGGCGAGGCGATCAGTGCGGCGATGGGTGACCGGAGCGTTCTGCCGTCCGCGCGCAAGTCCCGTACGGCGGTGTCCGCGCAGCGGCCGCCCCGGGACGAGCACGGACGGCAGAAGCGCGCAGGGCAAGACCCATCGCCGCACGGCGAGCTGATCGGTGAGCCAAGCCCCGCCCAGGAACGTGAGACACCGCCTACCCGTGATGCGGGTTGACGTGACGGTTGAAGGCGCGGCGGGAAGGCCGGTTATTGCGTGGCGCGCACCTTGACAATGCGCAACTCCTCCATGATCGCGTCGAGCTTCTGGAGGATGGTCTGGTGGTCCGCCAGGAGGGCGTCGAGCTTCTTTTCAATCGCCGCCAATTCCATCGAGGACGGCTCGCGCTCGGCAAGCGCGCTGGTTGCCTGTTGGCCGAGGACGGCGAATACGACCAAGACCACGCCGATACTGAGGCTGATCAACCATCGTTTCATCACACGCTCCTTTGCTGGCTTACGGCGCCGCTTGGCCGGTTGCGGCAGCCGGAATCGCCGCCTGCGTCCGCGGTTGGGCCTCTGGGCTGCCCAGGTGCACGGTCATGAAAATGAGCAGGTCCAACTGGTCCTGGCCTGACGGCGTCTGTTCGCGTCGATTCGTAAACAGCCACCCAAGCACTGGGATATCGCCGAGGATCGGCACTTTGCTCTCCGTCACGCGCTCGGCCTGCCGCTTGAGGCCGCCGATGGCCAGCGTCTGGTTGTCCTGCAACCGGACTTGCGTTTCGGCTTTCTGGACGTCGAAGTCCGGGAAGACGATCCCGGACGCGAAGGTCCGGTCCGCCCCGACCGTGGTGATCTCCGGCTTGACGTCCATGACGATCTCCCGCTGCGGGTTGACGTGCGGGGTCACTTTCAGGATGATCCCGGTCGAGCGGGTCTGGAAGCCGGTCACGGTGGCGCGGCCGGTGGACGAGTCGATCGAGAAGTGCGGGATGTTCACGTCGGTCCCCACCTGGATGCTGGCCTGTTGGTTGTTCAGCGTGACGATGGTGGGATTCGACAGCACCTTCGTGTCTACCCGGGACTTGAGCATATTCAAGGTGGTCGTCAGCGTCCCGAGATCGATCGTGCCGAAGGTGAACTGCCCGCCGTTCTCCGGAACGCGGCCCTTGCTGAGCACGGCACCGGTCGTCGGGCTAAACGTGCCGGACCGCGGGATAAAGGCAGACCCTGGATCGCCGAAGTCCGCTCCGCCTGGCCACGGAAACGTGGTGGGGGCAATCGCCGTATCGATGCTATACCCGATGCTGTCGAACCAGTCGATCCCAAGGTTCTCATCCCGCGTCAGGCGGGTCTCGACGAACTTCGATTCGATGTGCACCTGCGGGGTCGGATAGTCCAGCCGCTTGATGACCTGCTTGAGCTGGAACACTTGCGCCGGCAGGTCGGTCACGATGACGGTGTTGGTGCGGTCGTCGAACTTGATCTTGCCGCGGTCGGACAGCATTTCGTTCACGACCTCGGAGACCTCTTTGGCCTTGGCATAGCCCAGGGGGAAGACCTCGGTCGCGAGCGCCTCCTGCTCGACGGCGTCCAGCGTCATGACCCGGATGACCTTGCCTTTGCGGTCATAGGTGAAGCCGTACGTCCGCAGGATGATGTCCAGCGCCTGCTCCCAGGGCACGTTCGTCAGCTTGATCGTGATCAGCCCTTCGACAGCCGGCCCGGCGACGATATCCACGCCGCTCTTCAGCGCGATCACCCGCATGACCTGGCGGATGTCCGCATCCTTGAAGTCGATGCTGATCAGACCGGGCGCCTCCGGCTCAGGCGCCGGCTGCACCTCGGCGGCCGGCTCGAGGTCCGCGGGCTGCTGGGCTCCAGGCTCCTCCGCCCATACGGCGCCTCCCTGCCCGATCAGGCCCCACCATAGCACGACCATCACCACGCTTGTCAGCCGCATATTCACTGCCGCGTCCCTCCTGTTGCTTGAGTGCCTTCCTGGGGCAACCTTTGATTGTCAAACAACATCTGCAGGACCAGGGGCTTGCCCTCGCGCACCAACACGACCGAATCCGAACGGATCTCCTGCACTTCGTACTCGCCGAGGCTATCGCCGACCTTCACTTCCGTGTCATTGATGAGCGCGATGGACCGGCCGGCCGGGTCCCACACGATGCCGGCCAGGGAGAGCGCGGAATAGTCTGCGCCGCCCGCGTCGGCGCCCCCGATGAAGCGACCCTCGCGGACCAGCGCGACGAAGGGATCCCGGCGGTCCTTCGGTTCGTAGCCCGACGCGTGCGACGGTTCCTCCGCCGCCCAGGCCGGCGCGCTGAACGCCACAGCGATCAACGCCGCCACAAGAGGGCGCGGCATCATGACGACGGCTCCGTCGAGAAAAAGCCGACCAACACCAGCTTGATCACGTGGCGCCGGACCTCGCGGCCGCTCGCCACGCGAAGGATCCGGATCTGCACGGGTTGCGGATCAGATTCAAGGCGGCTCAGGAACCGGCCCAGCTGATGGAGCCCGCCAAGCGCTTCAATCTTGATGGCGACTTCCTTATAGAGAGCCGGCTGCGCAGGCGCGGCATCGCCGGAAGCCGGCGGAAGCGCGTCGATCGACCGTTGCGGGGTGATGGTTTGGATCTTGATTCCGCTGTCGTTCGCCAGATCGGAGAGCCGCTCGATGACCGGCAACACCCCGTCCGCTGAGGGCAAGGCGGCGCGCAGCCGGCCCACATCGCCGTCGAGCTGCACCGACTCTTGCTGCCACTGGGGCTGCTGGGCGATCGCCTGCTCGATATGGGTCAACTGCGTCTTCCTGGTGCGCACCTCATGCCCCAGCCGCCAGGCGTTCCGAAGCAGCGGCGTGAACGCATAGGCATAATAGGCCCATAGACCCAGCGCTGCAAGCGCGATCAGGCCGATCACCTCCCGGCGCCGGCGGGCGTCGAGCGCGGTCTTGGCGACTGAAAATGGGATCTTCATGGCTGGGCCTGGGCAGGCGGGACGAGGGTCCCTAAGATGGTGAACTCGACCAGCTCGATCTCGCCGTCCTGCACCCGCTTAATCTCTTCGATCTGGATATCCCGGACCGTTTCGGAAAACCCCGGATCCGTTTTCAAATCCTTGACGAGCTGGCCGATCCGGACCATCTCCTCCCCGCCGTGCACGATCGCGCGCCCGGCCAGCGTGAAGCCCTTGGCCGCGTCCACGGACAAATCGGTGAACCAGACGCCGTCAGGCGTCACGTCGGACAGGACGTTCAGATGGCGGGCCCAGCGGGACCGCGCCCGGTCCAGGCGGCGGTACACCGCCTGCTGGCTGCGCAACGCATCCACCGATTGCTTCAACTGATCGACCGCTTGCTTGCGCGTTTCCAGCTGTTTGATCTGCGCGGACAGCCGCGCCAGCTGCGCCTGCTCCACGCCCTGGATCAGCAAGAGCAAGGCGGACACGCCGACGAGCGCACCGGACAGCAGCAGCGCCAGCGGCGACCGGGGAAATTGCTGCCAGGAAGCGGCCTGCGGCTTGCGGGAGGCTTCGGGCAATAGGTTGATCGCAATCATCCGCTCGTCCGGAGGGCCAGCCCGTACGCGACGAGGAACTGGGGATTGAGGCCCCCGGCCACCGTCCAGAGCTCCAGGGGTTGCACCAGATGGCTCTTCAGCGCGTCCATGAAACCCGGGCACTGCGTCAAACCGCCGCTCACCAGGATCCGTTCCGGGGTCGTGCCGAACCGGCTCTCGAAGAAATCGAACGACAACTGCAGGTCGGTCGTAAACGATTCGCACCGCATCTTCATCGCGTCCTGCCACTCCGGCCCGGCCGGCGCAGGCTGCTGCAGCTGCGCGGCGACCGCGCCCGCATCCCGGTTGAGCTGTTCGGCCATCTCATGGGCGAGCTTCTGGCTTCCCCACGGGATGTCGCGCACCAAATACGGTACGCCGCCCTTCAGGATGACCAGGTTCGTCCATTGCGCGCCGATGTTGATCAAGGCTTGGGTCCCGGTATGCGCGTTGCCGTTCGCCGACGCCGTGAAGGCGTTGGCCAGCGCCAGCGCGTCCACATCGACCAGAGCCGGCTCCAGCCCCGCCTGTTTCAGGCAGGCGACGCGCTGCTCCAGCAGATCGCGTTTACAGGCGACAATCAGCACCCACATCTTCTTGCCCTGGGATGCGTCCGCCGTGCCCAGCAGCGTCCCATCCAGCACCACGTCCTGGATCTGAAACGGCAGATGCCGCTGGGCTTCGAAGGGGAGCGCTTGAGCCAGTTCCCCCGGCGACAGCACCGGCATCTCGACGACCCGCATGATGACCGATTGGCCGCAGACCGACAGATTGACCGCGCTGACCGGCAGCCCGAGCCCGCCGGCGGCCTCCTTGATCGCCGCGGTGACCTGCTCATCGGAAGACCCCTGCAGCGGCACCAAGCGCTGGCCGAGGATCGGGCGCCCCCCGCCGGGTTTGCGCGGGCCGAGCGCGACCAGCTTGATGGAGGAAGAGCCGATGTCCATGCCCACGGTCAATTTCGGCTCGCGGGGCGTGACGGTCGCCAGACGCTGGAGACGGTGCCATCCGGATTGCATGGCATCGGCCAGCGGGAGCGGCAGCTTCATGAAGCGTTGCGGAGCCTCACCTGCGTCCGGAGGGGGTTCGGGGTGATACCCATGCTGCCGCCGGGAAGCCGGTTCGAGGTCTGTTGGACATTGAGGCGCACGGTGACCGTCCGGCTGCTGTGCACGTAATCGATGAGGAACGACGCGGCGTCGTTGGCCAGCACGCGGCACGCCGAATAGTCCGCAATCACCGTGTCAGCCGCGGCGGATTGACACCGCATCAGTTGCGAGCCGTTCCGAAGGTAATGCACCCACCCGCCGTTCGTCGTGTCATTGCCCCAGCAAATCGCGTTCGCCGTGCAGCCCGATACATTGTACCCGCGATCGACCTGGAAATTCAACCGCGTCGCGCCTCCCGCCGGCGTATCGCCGTTCGCGGCCGTCAGCTCGGTGTCGATGTTGCCGGCCTCATGCAGTTCCTTGCCCACGAGGTCAAGCGCCCGGCGGGCCTCCTGCTGCACGGCGACAAAAGCCTCGCTCGACCAGAATGAGTTGTTGCTGATGAAGAGGGTCATGAAGACGACGGCGATGATCCCGCTGAAGATCACGGCGACGATGAGTATTTCGACCAGGGTAAAGCCTCTCGCGGCGTTCATGAGCGGCACGTCATCAAGGTGGTCAGCATCGCCGGCGATTCGACGACGCCGTCGCCATCCGCATCGCTGGCGCTCAAGGTTCCATTAATCCATGAACATTCCCCGATCACCCGTTCCCGGTGGCGCCAGCACACCGCGACCGACACGTTGATCGGGTCCAGCGACGTGTTAGCCACCGGCTTGGTGTGCCATTCCCCGGAGCCGGTCTGGTTCGTCGCGCAATAATCGCTCTGCAGCGCACCGCCGTTGAGGTCCCGGCACGTCACCACCACCAATTCGTTCACATTCTGCACGCTCTTGCCGCCGCCGCCGTTGGCCGACGTGTCCGCCAGCCAGGCATCCCAGGAGGCGCCCACCGTCGAGACGGCCGAGGGCAGCGTGCCGGCGGCGCAGCCGCTGTTGAGCTGCCGCAAGCGCTCCATCACGCGGCTGGCGTCGTTCATCCCCCACGTCAGATTGCGCGCGTGCTCGTTGAGGGTCAGCTGGCCGAGGAACGCGCCCAGCAAAGCCGTAATGCCGACCGCCAGCAGGGCCGCGGCGAGCATCAGCTCCACGAGGGTCATGCCCACGTCGCGCCGATGAGAAGAAAACGGCCCCAGGCTCCTCGCCCCGGGGCCGTTTCCCGCATCCATTGATGGAACGCGCTGCTTTGACCTTAACAGCCGCTGGCAGTCGCGTCGATCGTCGATTCCGCCGTCCAGTCCGCCGGGGCCGCGCACGTCGCATCGGCGCAGTTGCAGTGGCGGAGCAGCCCGGCTTCCGAGGCGAAGAACCGCCGGGTGCCCGTAGTGAGCGGCGTCCCCGGGACCGAGTTCAGCGTGTACGTGCTCGCCGTGCCCGTGTAGATGTAGCTGTACGGCCCGACCGCCGTCAAGGCATTCAACGCGACATCATACGCCGGCGGCCCGTAGTCCGGGGTGGCGTTGGTGTACATGTCGGCTCGCCAGTTCGCCGACAGCGGGTAGGTGTTGTTGACCGACCGGTACATCTCCAGCGAGCTGACCAGCGCCCGCAGGTTGCCGATCGAGGCGGACTCGTTGGCCGTGGTCCGGCCACGTAACACGTTCGGGATCGCGATCGCCGCCAAGAGCGCGATGATCGCGACGACGATCATCACTTCGATGAGGGTGAACCCTCGTTCATGAAGCCGTTTCATCTGTGCCTCCTTATAAGCATGAAGATAAAGGCCTGTGACACGCCTCGCGCACCTTGTGCGTTGCTTCCCGTCGCCTCCTTCCGGTTCGATTGTCAAAGAAAAACGCCAGTGCCGTCTAGGACAATGGCGTACCTTGAAGTCCTCGCAACGGCAACCCAGCCACCCTGAAGAAGACCACGACCGCGGCAGCGCCGGTCCCGGGAAGAACCGCTGCTGCCCGCCGCTCGCTTCCCAGGGTCTGTGGTGTTCCGACCCCGCCTCACAGCGAGTGTGGCTTTTCGTCGAACAACTCTACTATGCCATAGGCGGGTAGGCCCCGTCAAGCATTTTGAGCCCCGCGAGCCCGCAAGGGAGCCGCTAGCGGCCGAGGACGGATGTAATGGTCAAGACCGGCATGAACAGCGCGATGACGATGGCGCCGATGACCAGCCCCAGGAAGGCGATGATGAGCGGCTCGATCAGGGCGGTCAGGCCGGAGACGGCCGTATCCACCTCGCTCTCATAGAAATCGGCGATCTTGGTCAGCATCGTCTCCAAAGCGCCCGTCTTCTCCCCCACCGAGATCATCCGGGTCACCATGACCGGGAAGACCGGGCTCTTGGTCAACGGGTCGGCGATCGTCGCGCCTTCCTTGATGCTGGCCCGGGCGTTGATCACGGCCCGCTCGACGACCATGTTGCCGGCGGTCTTGGCGACAATCTCGAGGGAGGTGAGGATCGGCACCCCGGATTTCACCAGCGTCGACAGGGTCCGCGCGAAGCGGGCGATGGCCACTTTCTGCACGAGCTTGCCGATGATCGGCAGCTTCAGACATGTCTGGTCGAACCACAGCTGCCCCCTCTTGGTTCGGATGTAGGTCCGAACGCCGACGGCCAGCCCAATGGCCGCCAGGATCTCCAGCAGGATGTGCTGCCGGAGCCAATCGCTGACGGCCAGGAGGACCCGCGTGGGCAACGGCAATTGCGCTCCGAGGCTGGTGAAGATCTGCTTGAACTGCGGCACGATCACGATCACCAGGAAGGCGGTGATGCTGAAGGCCATGAACGACACGAGGGCGGGATAAAACAGGCTGGCGAGGACCTTGCGGCGGAGGGCATCGCTCTTTTCCAGATAGGTGGCCAGCCGGTCCAGGATCTCATCCAAGTGGCCGGACGACTCCCCGGCCTTCACCATGTTCATGAAGAATTCCGAGAAGACCCCGGGATGCTTGCCCAGGCTCGCGGACAGGCCGGCGCCGCCTTCCACCTCGTCCTTGACGCGTTTGAGCACCTGGCGGAAAACCTGGTGCTCCACCTGTTCCACCATCGCGTCGAGGGCGACAAGGATCGGGATCCCGCTATTCACCATGGTAGCCAGCTGGCGCGAGAAGATCACGAGCTGGTTGAGCGGCACCGTCGGCCGGCCGATTGGCATGATCCCGCGGCGCGGCTCGTGCTCTTGGACGGACAGGACGACGAAGTCCTGCTTCCAGAGCTGCTCGACCAGGGCTTGGCGCGAGTCGATCTGCAGCGTCCCGTTGTGGGTCTGGCCGGTCCGGTCTTTCACGGTATAGGCAAAGGTTGGCATCGCGTTATTCCTCAGCGGTAACCTGGAACACTTCTTCCAGCGTCGTCAGCCCCAGCGCCGCCTTCTTCAGGCCGTCGTCGCGCAACGTGGTCATGCCCAGCACCTTGATCGCATGCTGCTTGATCTCCCAGGACGGGGTCTTGTCCACGATCAACTCCCGGACGCGCTCATCGAGGGCCAGCACTTCCAGGATGCCCATCCGGTCCCGGTACCCGGTTTTATTGCACTGGCTGCAGCCCTTCGCCTGGTAGAACGTGGTCGTGGACAGCCGTTCAGCCGCCCCCAGCTTCGCCAGCAGCTCCGCCGGCGGCTTGTACGGCTGCCGGCACTTCTGGCACAGCTTGCGGACCAGCCGCTGCGCTTCGATGAGCGTCACGCTCGAGGCGACCAGGAACGGCTCCACGCCCATGTCGATCAACCGGGTGACCGCCGAGGACGCGTCGTTGGTGTGCAGCGTGGAGAGCACGAGGTGCCCGGTCAGGCTGGCCTTCATGGCGATGTCCGCGGTCTCGAAGTCCCGGATCTCCCCGATCATCACGACGTCCGGATTCTGCCGCAGGATCGAACGCAGCCCGGAGGCGAACGTCAGGCCGATCTCCGGATTGACCTGCACCTGGGTGATGCCTTCCAGTTGATATTCCACCGGGTCTTCAATCGTCACGATGTTCCGGCCCGGCACGTTGAGCTGGCTCAGGATCGCGTACAACGTCGTGGACTTCCCCGAGCCGGTCGGCCCGGTCACCAGCACCATCCCGTAGGGCCGCTTGACGATCTCCTGGAACGCCTCAGTGTCTTCAGGCAGGAACCCGAGATGGTCCAGCCCCAGCGACACCCGCCGCAGGTCCAAGACCCGCAAGACGATCTTGCTGCCGTGGACGACGGGCAGCACCGAGACCCGGAAGTCGACTTCTTGCGTCTCCAGCCGTACCTTGAACCGGCCGTCTTGCGGCAGGCGCCATTCCGTGATGTCCAGCCCGGACAGGATCTTCAGGCGCGTGAGTACCGCGTTCTGGATGGCCTTCGGCAGCGCATGGACCTCGACCAGGCGGCCGTCGATCCGGAACCGGACCTGCAGGCCGTCTTCGCGAGGCTCCAGGTGGATGTCGGAGGCGCGCTGCTTCAGCGCGTCGACCAGCACGAGGTTGATGAGCTTGACGACCGGCGCCTCGTCCGACTCCCGGGACAGCACCAACTGCACCACGCTTGCCAGGGAATCTTCCGCGACGTCCTCCTCGACGCCGTCCCCCTGGCCGTTCTCCATGCCGCCGCTCAGCGAAGCGCTTGACACCTCGTAGGCCTGCTCGATCGCCCGGCGGATCTCCGCCTCCGGCGCCAGGACCGCGTCGACCGCGTATTGCGTCAGGACCTTCAGGTCATCCAACGCGAAGATGTTGAGGGGATCCGCCATCGCGACGACCAGCCGCTCGCCGAACCGCGAAATGGGGATCACCGTGTATTGCCTGGCGACCCGCTCCGGAATCAGGCGGGCGACGGTCGGATCCACGCGGTATTTGGTCAGCGAGATCGTCGGGATGCCGAGGTCCTCGGCCAGGAGGCCGTAGAGCTGCTGCTCGGTCATCAGCCCGCGATCGACCAGCAGGCGCACGAAGTTCTTCTTGCCGCCGCCTGACTCCTCAAGCACCTTGGCGAGCGCCTCCTTGGACACCAACCCTTTCGTGGTCAGCGCCTCGGTGAGTCGTGTTTTTAGACTAGGCATCGCAGAGCCTCACGCTTCAACCAGCTCGCCGACCGTCGTTCTGAACACTTCATCCAGCGAGGTCACGTGGCCGATGACTTTCTGCAGGGCGTCTTCCCGGAGCGTCCGCATGCCGTCCTGCCGGGCGACGTCCTCGATCTCGCGGTCCGGAGCCCGCTGCAAGACCAAAGCGCGGCTGGCCGGCGTCAGCACGAACACCTCCGCGATCACTTCCCGCCCGCGGTACCCGGACTGAAAGCACGTCAAGCATCCGACCGGCTTCGCCAGCGGCAGCGGCTGTCCCTTGGCGTCCAAGAGGCCGAGTTTGTCCGCCAGGCCTTTCGGCGGGTGGTAGACCTGTTTGCATCGCGAGCAGAGCCGGCGCACCAGCCGCTGGCCGATCGCGGCGATCAGGCAGGAATTGATCAGGAATGGCTCCACACCCATGTTGCTGAGCCGGATAACGGACCCGACCGCGCTGTTGGTATGGAGGGTGCTCAGCACCAGGTGGCCGGTCAATGCGGACTTCACCGCCATGTCGGCCGTTTCCGCGTCGCGGATCTCCCCGACCATGATGACGTCCGGGTCCTGCCGGAGGATCGCGCGCAGCGCCTTGGCGAACGTCAGGCCGATCTCGGACTTCGTACTCACCTGGTTGACCCCGTCCAACTCGAACTCCACCGGGTCTTCCACCGTCACCAGGTTCTTGTACGGCTGGTCGATCTGCTTCAGGATCGAGTAGAGCGTCGTTGTCTTCCCGGAGCCGGTCGGGCCGGTCGTCAAGATCATCCCGTGCGGGCGCTCCGCGCAGGCTTTCAGCCGTTTCAGCAGGTCCGGGTGGAAGCCGAGGCTGTCCAGGCTCAACGAAATCTGGCTCTTATCGAGGACGCGCAGGCACGCCTTCTCGCCGAAATAGGTCGGCAGCACCGAGACGCGGACGTCGACCGCTCGGCCCTCGATCTGGAAGGTAAAGTGCCCGTCCTGCGGCAGCCGGTGCTCGGCGATGTTCATGTCGGCCATGATCTTGATGCGCGAGACGACCGCCTGCTGCATCTGCTTGGGCGGCGAGGCGCCCTCCTGGAACACCCCGTCGACCCGGTACCGGATCCGCAGCTGCTTCTCCATGGGCTCGATCAGCAAGTCCGACGCCCGCAGGCGGACGGCTTTGTGCAGCAGCGCGTCGGTCAGCCGCACGACCGGGAGCTCCTGGACCATGCTGAACAGCCGGTCGATGCTGGCGTCGTCGGACTTCGTGGCGAGGAATTCGATGGAGGCCTGCTCTTTCGCGATCTCCTGCAGGGTCTCCTCGACCCCGGCGCCGTAGTAGAGATCCAGCGCCTCCTCGATGTCTTTCGAGCTGGTCAGGAGCGGGTTGATCGTCAGGCCGGTCATGGTGGCCATCATGTCGAGGGCGAAGATGTTGAGCGGGTCGGCCATGGCGACCGTCAAGGTCTTCCCGATGCAGGCGACCGGGATCAACCGGTGCTCCCGGGCCGTGTCGGCCGGGATCAAGTGTTTGAGCGCCGGGTCGAGCTTCATGCGGGAGAGGCTGATCGGCGGAATGCTCAATCCTTCGCTGACCGCCGAGAGCAGGTCGGACTCCTTGATGAAGCCGCGCTCGACCAGGATCTTCTGCAGGCTCCCGCCGCCGGCCCGCTGGGCCGCGAGGGCGTCCTCGAGCTGCTGGGAGGTCAGGAGGCCGCGGGAGACCAGCGCGTCGACGATGCGTTCTTTCAGGCTGGGCATCGCGGCCTCCCCGCCTTAGGCGAGGGCGGAGCTCCCCGAAGGAGGAGCCCCGTTCCGCGACTGGTAGTAGCGCTCGATGGCTTTGTGGATGTCCGAGGGCGTGCTGACAAAGGTCTGCACGACGCAGTGCGTCAGGGTTTCGATGTCTTCGATCGCCTGGACGTTGGAGGGGTCCGCCATCGCCAGCGTGAGGGCGTTGCCGATGCGGTCGATGGGGATCAGGCAGTATTGCCGGGCCACGGTCTCCGGCACCAGCTGGGTCACGCCTTCGTCGATCTCATAGTTCTCCAGCGGCAGGTACGGAAAGCCGTACTGGGTGGTCAGCGCGAGCGCGATCTCCTCTTCGGACACGTAGCCGAGCTCGATGAGGACCTGGCCGAGCAGCCCGCCGTGCACCTTCTGGTGGGTGAGGGCCGCCTCGAGCTGCTTTTCGTGGATGATCCCGCGCTCGAGGAGGAGCTCGCCGATCCGCTTGGTAATGATGCGTCGCGCCATTCCCGTCCCGTCGTCGCCGAGTGGCCGTCACCGGTTCATCAACCGCATGAGGTCGTCCGGGTCGCCGGACCGCGCGAGCGCCTGCTCGTGGGTGATGACCCGCTTGGTGGACAGCTCGTAGAGCGACTGGTTCATGGTCTTCATGCCTTCGCGCTGGCCGGTCTGGATGACCGAGTACATCTGGTGGATCTTCTGCTCGCGGATCAGGGACCGGACCGCGTGGTTGACGATCAGCATCTCCGTCGCCAGCACCCGGCCCTTGCCGCCGGCTTTCGGGATCAGCTGCTGCGAGACAATGGCCAGCAGCTCCATGGACAGCTGCACCCGCACCTGGTTCTGTTGATGCGCCGGGAAGACGTCCACCACGCGGTTGACGGTCTGGACCGCATCGGAGGTGTGGAGGGTCGCCAGCACCAGGTGGCCGGTTTCCGCCACGATCAGCGCGGTCTCGATCGTCTCGAGGTCGCGCATCTCCCCGATCAGGATGACGTCCGGGTCCTGCCGGAGGACGTGCTTCAGCGCCTGGGCAAACGACTGCGTGTCGCTGCCGACCTCCCGCTGGTCCACGATGGATTTCTTGCTGGTGTGCATGTACTCGATGGGGTCTTCGATGGTGATGATGTGATGGTCCTTGTTCGTATTGAGATAGTCGATCGCCGCGGCCAGCGTGGTCGTTTTGCCGGACCCGGTAGCCCCGGTAATGAGCACCAGCCCCTTGGGCCTGTTGCACAGCTCGGTGAGAAGCCGGCTTGGCAGGCCGAGGTCGTCAAACCCCAGGATCTTGACGGGGAGCATCCGGATCGCCACCCCGATCGCCCCCTGCTGGATGAAGTAGTTGGCCCGGAACCGGGCCACCCCTTCGACGGAGAAGGCGAAATCCAACTCTTTCCAGCGCTCGAACCGCTCGATCTTCTCCGGCGGCAGCATGCTGTAGGCCAGCTCTCGCAAGTCGTCTTTGCTCAACGGCGGGTGCTCCAGCGGGATCAGCCGGTCATCGATCCGGATATGCGGAGAGAGATTCACCGACAGGTGCAGGTCGGTCGCCCCGCGCTCCACGACAGCCTGGAGCAGTTGGTCCATCGTCAGTTTCGTCGCCACGCTCATGCGCCTCCCTTTCTGTTGTGCGCCTCCGTTGCGGTGCGGACCAGCGCCCCCTGGAGTGCGGCGGAAACTTTCGTGAGCAGCTCCTCGGCCGTGGCCCCGTCGAGGGGGTTTTCCGCCACTTCCCCCAGTATCGTGAGATGCTCCCGGGCATCCGGCGCGTTCGCCAACGCCAGGGTGGCCCGACGGCAGATCTCTTCCATGATACCGACCGCCTGGCGCTTGTTCCGCTCCGGCAGCAGGACGGCGATCTCATTGCCGGAGAACCGACCGACGCGGTCGATGTCCGTGATCGACTCCTGGATCAGCGCCACCACCTGCTTCAGCGCGCGGTCGGCTTCCGGCTGGCCGTGGCGCGCCCGGTACCCGGCCAGGCCCTGGATGGCGAACACCGCGACCGCGCAGGGACGCTGGTACATCACCGCCCGCTTAATCTCCTCGCCCAGCCGCTGCCGGATGTGCGCCTCGTTGTACGCGCCGGTGAGCTCATCGTGGACCGCCAGGGCTTTGTTTTTCCGGAGCAGCAGCTCGTTTTCCAGCGCCAGCGACGTCTGCTTGGCGAACACCGCGATCAGGTCCACCAGCTCGGACGACCATTGGTGGCCGGCGCGATGGTTGCCAACGCCCAGGATGCCGACCGAGTGGTTGCGCACGAAGAGCGGCTGGATGATCAGGTTCGGCCGGTCGAGCGCCTCCCAAGCCGCGCGCGCCGCCACGGCCGGCGGATGCGCGGCATCCACCAGCGCGTGCCCTGACTCGAACACGATCGACTTCAGGTACCGCGCGTCGATCCCTTGGGCCCGGTGCTGCGCCACCGGCAGGTCGTCCACCGGCTGTAGGCACAGGAAGCTGAAGCCCTGACTGTCGATCGAGCCCAGCCGTTCGACGATGAGGTCCAGGATCAGGCCCAGCTCCGCCGGCTGGCTGATCAGCTCGCCGATCTGGAGCAGGCCGGAGAACATCACCAGCCGCTGCTGGATCTCCACGTTCATCTGCGTCGCGCGCTCGCCGAACTGCTTTAGCTCACCCATGTTGCCGCGGATCCGCACGGTGAGCTGGTTGAGCGCCCGCGTCAAATCCCCGAGCTCGTCATCGTGCGTGACGGGCAGCTCGGCCATCGAGTCGCCCCGGGCCAGCTGCGCGGCCTCATGGCTGAGGTCGATGACCGGCTCGATGATCCGGACCGCCAAATAGACGCTGCCCAGCAGCGAGATGAGCACGGTGAGGACGATCAAGCTGAAGAGCCACCAGTTCGCGGCCGCCGGATTGGCGATGAGCGGGAACCACCGGTCCAGCTGGTAGAACTCGCGGACCGCCGGGAAGGCGAACCACGCGGCCACCAAGACCAGCATCACCACCGGGATGACGGACATCAGGACGAACGCCCAGAGGAGCTTGGACCGGATGCCGGTCGGCATGAGCGCCAGCCAGCGCAGGCCCATCCGCAGCCGTTTAGCCATGGAGCTTGCCTCCCCGCAGTTGACGGATGTCCAGAAAATGGTACGACAGCATTGGCGGGAGCGTGCTGGGACGCGCCCCGAGACGCGAGGAGCGCGGTGTACCCACTGGGGTACATAAGCGACGAGCAACGACGGGGCGCGCCCAGCCCGCCGCGCCCTATCGGAAATCTCTGGGGAACCGCCATCTCCGGCCGCTGCCGGCGTTGCTCCTCCTCGGCGTACCGCTCCTCCGGGTAC
>Ga0105164_10000441_pt1 | contig 29951 bp, 21 predicted proteins | sample VDWuncwatermetaG_FD_89674 | JGI IMG/M metagenome (GOLD analysis project Ga0105164, IMG submission 89674) | Wastewater microbial communities from Netherlands to study Microbial Dark Matter (Phase II) - VDW unchlorinated drinking water | ecosystem: Environmental > Aquatic > Freshwater > Drinking...
CCACCACCGCCGCCTCCACCACCGCCGCCTCCGCCTGAACCGCGGGCCGCGCCACGCGCGCCGCGCTTCTGGGCGCGAGGGGCCTTCTTCACCGGAGCCGGTTCATCGGCCACGCTCGGCGCTCCCGCATCGGTGGTGGTTTGACCGTCCGAGGATGAGCGCTCGCCGGGATCCGAGGCGCCTTCGCTTTGCTCCTGGTTGTCCTGCTCTTCGGCGTGGGCCCGTCCTGGGAGGGTCGCGGCGGCGGTCAGGAGGGATAAAAGGGTCAGAAAAATGGACAAACGAGGGGGAATCTTCATGATCTTAGTGTAGACCCGGGCCCCTTCCTTGTCAAGTTGAGTGTCGGTAAAAGGGGCGACGGGCCGGGGGCTTCCCGCCCGGGCGCCTAGAGCGCCTCGTACACCACGCCTTTGCGCCCGAAACCGGCGGCCTCGGGGTGGATCATCTCGATGAGGCCTTCGAGCGTCTCGACGACTCGCGGTCCCGGACGGTTGAAATAGGCGTTGCCGTCGGCGACGTAGGCGCGGCCCGCGCGCACGGCGCGCAGTTCCGAAAAGCCAGGGCGATTTGTCAGCGCCCCGAGGTCGGCCCTGGCGCGGGCGAGGTCGAAGCCGCACGGGGCCACGATCAGAATCTCGGGATCGGCCGCTTTGAGCTCCTCCCAAGTCATGGTGCCGGAGTGGCGGCCCGCGGCGCCGAACAGCTCCGTTCCGCCCGCGCGCGCGACCAAGGTCGGCGTCCAGTTGCCGGCCGACATGATCGGGTCCATCCATTCGACCACGACGACGCTGCGGGGCGGGATATCCTTGACCCTCGCGGCGGCTCGGTCCATGCGATCGTCGAGCGAGGCGATGAGCTCCTCGCCGTCGAGCGGGGCGTCGAGCGCCGCCGCCACGCGGCGGATGTCGGCGCGCAGGTCGGAGAGCGAGTTGGGGTTGAGGGAAACGATCCGCGGCGAGAGGCCGATGCGTTTGGCGAGCGCGGCCTCCACGTCCTTGAGGCTCACCGCGCACACCTCGCACTGCGTCTGGGTGATGAGCACGTCGGGCTTGAGCGCCGCGAGCCGGGCGTCGTCCACGCGGTAGATCGAGAGCGCATCGCGCGCGGCCTCGCGCACGCGGCGGTCGATATCGGCGCTGCTCCCGCTCACGTCGATCGACGGCTCCGTGATAGCAGGCAGCTTGCGCACGGAGAGCGGGAAATCGCACTCGTGGGAGCGGCCGACGAGCGCGCGCTCGAGGCCCAGGGCGCAGACGATCTCGGTGGCGCTGGCGATCAGCGAGATGGCGCGAATCAGAATGCCTCGTACTGCGGCTTCCATAGCCGCGAGAAGCCGATCGACACGCCCAAGGTCGTGACATAGCCCTTGTTCGGGCGGGTCTTGAGCTGGAACCAGTAGACGTCGAGGAAGGGAGCCACCGACAGGTACTTGCGCACGGGGATGCGCAGCTTGACGTTGAAGTCGCCTTCGAGGCGCAGGTCGCCCGCGGTGTCCTGCTTGGTCAGGAAGAAGTAGTTGTTCCAGAGCTCGCCCTGGAGCAGGGCCTTGGACGGGCCGATCTCGCGCGAGAACACGGAGCGCAGGCGCACACCGCTCTGGGTGTTCGGCGGCTCGCGGCCGAGGTCGCGCTTGATGATGCCGGAGAGCGTGAGCGAGCGGATGAAGGTGCCGTCGAAGAACTCGACGCCGGGGAAGACGCTGTAGACCTGCTTGCGCTTGACGCCGATCGCGGCCTCGAACTCGCCGTCATACTGGAGCCCGAGCGAGGGGCCCCAGGAGCGTGCGAGCCACTCCTGCCGGATGCCGCCGGCGCGGCGGGTGCCGAGGGTGAGCAGCATGAGGCGGTTGGCGGCGACGTTCGTCGTCGCCGGCGCGTTGCGGGGCTCGATGCGGCTCTTGGCGTACTCGGCCTCGACGGTGTTCGTCCATTTGTATTCGCGCTTGAGATACTCGGCGTCGGCCTTGAACACGCCGCCGACGAGAAGCTCGTTGAAGCCTTGGATGCGGGCGTTCGGGACGGAGTCGAACTCGCGGGAGCGCACGACCTTCGTCTGACGCAGGTTGAGGCCCACATCGCGGAAGTTCAGCCGCCAAAGCCCGGGCTCGCTCAGCGGAGCGCCCGTCATCCAGGCGCGGTAGCCGGCGGGCGCGGTCCGGCCCGCGCGCGCGCGCAGCTCGTCGAGCACGGCGGGGCCGACGGCGGGTGCGCCGGGAAGCGGCTCGCGCGGCTCGGGCAGGCTCAGCGCGTCGGCGGTCGCGCGCGAGGTCGCCACGCGATAGACGCCCGACGCGTCGATCGGGGCTCCGCGCACGTTTTTTCTCGCATCGACGCCGCCGACGACGAAGCGAGGCCGCCCGCCGCGCCCCGCGCTCGCGGCCTCGTCGACGAGGGACCTGAGCTGGGCGCCCTTGAGCGAGACGGCGACCGCCGCGTCGGGCGGCCCGAGCCAGTCCCGGACGTAGGACTCGCGGATCTCCCCCAGCCCCTGGACGCCGAGCGCCGGGGAGAGCAGAACACCGGCCTCCGCTTTCGCGCGCTCGGAGAGCAGGCCCGCCGCCAAAGTCCAGAAGTCGCGCGCTTCATAGACCGGAAACCCGCCGGCGCGCTCGTTCGGCGGGAACACCGCGCGCGCGTCGGGCAGCAGCGGGGGGATCGTCGAGCTCAGGATCTCGTAGGCGTCGAAGGAGCCCTCGGGGTAGCCCTCGGCGGGATTAATCGAGTCGTCGAGCAGGACGGCGGACTGGGCGACGCGCCAGTCCACGCGCTCGCCGTCGGGCGTGCGCGTGATCTCGACGAGGTTCAGCGCCGGCTCGTAGGCGCGCAGAGGCGGGAAGGCGTTGGCGAAGACGGGGCGGTCGTCCTGCTCGATGATCGCGGCCGGGGGGGAGGTGTGGCTCAGAAAGGGCGCGTCGTCGCCGATGACCAGGTCGAGCCCGCGCGCCAGCCGGCTCAGACGCGCCTGGTCGGCGGAGGGAAGATCGGACAGCACGAGGACGAGGTCGGCCTCGGCGCGCAGGCGCGGAATCAGCGCCGTCAGCGCCGCCAGCGGCTCGGCGACCTTGAAGCCGTCGAGCCCCTGTGCCTTTAATAGACGCTCCGTCCAAGGCGGGGTGAGGCCGGCGACGGCCACGCGCATGCCCGAGGCCGTGAACACGGCGTACGGCGGCAGGACGGTGCGCGCGGCCTCCGTCGAATAGACGAGGTTGGCGGAGAGCCAGCGTACTCCGCCGGGGCGGCCGGCGGCGTAGGCGAGGAGGTCGGGCCAATGCTCAAGCTCGGAGGCGGAGGCGGCGGCGTAACGCAGCCCCGCGCGCTCGAGCGCGTCGAGGACGGTCCGGCCGTGCGCGTCGGAGGAGGCCGTGCCGAACGTGCCGCCGCGCGCCAGGCCCGTGAAGGGCGCGGCGTCCGCCTCGCGCCCGGCGGCCGCGCCCAGGCGGCCGAGCCCGCCGAACGTGCGGCCGACGACGGCGACGGCCGCGTCGCGCCCCTTCCAGCGCAGGCGGTAGTACGCGGCGAGGCCCGAGCGCACGCGGCCCGTGGCGGGGCGCTCGAGGCGAGCGCGCAGGGCGAGCGAGGTCGAGCCGTCGGGGCCGGTCGACGCCGCGAACTCGGCGTCGCCGGGCGCGAGGCGCACCGAGTCGGCGACGCGGAAGGTCTTCGGGTCGGCCGCGGCCGCGCGCAGGGCTTCGATGAGGGATTCGTCCGCCGGGAACACGAACACGACCTCGGCGTCGCCCTCAAGCACGGCGGCCGTCGAGGTCTCGTCGCCGTTGGGCGCGCCTCGCCCCGCGGGCAGCCGGAAGCGGTAGTCGGGGCCGCCGAAGTAGACGGGCACGCTCTCCACGCCGATCAGCGCGGCCCCCGGTCCCGCCTCGCGCAGGACGCGCTCGAGAGGCTGCGCCAGCTGCAGCGTCGTGCGGGTGGGCGTATCCTCGATCAGCGCCAGGCGCACCGGCGCGGCGTTTGCGGCGACGGAGACGGCGACGGCGAAGAGAAACGGAATCACGGGAACGGGATTCTATCAAACGTCGATACGGGCGTGGCCGGAGGGATATCGGTTGCCGGCCGTCGCTTCGAGCCCGGCTCGAGGCGTTTCTTACTGAGTGGCGGTTGCGCGGTCGCGGCGTTCGGCCTGGCCAACCGGAGATGACGGCAGCGGAGCCGACAGGTCCGAGGCGATGCGCAGGGTTTCGTCGAGGACGGCGTCGGGGGCGTCGGCGCCGCGCTCGTAGCCGGGCTCCTCCTCGTCGAGGCCGGACGGGGGCGCCGTCGCGGTCGTCGTGGAGACGGCGGGCTTGCCGTCGAGGATGGCCAAAGTGATGTCCTCGGAGGCGTAGGGCTTCTCCTTGCGCGCGGCCCGCTCCTTCTTGCGGGCGGCCTGGCGGTCCTCGTCGGCTTTGCGTTCGGCCAGGCGCGTCTTCTCGTTGAGCGAGAGGCCCTTGTCCTTGCGCTGCTTCTCCCAGCGAGTCATGTCCTCCTTGATCCACGAGAACTCGCGCGAGGCCGCGACGCGGGCCGTCGAGGCTTTGGACAGGTTCGAGAGCCGGGCCTGCAAAGTCGCGCTGCGGTCGTAGGGCGCGGGCTCGACCTCGTCGTAGGGCAGGGCGTTTTTCTGGGAGCTCTCGGTCGATTCGCTGATGTCCCCGTAATAAGGGATGTGGATGTCGGGCAGCACGCCTCGGTGCTGCGTCGAGCCGCCGGAGACGCGGTAGAACTTTTGGATCGTGAGCTTGAGCGCTCCGGGCTTGTAGGAACGGTAGGCGGGGGGAAGGTACTGATTGAGCTCGAGCACGGACTGGACGGTGCCCTTGCCGAAGGTGTTCTTCTCGCCGACGACGACGCCGCGGCCGTAGTCCTGCAGAGCCGCCGCGAAGATCTCCGAGGCCGACGCGGAGCCGCGCGAGGTGAGCACGATCATCGGACCGTCGAACGCGGTCATCGAGTCGTTGTCGCGCAGGAGCTTGATCGTGCCGCGCGCGTCCTTGACCTGGACGACGGGGCCGGTGTTGATGAACAGCCCCGTCAGGGAAACGGCCTCGGACAGCGAGCCGCCGCCGTCGCGGCGCAGGTCGATGATGATCGAGTCCACGCCGCGCCGCTTCATCTCCAGGATCAGCCGCTCGGTGTCCTTCGTGGCGCTCTTGCCGTCGGAGCCGCCGCGCATGTCGGCGTAGAACGAGGGCAGGTCGAGCACGCCGACGCGGGAGGGCTTGCCGGTTTTGCCGGGAACAGTGAAGATCTTGGCCTTGGCCTCCTGGTCGGTGAGCTTGATCTCGTCGCGCACGAGGGTGATGACGACGCGGGTGGCGGGATCGATCGCGTCGGCGGGGATGACGCGCATGCGCACGGTGGAGCCCTTCTCGCCGCGGATCATCTGCACGAGGCGGTCGAGCTTCATGCCCACGGCCTCGATGAACGGGCCGTCGCCCTGGGCGACCGCCTCGATCTTGTCGTTGGGCTTCAGGCGCTTATCGGAATCGGCGGGACCGCCGGGGACGAGGGAGACGATGCGCGCGTAGCCGTCCTCGGAGCGCAGGACGGCGCCGATGCCGACGAGGGAGAGCTTCATGCTGATGTCGAAGTTCTCCTTCTGCGCGGCGGCGAGGTAGTCGGTGTGCGGGTCGTAGACGCGGGTGAGCGCCGAGACGAAGTTCGAGAACACGTCGATGCCGTCGTATTCTTTGTAGCTGCGCTGGATGCGGTCGTAGCGCTGGTCGATCGTTTCCTTGATCGTAAGCTCCTTGGCGGGCTTGGGTTCCTCTTTCTTCGCCTCGGGCTTGGCCGCTTCGGCGACGGCGGGCGCCTTGGCCTTCTTCTCCTGCGCGGCCTTCGCGGCGGCCGCCTTGGCTTCCTCGGCCTTGATCTTGGCGAGATGCTCGAGCAGGTATTCGTGCTTGATGCGCAGGCGCCACAGCTCCTTGGCCTCGGCCTTGGTCGCGGGCCAGGCCAGCTCGTGGCGGTCGAGCACGATCTTCTCGTCGGCGGTGAAGGTGAAGGTCGAGGCGGTCAGGGACTTCACGAGCTCGACGCGCTCCTCGAGGCGCTTGGACACGCGGTCGAAGATCTCGTAGGCGGCTTCGACATCGCCGTCCTTGAGGCGCTCGTCGAGCGTGGCGCCGTACTTGGCCTCGAATTCATCAACATCACTCTTTTCCAAAATCATGTGGTTGTAGTCGTAGGAATCGATGTAGTTGCGCAGGAACTCCTTGGACACGGAGTCGTCGATCGGGCGGCGCGCGTAGTGGGTCTGCTCGAGCAGGCGGCCGACGAGCTCGGCGACGATGGGGCCGCCGCCGTACTTGTCGAAGGCGGAGGCCGGAACAGCCAGGATCAGCGCGAGCGCGACGGCGAAGAGGCGGCGAAAAATCGGGAGTTTCATGATGTTTTACCTTTGAGCTGCTTTGCGGTCGACAAATTGGTTGACGAAACCCGCCGCGGCCTGGTCCTACAGTATAGCGATTCGGGCCGCGGGCTTCTTAAGGAACGCGCGGCCAAGCCCATCAAAGGCGGCGCGCTCTGTCGTATCCGGTTGGCCGGGACGGGGCCGGACGGGGACAATGGAAAAAAAGACTGGGACGGAAGGGGTCTCACAGGGCCAATATAACAGGTGTAGGGGGGGCGCGCCAGGGGGCCGGAGTCAGGGTTTTGCGACGAGCGCCTTCATCTGGCGCAGGTACCCGACCATCGCGGCCAGGTCTTTATAAGGAACGCGGACGCCTTTCTTGGACCAGCCCTTGAACCCGGCCTCGTCCACCCACTCGCGCAGGTCGATGCCGATCGTGTCCTTGTACAGGGTGATCCGCACCACGAGCTCGACGCCGACCTTCTTGGGCACGCGAACCAATTCCTGGTCCTCGGCCGCCGCGGGCTCGGCCGGGAGCGCCTCGAGAACGGGGATCGTCTCGTCGAGGACGCGGGCGTTCAAGGTGACGCCCGCCTTGGTCGGGCCGGAGTAGGCGTCTCCTTTGACGAAGGTGCGAATCGACCCGTAGCGGTGGCCCTTGAACTCGTCCACATAGAATTTTAGGGCGCTCGACTCGCTCAGCGGGATCTCGCCGAGATCCTTGAGAGGCTTGAATTCCTTGGCTTCGGCCATGCCGAATCCTAGCATAGGGCAGGCTTGACAGGAATCCTTGGCGGGCTTATCCTTGGGCGTTCATGCCGACAAACGAGGAACTGCAGGCCGATCTGCGTGCGTTGAGCCTCGAGGTTCGTTCCCTCCGGGACGAGGTGGAAAGGCTGAAGGGCGTCCCGGCCGAGAAGCCCGTTTCCAAGCCGTCGGCCCCGGCTCCTAAGCCGGCCGCGGCGCCCCCGAAGCCTCTTCCGCCTTCCTCGCCTCCGCGCGCGCCCGCGCCGGGAATTTTTTCGGGGTTCGATGAAAAATTCATCGGCGAGAAGCTGCTTCCTTACATAGGCGCGCTGATCCTGGGGCTGGGCGTCGTCTTCTTCCTGATCTGGCGCGCCCAGCACGCGAGCCCGCAGGAGCGGGCCTTGATGGCCGCCGCGGCGGGCGCCGCGCTCATCGGGCTCGGCGTGTATGCCCGCGGGCGGGAGACATACCGAAACCTCTCCGGAGCCTTGCTCGGCGGCGGCTGGTCGGTCCTTTACGTCACGGCGTACGCCGTTCATCACTTCGAGCCGGTCAAGATCGTTCAATCTCCCGAGGTCGCGCTCGGGCTTCTGCTCGCGGCGGCGGGGGGCATGATCGGGCACGCGCTCTCGACGGGCTCGCGCCCGTTCCGGTTGTACGCCTTCGGCCTCGCCTACTTCCTTCTGCTGTTCTGCCGCGCGGACGTCGTCTCCTTCGACCTGTTTCTGGTGCTGCTCTTCGCCTCGGCCGCGATCGCCGTCGAATCGGGCGAGGCCGACGTGCTGATCCCGGCCCTGCTGGGCTTCCACGCGAACTACCTGCCGGTGTATTTCCGCACGATCGGCCTGCCTCCGGACCAGCACACGGCGGCGAACTTCGCCCAGCCGTTCGGCTGGCTCGCGGGCGGCTACCTGATCGTCGCGCTCATGCCCTTCGTGCCCCGGACGCGCGCGCGGCTGTGGACGGAGTCCCAGAAGGGAATCGTCGACGCGGCGCTGTGCCTGAACATGGCGCTGTTCGCGCTCGTCGCCGGGTCGATGGGACGCGTGTACTTCGGCCACGCGTCCGTGCCGCGCGCGGGCGCGCTGTCGTCCCTGTTCCTGCTGCCCGCGATCGGGCACCTGAAGGTCCTCGGGCGCAAGGCGGCGTCGGTGAGCCTGGGCGGGGTCCTGCCGCTGGCGCTGATGGCGGCCGCGGTCTTCGAGATGCCGGATCCGATGTGGAAGCTGTTCGCCTGGGTCGGCGTGTCGACGGGCTGGGTGTTCGTCGGCCTGTTCCTCAATCAGCCCGTCTGGCGCGCGGCCGGGCTGTGCATGGGGCTTCTGACCTTCATGTTCTACACCGAGGTCGCGCGCCGGGGAGAGGAGGCGCGCCGCGCCGCGGCGATGGCGCTGTTCGTGTTCTCCGGGCTGTCGTACTTCTTCTCGCGCTTTCACCGGCTGTGGCTCGAGGATCCCGAGGAGTGGGAGAAGCCCGCGACCGAGTACTGGCTCTACATCGGCACGGCCGCGCTCCTGCTGGGGCTGTGGGGCGCGCTCGACGCGGCTCCGTTCCTGTGCTGCCTCGTGGCGCTGTCGATCGTCGGCGAGCATCTGGCCGTGAAGCTCGGACGCCTGCATCTGTGGGTGCAGGCCGCCGCACTCGAGGTCGGCTTCGGGTTCTACTCGTTCTTCGTGGATTACGGCTCCGGCGTCGCGGCGCTGGGCGCGTCGCCGCGAATGCTCGTGACCGCGGTCGTCATCGGCGCGTATCTCTATCTGCTTATCCTTGATCCCATGGAAGAAGCGCTCGCTTCCCGGTGGAAGCCCTTCAGCCGCGCCGATCAACGGCGGGCCGTTTCTTGGATGCTGTTCGCGGTCGCCTCCTTTGCGGTGTACCGCGAGTTCGACGGCCGCATGCGCCTTCCGGTCTGGGCGTTCGCCTCGCTGGGGCTCTTTCATCTGGGACGCGGCGACAAGAAGGGCGATTTCCGCGCCCAGTCGCTGATCCTGGCGATGGGGACCTTGCTCGAGTCGGGCGCCTCGTACATGACGGCGCCCGCGGCCCTGCTGCGCTCCGCGTCGACCTTTCACGCGGCGATGTACTGGTCCTCCATCGCGGCCTTGCTCGGCGGCGTCGCGTTCGCCAAGTCCGAGGAGGACGCGAAGCGCGACGACCAGGCCGCGATGATGTTCTCCGTGCTCGCTTTGGTCCTCGGCGCCGCCTTCTTCGTCAAGGAGCTCGACCGCGTCCAGCTCACGATGGCGTGCACGGGCCTCGGCATCGCCTTTCTGGCCGGCGGCCTCAGCCTCGGCTGGCGCGAGCTGCGCCTGCCCGGCCTGACCCTGCTCGGCCTGTGCGTCGCGAAGGCGCTTCTCTCCGATACGGCCAACCTGCCGCTGCCCCACCGCGTGGCGAGCTTCGTGGCCCTCGGCGTCGTCCTGATCTTCGCCTCGACCTTGTACAACCGGGCGGGCACCAAGGAATGAGGACCTTAGCGCCGGTCCTGCTCGTCGCGTTCGCCTTGGGGACCGCGTTCGTCGTGAGCCGCGGCGGGCGCAGCCGCGAGAGCCTGCTGCCCGTCTCGCGCGCCGTCGCCGAGCACGGAAAGGCCCTCGATCGCGGCACGGCGGTCGTCTTCCCGTTGTCGGCGGAAGAGGAGCGCGCGATCGGCGTGAAGATCGACCGTAATATTCGCGGCGCCGAGGCCGCTCCGGGGACGCCCGCGGCTTCGCGCGCGGCGCTGTGGCGGGAGCTCGGCCTCGAGGCGGCATCCTCTCCGCTCGTCGCGCGCTTTCGCGGCCGCTACGAGTTCCGGGTCGCGGATCAGCGGCAGGTCAATGCCTTCGCCGTGCCCGGAGGCTTCGTCTACGCGACGGAAGGCATCCTCGAGAAGCTCAAGGCCGATCCAGACGCCTTGCTCTTCGTGCTCGGCCACGAGCTCGGCCACATCGAGCTCGGCCATTGCGCCGACGCCTACCGCCTGACCGCCGGCGCGCGGGATCCGGTTCGGGCCGTGCTCGGCGGCGCGCTGCTCGTCCCGCGCCTGCTGGCCTCGCTGCACTTCTCCGCCGGCCAAGAGCTCGAGGCCGACGCCTTCGCCGCGCGCCTGCTGCGCACCCTGCGCCGCGATCCCGCCGCGGGCCTGCGCGTCTTCGACGCGCTCGGCCTCAAGGCGAACGCGGAGACCAAGCGCGGCCCGGGCGAGGTCGTGGTCGAGGGGCTCTCCGACTATTTCCGCACGCACCCGGGCTCCTGGGAGCGCCGCGCCGCGCTCGAGAACGAAATAAGGAAGGCTCCGTGAGCCGCGGCGTCGCGTCGACGGGCTTTCGCGCCTTCCTGGCGGCGCAGGCGACGAGCTCGTTCAACGACAACGCCTTCAAGGCGTTCGTGATCCTCCTGATCACCGCGGCCGATCCCGCGGGCGCGCCGGCGCTCATCGCCAAGGCGGGCGCCGCCTTCATCCTGCCGTTTCTGCTGTTCTCGACGGTCGCCGGCGACGTCGCCGACCGCTGGCCGAAGGCGCGGCTTGTGCCCCTGTTCAAGGCGATCGAGGTGGCGCTTCTGCTCCTGGCCGTTCCCGCCCTGGCCGCGCACAGCGTGCCGGCCCTGCTCGTCCTCGTCTTCCTGATGGGCGCTCATTCCGCGTTCTTCGCTCCGGTGAAGCTTTCGATTTTGCCCGAGCTCGTCGAGGACGGCGAGCTCTCGAACGCGAACGGCCTTCTTCAAATGACGGGCTTCGGCGGGATCATCCTCGGCACGGCGCTCGCCTCCGAGCTGATCCTGCGCTTCCGCGACCGCCCGGCGCTCGTCGCCGGCATGCTCGCGGGCGTCGCGGCGCTGGGCTTACTCGCGTCTTTGCTTATTCCCGCGACGAAGGCCGCGCGGCCCGGGGCGGCCTTGTCGCCGAATCCGGTGTCGAGCACCGTCGAGAACATCCGGCACCTCTCGGCCATGCCGTCCGTGAACCTCGCGACCTACGCCGCCGCCTTCTTCTGGTTTGTGGGCGCGATGCTCCAGATGAACCTGCTCATCTACGGCACGCGCCTGATGGGCTTGAGCGAGGCCGAGTGCGGACGCTTCCAGGTGGTGCTGGCCCTCGGCATCGGCGCGGGCTCGTTCATCGCCGGGCGCCTGTCGCGAGGGCGCGTCGAGCTGGGACTCGTGCCGCTGGGTGCCATCGGGCTCGTCCTGTTCGGCGCGGATCTGGCCTTCGCCTACCGCTCGACCAACCGCGTGATCTTCGACCTCCTCATGGTCGGTCTCTCCGCCGGCTTCTACGCCGTCCCGCTTCAGGCCTTCATCCAGCAGCGCAGCCCGGCGGGCGAGCGCGGGCGGATCATGGCGACGGGGAACTTCCTGTGCTTCACCGCGATCCTGATCGCGACCGCGGCGCTGTGGGCGCTTGACGCGAAGTTCCGGCTGAACCCGGCGCAGGTCTTCCTCGTGGCCGCCGCGATGTCGGCGGTGGTGGCGTACGAACTTCTTAAGCGGCTGCCGGATTTCTTTCTCCGCCTTTTGTTCTTGCCGTTTACGCGGATGATCTACAACATTCGCGCCGTCGGGCTGGAAAACGTCCCGCTCGAGGGGCCGGTCCTCCTCGTCGCCAACCATGTGTCGTTCGTCGACGCGATCTTGATCGCGATGGCGAACCAGCGATTGGTGAGATTCTTGATGTTGCGGGCGTTCTATGACCTTCCGGTCGCGGGTTTGTTTTTTAAGGCGATGGGGTGTATTCCCGTCTCGAGCGGCGACGGGCCGAAGGCGTTGGTGGCCTCGTTTAAGCGCGCGCGAGAGTACATGATGTCCGGCGAGGCCGTTTGTATTTTCGCCGAAGGCGAAATATCGCGGCATGGGCAGATGCAGCGCTTCAAGCGCGGCTTCGAGAGCATGGTGCACGGCGTCGAGGTCCCGATCGTGCCGGTGCATCTGGATCAGGTGTGGGGCAGCATCTTTAGTTTTTCCGAAGGAAAAATTCTGTTCAAGTGGCCGCGGCGCATTCCCTACAACGTAACGGTGAGTTTCGGTAAGCCGATGCCCGCGACCTCTACGGCATTTGAAGTGAGGCAAGCCATCCTGGCGTTAGGCGCCGAGGCCTTCACCCATCGTCTCCAGGATTCACCGCCTTTGTCCTTGGCATTCAGCCGTCAGGCCAAGAGCAGGCCCTTCGCGCTGAGCATGGCCGATTCGTCCGGCACGCGTTTGAGCGCCATTCAATCGTTGACGGGCTCATATCTGTTGGGAAGATCCGTCGCCGTAAACCTCGCCGCAGGCGAGGAAAACATCGGCGTATTCCTCCCTCCCTCCGTGGGGGCGGCGCTCGTCAACGTGGGCCTTCTTCTGCACGGCAAGGTCGCCATCAATCTTAACTACACGGCCAGCAAAGAGGTTGTCGATGCGTGCGTCGCGAAAGCGAGTATTCGTACGGTTGTCTGCTCAAGAAAGTTCTCCGAAAAACTCGGCTGGGAGCCCGACGGCAAAAAAATATATGTCGAGGATCTCATGCCGTCGCTTTCCCCGGCGTCGAAGATTCTTCACGCCGCCATTTTTCTTCTCCTGCCGTCCGCCGTGCTTGAACGAACGTTCTTCTCCTCGGCACGAGGCCCGCTCGATCGCCTTGCCACCATCATGTTCACCAGCGGCTCCACCGGCATCCCCAAAGGCGTCATGCTCACCCACGCGAACATCCTCGCCAACCTGGAGGCCGTCGCTCAGGTCATCCAGTTCGGCCCCGACGACCGCATGCTCGGCGCCCTTCCCTTCTTCCACTCCTTCGGCTTCACCGTCACCCTGTGGATGCCCCTGCGTCTGGGCATGGGCGCCGTCTACCACTACAACCCGCTCGACGCCCGCCGCATCGGCGACCTCACGGCCGAATACGCGGTCACCTGTCTGCTTGGGACCCCGACCTTTCTTCTGGCGTGGATGCGCCGCGTCGAGCCCGAGAAGTTCAAGACCCTGCGCCGCGTCGTCGTCGGCGCCGAGAAGCTGCGCGTCGAGGTCGCCAAGGCCTTCGAGGAAAAATACGGCCTCGTCCCGCTCGAGGGCTACGGCGCCACCGAGCTCTCGCCCGTCGCCTCGGTGAACATCCCCGATATCGCCTGGCCCGGGATCAAGCAGACCGGCACCAAGATCGGCACCGTCGGCCAGCCCCTGCCCGGCGTGTTCATGAAGATCGTCGAGCCCGGCACCGGCAAGGAGCTCGGCGCCGACGCGCCGGGGCTGCTCCTCGTGAAGGGGCCCAACGTGATGGCCGGCTATCTCGGCGACGCCGCCAAGACGGCCGAGGTCGTCAAGGACGGCTATTACGTCACCGGCGACATCGCCCGCATCGACGAGGACGGCTTCGTCACCCTGACCGATCGCCTCTCCCGCTTTTCGAAGGTCGGCGGCGAGATGGTGCCTCACATCAAGGTCGAGGAAAGCCTTCACGAGGCCCTGGGCGTTCTCGACATGACCTTCGTCGTCGCGGGCGTGCCCGACGACAAGCGCGGCGAGCGGCTCGTCGTCCTCTATAAGGGGGAGCTCGAGCTCGAGGCGCTGCTTAAGAAGCTCGCCGAGTCCGGCCTGCCCAAGCTCTGGCTGCCCGACAAGTCCAACTTCCATAAGGTCGCGGAGTTCCCGCTGCTCGGCTCGGGGAAGGTCGACATGCAAAAACTCAAGGCCGAGGCGCGCCGCCTGGAAGGGCTATAATCACCGCGCCATGCTGATGCTCCTCGCCGCCGCCCTGATCGCCGCCAACGCGCTCTTCGTGCTCATGGAGTTCGCCTTGGTGCGCGTGCGAGCTTCTCGCATCGAGGTGCTCGCCCGCAAGGGCAGCCGCAGCGCGATCGCCGTGCAGGGCGTCCTGGCTCATCTTGACGACTATCTCGCCGCTTGCCAGGTCGGCATTACGATTCTGTCCCTGACCTTGGGCTACATCGGTGAGCCGGCGATCGCTCGCGCGGTCGAAGCCGCGCTCGGCGGTTGGACGGACCTCCTGCCTCCGATGCTTTTCCACGGCCTCGTCTTCGCGATCTCGATCGGCGTCCTGTCGTGGTTTCACATCGTGCTGGGTGAGCTCGTGCCCCGCACTATCGGCATCCAATTCGCGGAGATCGTGTCGCTCTGGGGCGTGCTGCCGCTCGTCGGCTTCGCGACTTTCCTCCGGTGGCCGGTGCGTTTCCTGTCGGCGTCTTCCACGGGCATCCTGCGACTGTTCGGCGTGAAGCCCGCGTCCGAGGCCGATCATTCGGTCACCGTCGACGAGATGCGCGTGCTGCTCGGCGAAACGCAGGAGAAGGGAGCGATGCCGCTCGAGCGCCTGCTCCTGCTCGAGAACCTCTTCGACTTCGGCTCCTCCAAGGTCTCCGACGCGATGCGCCCGCGTGAACGGATCGTCTATCTGTCGTTGGCCAAGAGCTGGGCCGAGAACCTGGCGGTCGTCCGCGAGAAGCGGTATTCGCGCTACCTTCTGTGCGAGACCGACCTCGACTCGGCGATCGGCTACGTGCACATCAAGGATCTCGTTCTGGCCGACATGGGTGAGGTTCCCGATCTAAAGAAGATTCGCCGCGACCTCTACGAGGTGTCCGACGGGGAGTCGCTCGAGAAACTGCTCAAGACCATGCCCGACAAGGGCGTGCACTTCGCCATTGCGCGGGATGGCCTCAACCGCATCATGGGCCTGCTGACGGTCGAGGATATTTTGGAGGAGCTCGTCGGCGAGATCCGCGACGAGTTCGAGAAGGTGAAGATCTGGATGACCGGGGAGATGTTCGCGCGCGCGGCGGTTGAGGCGAACCTGCCCACGACCGAGATCAAGCCGACGATCCGTCACCTGATGGACAAGATGAAGGCGGTTCATCCCGAGCTCGACGCCGACGTCGCCTTCGCCGCCGTCTGGGAGCGCGAGCTCAAGTTCGCGAGCGCGGTCGGCCGCGGCGTGCTCGTGCCCCACGCGCGCCTGCCCGGCCTGAGGGCCCCCATGATCGCCGTCGGCCGCTTCGCCAAGGCCCCGCCGATGTCGCCCCCCGACGGCGTGCCGGTTCGCCTCGTGTTCCTGATCCTGACCCCGCTTGAGACGCCCACGATGCAGCTCAAGGTGCTCCAGCGCATCGCCTCGCTCATCACCAACGAAACCTTGCGCCGCAAGATCCTGCGCGCCAAGACCGACGAGTCTTTGCTGACCCTCCTGCGCACCGCCGACACCCTCCTCGCCAGCTAGGTGTCAGGCCTCCCGTTGTTGCGGAACTTCCTTTTCCGGATCGGCTTATGCAACAACGGGAGGCCTGACACCAAGTTCCTGAAGTGGTATCATGGAGCTAATGGTCAGGGAAAACCTGCGCTTTTTGCGAGCTTGCCGTTCGCAGCCGGTGGACGCGACGCCCGTCTGGTTCATGCGCCAGGCCGGACGCTACATGTCGGAGTACCGGGAGCTGCGCAAGACGCACTCCATACTCGAGCTTGCGAAGACGCCCGAGCTCGCCTGCGAAGTCACGCTCCAGCCGCTGCGCGCCCTGCCCGTGGACGCGGCGATTTTGTTCGCCGATATCCTCCTGGTGCTGGAACCGATGGGGCTTAAGCTTAAGTTCGCGCCGGGGCCGATGATCTCGAACCCCGTGCGCACCGAGGCCGACATCAGGCGCCTGAAGGTGACGGGTGCCGCCGCCGAGCTCGACTGCGTGTTCCAGGCTGTGCGTCTGATCCGTCGCGAGATCGAGGGAAAGCACGCCCTGATCGGCTTCGCCGGCGCGCCGTTCACCGTCGCGAGCTACATGATCGAGGGCGGGCCCTCGGACCACTACAAGATCGCCAAGGCGATGATGACCGACCGCCCCGACCTGTGGGACCTGCTCATGCGCAAGGTGCGCGTCGTCACCGCGGAGTACCTCGAGGCGCAGGTGGACGCGGGCGCGCAGGCCGTGCAGCTCTTCGACTCGTGGATCGGCGCGCTATCCCCCGATCAGTTCCGGCGCAGCGTGCTTCCGCACACGAAATGGGTGCTCGACCGGGTGGCGAAGAAAGGCGTGCCCGTCATCTCCTTCGGCACCGGCACCAACGGCTTTCTCGAGGACTTCGCCGGGGCCGGCGGGTCGGTGATCGGCGTCGACTGGCGCATCGATCTCGACGAGGCGCGGCGGCGCATCGGCAAAAAGGCCGTGCAGGGGAATCTTGATCCGATTCTGTTGTTTTCCGGAAAGAAAGCCTTGAAGGCCGCGGTGAAGGACATCATCCACCGGAATAACGGAAGACGCGGACATATCTTTAACCTTGGACACGGAATTCTGCCGACGACGCCGGTGGACAGCGTTCGTCAGGTGGCCGAGTGGGTTCACGAATTCAGCGCGTCATGAGACCCGGCCAGCGTCCGCCGGCGACGAAGAAGGTCGTCATACTCGGCGGCGGCATCTCCGGGCTCGTCGCGGCCTATGAGCTCGTCAAGCGCGGCCATCCCATCGAGGTGACGGTGCTCGAGGCGGCGAAGACTCTGGGCGGCAAGGTCCGCAGCGAGACGATCGACGGCCAGGTCGTGGAAACCGGCCCCGACAGCTTCATCACGACCAAGCCCGAGATGCTCGCGCTCGTGCGCGAGCTCGGCCTCGAGAACGAGCTGATCGGCACCGGCCCGGACGCGGGCGTGGATATCCTGCTTGGCGGCCGGCTCGTCCCGATGCCCGCGGGCATGAACCTCGTCGCGCCGACGCGCCTGCTGCCGTTCGCCTTCACCTCGCTTTTTACGCCCGCCGCGAAGCTGCACATGGCCCTCGAGCCGCTGAGGCCGGCGCGCCGCGACGGCGCCGACGAGTCGCTCGCGGACTTCACGCGCCGCCGGCTGGGGCCGGAGGCGCTCGAGAGGCTCGTGGCCCCCATGCTGGCCGGCATCTACGCGGGCGACCCCGAGCGCATGAGCGTGCGCAGCACCTTTCCGCAGCTGCTCGAGATGGAGAAGAAGGGCGGCCTCGTGAGGGGGATGTGGAATCCCTTCGCCGGCCTGCGGCGCAAGAGCTCGGGCCTGACGACCTTCATGACGATCAAAGGCGGCTTGTCGAAGGTGATCGATGCCCTGTCCCGGCGCCTGCCGCCGCGCTCCGTACGCGTCGACTGCCCCGCGCAGGCCGTTCGCCGCCGCGACGGCCGCTGGGAGGTCGTCACGCCCAACGCGGTGCTCGACGCCGACGCGGTGATCTCGGCTCTGCCCGCGTCCGCGCTGGCCGATATCGTCGAGGGCCTCGACCCCGAGCTGTCGATGCGCCTGCGCGAGATTCCGTTCGCCTCCACCGCGACCTCGGTCCTGATCTACGACGACAAGGACGTGCCGAGCCGGCCGCGCGGCTTCGGCTTCCTGGCGCCGCGCGGCGAGCGCATGACCGTGACGGCCGCGACCTACTCGTCGAGCAAGTTCCCGGGCCGCGCGCAGGCCGGCCGCACGACGGTGCGCGCCTTCATCGGCGGAGCCGGCCGGGAGGACGATGCCGAGGGCGCGATCACGCGGCTTGAGTCGCGCGTGCGCGCCGACATCGACAAGGTGTTGGGCTTGAAGGGCGCGACGCCTCTGGCCCAGAAAACCACGCGCTGGATCAAGGCCAATCCGCAGTACGAGGTCGGCCACTCGCGCCGGCTCGACCGCCTCAGCTCCTGCCTGAAAAGCCATCAAAGCCTGATCCTCGCCGGCGCCTCGTACGGCGGCGTGGGCCTGCCCGACTGCGTGCGCTCAGGTAAGCGCGCCGCGGAGCTCGTGTTCGCCGGTTCACGGAGGAACCATGACGCCGTTCGCCCCGGACTTGCTTAGCCTTTTCGTCGCATTGACGCTTGGCGCCGTCATCGGCCTCGAGCGCGAGCTCAGCGACAAGGCCGCCGGCCTGCGCACCAACATCCTGATCTGCGTCGGCTCCTGCCTGTTCGCGATCCTCTCGAAGCATCTGGCACTCGTCGCGGGCAGCGACACGACGCGCATCGCCGCGCAGATCGTCTCCGGCATCGGCTTCCTCGGCGCGGGTGCGATCATGCGCGACGGCGAACAGGTCACTGGGCTGACGACGGCCGCGACGATCTGGGTCGTCGCCGCGATCGGCGTTACGGTCGGCTACGGCTACTACTCGTTGGCGGCGGCGACCGCGGTGATGACCTTGATCGTCCAGGGGGTGTTCCCGCACCTCGACACGATGATCGACGAGCTGCGCCAGCGCCACACCTTCAAGATCACCTCAGACCTCGACGACGACGGCCTCGAGCAGATCAAGACGATCTTCCGCAACTCCGACGTCAAGGTCCTGCGCCGCAAGCTGATGAAGCGCGCGAACCTGTACTACAGCGAGTGGTACGTCGCGGGGCCGCGCCTCGAGCAGAAGAGCGTCGTGCGGAAGCTTCTTGAGAGCAAGCACGTGCGGGAGCTCACGTACTGATGGATTCCGCTAAGGTCCAGGCGGCGTTGGCGGCCCTGGGCCAGCCGAAGTTCCGCTGGGATCAGGTGCGCCAGGCCGTCTTCGGCCGCGCCGTCTCTTCGTACGAGGAGATCGTGGTCCTGCCGGCGGAGACGCGGCGCGCGCTGGCGGAGGCCGCGCCCCTGATGAGCGTGATCGAGCGGCGCGTGGACGTCTCCGGCGACGGGCGCGCGCACAAGGCTCTGCTCGATCTGAAGGACGGACGCGTCGTCGAGACGGTGCTGCTGCGCCCGTCGGAGACGCGCTGGACCACCTGCATCTCCTCGCAGGTCGGCTGCGCGGTCGCCTGCACGTTCTGCGCGACGGGGCTCATGGGGCTGACGCGCAGCCTGACGCCCGAAGAAATTACGGATCAGGTCCTGTTTTGGCGGCAGTACATGGCCAAGAAGAACCTGCCGGGGCGGCTCGACAACGTCGTCTACATGGGAATGGGGGAACCTTTCGCGTGTTACGAGCAGGTCTCGAGCAGCTTGAAAATCCTGCTCGATCATAAACAGTTCGGCATCGGCGCGCGCCACATCTCGGTCTCCACCTCCGGCGTCGCGCCCAAGATCGCGCTGTTCGGCAAGGATTTCCCGCAGGTCAACCTCGCGATCTCGCTGCACTCGGCCACCGACGCGCTGCGCACCCGCCTCGTGCCGATGAATAAGGCCTTCGACCTGGCCGCGCTCGCCGCATCGCTCAAGGAGTATATCGCCTCCACGAACCGGAAGATTTTTTTCGAGTATGTTCTGCTCAAAGGCGAGAACGACCGTCCCGAGGACGCCGACGCGCTGGTGAAGTGGCTCGGCGGCGTCGGACCCAAAGAACTGCTTCACGTTAACCTGATAGTGTTCAATCAGACCGACACGCCGCACAAGCCGACCGACGAGAACGACGCGCGCGAGTTCCAGGCGCGCATGCTCGCCGGCGGCTACAAGTCCACGGTCCGACAGAACCTGGGCCGGGACATCGACGGCGCCTGCGGGCAGCTGGTCGTTTTGGAGAAGTCCTCATGAGCGACGAATACCGCAATGAAGTTCCCCCGAAGGACATCCGCGACCGGCCGTCCCGCGCGCGCTACGATAAGATCAAGTCCACCCTCGACCTCAAGTGGCGCCGCCGCGCCCTGCAGAGCGAGCGCATGACCCGAGAGCTCACGGACCAGCTGTGGGACGCCTTCGAAAATCCGTGGACGTGGTGCGGCTTCTGGCTGCTCCAGCCCGACGGCAAGGCCTTTCAGCCCGGGCCGGCCCGTCCCGAGTCCGATCGCGTCGCGATCCCCAATGAGGGCGCCATCGCCGACGCGCTGCGCTCCGGCGAGGCGAAGGCCGGCGGCACGACGATCTTCGTGCCCGTGTACGACAAGAACCAGCGCGTCTGGGCCGTGTTCGAGGCGCGCTCGACCGCCGCGTTCGACGACATGGATGCTCGATGGATCGAGCGCCTGTTCAAGCCCTTCCAGACGATCGAGAAGCTCCCGCCCCAGGCGCCTTAAGACCGGCGCGCCAGGCGCGCCCGGCCCCAGGCGAGCCACCCGTCCACCGTCACGTACGCCGCCGGGATCAGGAAGATCGTCATCGGCATGGCGAAGGTGAGGCCCCAGGCGAGCGACAGCGCCATGGGGGCCACGAACGGCTCGTAGCCGCCGAAGCCGTAGGCGGTGGGGAACAGCCCGAGCAAGGTCGTAATCGAGCTCGCCCACATCGGGCGCAGGCGGTCGGCGCCGGCGTCGATGGCCGCCTGCTCGACGGACATGCCGGCGGCGCGCTTGTCGTTGATGAAGCTCACGAGAACGATCGCGTTGTTGACGACGACGCCGGTCATCGCGATGACGCCGAGCATCGCCATGAAGGACGCGGGCTGCCCATGGATGAGAAGGGCGTAGACGACGCCGAGCAGGCCGATCGGGATCGTGAGCAGGATGATGAACGGCTGGACGTAGGAGCCGAACAGAACGGCGAGGATCACGAAGTCGAGCAGCAGGGCCACGCCGAAGGAGCGGAACAGAGAGAGCATCGACTTCTGCGTCTCCTCCTCTTCGCCGCCGTAAATCAATTCATAGCCGGGATAGCGGGAGGGGACGTCGGCGAATTTCTCGCGCACGAGGCGGTTGGCCTCGCGCGAGGTGATCACCTTTTCGTCGACGTCGGCGGTGATGGTCACGGCGGGCTTGTAGTTATAGCGCGGCAGGAACGGCGCGCCGCGGCGCTCCTCGATGCGCGCCACGCGGGCGAGGCGCACGGCCTGGCCGCGCGGATTGAGGACGTCGAGGCCGAGCAGGTCGGCCGCCGAGTCGCGCTGCTCGGGCTTCAGGCGCAGGCGAATCTCGACCTCCTCATCCGGACGCTGGATGAGGGAGACCTTTTTCCCGTCGACCGCGTAGAATAGATCGCGCGCGATGCTCTCCGCGTCGAGCCCGGCGAAGGCGGCCTCGAGATCGTTGGGGATCACGCGCCACTGCCACTTACCATCCTCGAGCGAGTCGCTGATGTCGGCGACGCCCTTGATTTCGCGCAGGTAGTCCTTGATCTCCGAAGCGATCTTCCGGTTGACCTCGGGATCGCGGCCGCGGGCGCGCACCATGACCGCAGCGCCGGCGGGGGGGCCCGGCTTGAGCTCGTTGAAGAAGATGTCCTTGGCGCCCGGAGGCAGGGCGATGCGGGTGCGCAGGTCGGCGACGATCTCCTTCGTCTTGCGGGCGCGCTTTTCCTCGGGCGTAAGATACAGACGGACCTGGCCGTTGTGCGTCCCCAGCCGCTCCTGGTCCTCCTGGCCCTTGAGGCCGACGACGGCGGTCATGATCTCGAGCTCATCCGGCGGCAGGGCTCCGACGAACTTCTCGACGTACTCGACGGCTTTCTGCGTCGTCTCGAGGTTCGTCCCGGCCGGCATCTCGACTTGAATATAGAGCTGGTCGACGAGGCCCTCGGGGAACAGGACGAACTTGATGCGCCAGTACGCGACGCTGGCGGTGAACAGAAGGAAGGCGAGCAGTAGCAGCGCGAACTTCCCGCGGTGCGAGATCACCCAGGTGATCGCGCGGCGGTAGCCGGCGACGACGGCCAGGTACCAGCGGCCCGCGGTCGCCGTTTCCCCGACCGGGCGGCCGAAGGGGAGAAGCTCGAGCACGTGGCCGGGGAGGATGAAGAAGGCCTCGAAGAGGCTCGCCAGGAAGCACATGACCACGACGACCGGGATCATGAACATGAACTTGCCCATGATGCCGCCCATCATCGCGAACGGCAGGAAGGCGCACGAGGAGACGAGGACCGAGCCCAGCACCGGCCACATCACTTCCTTCGTGCCATCGACGGCGGCCTGGAAGGCGGGCTTGCCCATCTCGAGGTGGCGGTAGATGTTCTCGGCGACGACGACGGAGTCGTCATCGAGCATGCCCAGCACGATGATGAACGCGAGCAAGGTCATCAGGTTGAAGGTGAAGCCGAGGGGGACGGCGAAGACGAGCGCGGTGGCAAACGAAATCGGCACGCCCCACGCGGCCACGGCCGCCAGGCGCCAGTCGAGGAACAGGAACAGCGCGGCCAGGATCAGAAAACCGCCCTGGATCATGTTGCCCGTCATGACCTTGAGGCGGCGCTTGACGAAGAAGCTCACGTCGTCGGAGAGCAGCAGCTCCATGCCCTTGGCGGCGGCGCGCGGCGCGATCTGCTCGCGCAGCTTGCGTACGCGGTCGGTCAGGACGATCACGTCGGCCGACTTGTGCTTGCTGATGTGGAGCTCGATGGCGGGCTTGCCGTTGGCGCGCGTGCGCACGGCGCCTTCGGCGAAGCCCTCGGAGACGCGCGCGAGGTCGCTCACGCGCAGGTTCTCGCGCGCCTCGTTGCCGCGCACGACGATCGCGCCGACCTCCTCCGGGGTGAACACGGCGCCGCGCACGCGGACCCAGTTCTCGAGCGTTCCGGCCCAGGTCGATCCCGCGGAGCGGTCGACGTTGCGGCCCCGGATCGCCGCGGCGAGTTCGCCCATCGTCAGGCGGTGGCGGGCGAGCTTCTCCCTGTCGGCCTCGACGAGGATCTCGCGCTCGCGGTCGCCCTTGAAGGTCACGCGCGAGACGCCATCGAGCTCCTCGATGATGTCCTTGACCTCCTCGGCGAAGCGGTCGCGGTCCTCATCGGTGCCGCCCGCGACCGAGAGCGTGATCAGCGGGCGGTCGGCGGTGAGCTCCTGGACGATGGGCTTGTTGGCGAGCTCGGGGAGATCCTCAACGCGCTGGGCGGCCTGATAGAGATCGTTGACCGCCTTGTCCTTCTCGCGCTGCGTGAGCTCCTCGTCCAGGCGCAGGACCACGATCGAGAGGTTCTCGAGCGACCAGCTCTCCGCGCGGTCGATGCCGGAGACGCCGCGGACCTGATCCTCGATCTTGCGCGTGACGAGGGCCTCGACCTCCTCGGGGGAGGCGCCGGGGTACGGCGTCTGGATGAGGACGATGTCGAACTTGATGTCGGGAAACGCCTCGCGGCGTGAGCTGTAGAAGTGCCAGCCTCCCACGACGCAGAGAACGAGCGTGACGAGGTTCGAGAGCACGGGACGGCGCAGGAAGAACTCGATCATGAGGCTCCGGCGAGGCCGGCCTGGCGCGCGAGCTCGATGAGCGCCTGCGCCTCGTCGGCCTCGGCGCGCACGAGCTCGGCCTTGGCGCGGCGCAGGTCCTGCTGGAAGCGCACGAGCAGGTCCGTCGTGGCGCGTCCGCTTCGAAAATCGGACTCGCCGGCTTTGAGCTTGCCGGCCTCGATGTCCGCGAGGCGCTGGGCGGCGGCGCGGCGGGCGCGCGAAAGCACGAGCGTCTCGCGCGCGTCGCGCCAGGCGCGGCGCGCGCCGTTCTCCGCGCCCGCGAGCTCGGCCTCGGCGGCGGCGAGGGCCAGCTCGGCCTGGCGGCGCACGAGGCGCTCTTGGCGGAAGGTCAGGGGCACGACGACGCTCAAGCCCACCGCGGCGACGGGATGGCGGCCGCCTCGCATGTCGCGCCACGCGCCGCCATAGTTCGAGTCGAGGCCCGCGAGCGCGTAGGAGGCGTCGAGCGAGAGATCGGGCAAGGTGTCCAGCCGCGAGATGCGCGAGGCCCATTTGAGCGCGTCGCGGCGGCGGCGCGGAGCCTCGAGGTCGGGCCGTCCGGCCAGAGCCTCGGCCTCGCCTTCGGGGAGGGCTGACTCCGGCGGCAGGCCGGCCGGGGCCGCGGTCGAGATCTCGAGCGAGTCGAGCGGTCCTTCCTCGCGCAGCGCGGAGGCCAGGGCGTGCCGGGCGCGCTTGACCGTCGATTCGGCCAGGAGCAGCTCGGTCTCGGCAGATTCGAGCGCCGCGCTCGCCTGAAGCCGGTCGGAGGCCTCGGCCGTGCCGTAGCGGCTTTTCTCCTCGGTTCGTTTAAGGAAAATCTTGGCGTCGACGATCGCCTCCTCGCGGATCGTCCGAACCAGAAGCGCGGCGCGAAGCTCGACGACCGCCGAGGCGGCGGCCGCGGCCGCCGCGGAACGCGCGAGCGCGAAGTCCGCCTCCGCCGCGGCGAGCCCCGCGCGGGCGCGGGAGCGCCGGGCTACGTCGGGGCGTCCCCAAAAGTAGCGCAGGAGCTTTTGCTTCAGCTCGAGCGCCAGCCGGGAGTCCACGGTCGGGTCGAGCGGCCGAAAGACCGACGGATTGACGAGCCGCTCGCCGCGCCAGACGAACTTCGCCTCGGTGCCGAGCAAGGTCACCTGCGAGAGCCCCGTCTCCCAGCGCTCGGTGCGCGCGCGATTGCCTTGGAACGCCGGTGCCGTGCGCGGCGAGCGGTCGTCCTGGAAGGAATAGGAGCCCAGGATCTTCGGATCCAGATTGGAGAGCAGCAGCGGCTCGTCGAGCGCGGCCGCGTCCCGCCGCGCCCGCGCCGAGGCGGCCTCGGGGGAGCGCTCGACGGCTCGGCGCACCGCGTCCTGGAGGGTCAACGGGGCGGCGGAGACGGAGGCGGCGACGAGGAGTATATAAGGGAACATCGGGGTCGGGGAGACATTATATACCCACTGGAGGGCCGGGCCGCAAGCGGCCCGGCACAGGTGCGATAGAGGAAGTCCTTGTAGCACCTAGAGAAATGGCCCGCCCGGAACCGTATAGGTTCCGGGCGGGCGCTCCTGGTGGGGGCCGACGCGAGCTGTTGTCGTTCGAGTACGCCGTTCTGCCGCGTCTTGGGAACATCGTAACAGGCTCGCGTTTCAAATTTATTGCGGACGGCCCCCGGGCCGTGGAAGATTCGAGGAGGATAAGCCATACTATTGGGGATGAAAGCCGCGGCGAAATTGAGCCCGCTTCTCGCGTTCGCGCTCCTGTCGAGCTGCGGCGAGGTGTCCGTGCGCAGCGACATTCCCTCGTCCTACGGCGCGCCGGCTCCCGGCACCTCTCCTCTCGCTCCCGGGGAAACCCGCCTCGACCCCGCCATCTCGACGGAGCTCATCAAGCTCGCCGAGGAGCGCCGCAGCCTCAAGCGCGACCTGACCAAGATCGAGGGCTCGCCCGTCGCCGACATCCTGACCGTCGGCTCCCCGATCGGCTACGCGCTGCGCAACCGCTTCCTGAATGTCGGCATCCCGCTCGGCGACGCCTTCGCCAACAGCACCGATCCCGCCTTCCGCGCCCAGCTGCTCGAGCTGTCCCGCTGGGACCGCGACGGCGAATCCCGGGCCGCGGCGCTGATCGCGCTGGCGCGCACGCATGACATCAAGTACCTGCAGGTGTTCAACGAGGCGCTGATCCATCTCGATCCCGGCGTGCGCTTCGGCGCGCTCGAAGCGCTCGTCGTCTTCGAGCATCCGCGCCAGGCGATGCCGCTGCTCGCCGCCGCCTCCGAGCGCGACACCGAGCCGCTGCTGCGCGTGTACGCCTCGGCGGGGCTGGCGCGCATGGGCGACGTGGCGGGCCTGCACCGCGTGCGCGCGTTCCTGGACAATCCCTCGTGGGTCGTCAAGGCGCTGGCCGCCAAGTACCTGGGCGAGCTCGGCACGGCCGAGGACTACGATCTCCTGCTCTCGCGCGTCGACCGCGAGGTCGGCAACGACTTCGTCGTCGCCGAATTCTGCGTCTCGGCGCTGAAGCTGTGGCCCAAGAAGAAGGCGACCCTCGCGCGATGAAGACCATGATCGCCGCCGTCCTGCTCGTCCTCCCGCTCGCGGCCCGCGCGGCCGACCCGGTCCCCGTCAATCTGAGCGCCGACGCGAGTCTGCTGTTCTCCCTTGAGCCGCTGACGATCACCGCGCCGCGCGTCCGTCAGGAAGATCTCATGGACCCGCGCATCAACGCGCATCTCCTGCGCCTGCTTCAGCAGCGCATGGACGCGCGCCCGGACGCGCTCGCCTCGAGCGACGCCTCCCTGTTCAACCTCAGCCGCCTGTCCACCTTGACCGGCTATTCTCTCAAGACGCGCTACACCGAGCTCGGCTTTCTGCTCACCGAGGGCCTCGGCGGCACGAAGGACTATCAGCTTCAGCGCGAGCTCGAGAACGCGGCGCGTCTGGCCAAGAACGTGCAGACCCGCGCGGCCGCGCTCGTGGCGCTGGCCTACGCCAAGGACATGCGCCATCTGACGCTCTTCCAGGGCGCGCTCAACGATCCGAACACGACGGTGCGCTTCGCGGCGCTCGAGTCCTTGCTCATCCTCGGCGACCGCTCCGTGCAGCTTCAGCTCGGCGGCTCGGCGCGCAACGACCAGTCCGTGGCCGTGCAGATCTACGCCGCGGCCGGGATGTGGCGCATGGGCGACAACTTCGGCAAGGAAATCCTGCTGCGCCTGCTCGATCATCAGGACTGGTTCGCGCGCGCGATGGCGGCGTATTACATCGGCGAGATGGGCGGCGGTTACGAATACCGGCGCATGCTTCAGTATTTGACTCGCGAGACGGACCCGTCGACGCGCGCGGAGCTGGCGACCGCGCTCATGAAACTCCACCCGAAAAAGGATGAGCCTTGAATAATAGCCCCTTGATGGCGTTGGCGCTCACCGGCGGCGGCTGGGTCATATGGGCTCTTATCCTGAGCTCGATCGCCGGCGTCGCCGTGGCTTACGACCGCTGGAACCTCCTGAAGGAAGAGACGAAGGCCCTGGCGAGCCTTCGTCCCTTATTTCTCGCCGCGCTCGCCGCGGGGGACCACGACGCGGCCGACAAGGCCGTCAAGTCCAATCCCGGCGCCGCGGCCCGCGTCCTTTCCGAGCCGGAGAACCTGCAGGCCGCGCTGTCCGACGAGAAGCGCCACCTCGAGGGCCGCCTGCTGTGGCTCGGCACGCTCGGCAACAACGCGCCCTTCGTAGGACTGTTCGGCACCGTGCTCGGCGTCATCAAGGCCTTCCACGACCTCGCCGAGTCCGGCGCGGGGCCCGAGGTCGTCATGGCCGGCCTCTCCGAGGCGCTCGTCGCCACCGCCGTCGGCCTGCTCGTCGCCATTCCCGCGGTACTCGCGTTTAATTTTTTGCAGAAGAAGCTGCGCGACCTGCTTTCCGAGACGGAGGCGCTCGGCCTGCGCTACAACGCCATTCGGACTACTCATGCACGCCACCGATGACGCCGACGGCCCCATAACCGGGATCAACGTCACTCCGCTTGTCGACGTCGTGCTCGTCGTCCTGATCATTTTCATGGCGACGGCCCCGATGATCGCCCGCCGCGCTATCCGCGTCGACGTTCCCAAGGTCGCCAAGTCGGACAAGACGGCGACGGACGCGCTCGCGGTCGCGCTCGACGGCAAGCGCGAGCTCACCTTGTCGGGCAAGCCCACGACCCTCGCCGACCTCAAGAAAATCCTCTCCGCCGCGACCGCGGCCAGGCCCGACCAGCCCGTGACCCTGTCGGCCGACAAGACGCTTCCGTACGGCGAGATCGCGGAACTGCTCGACGCGGTGCGTTCCGCCGGCGTCAAGAAGGTCGGCCTGGAGGTTCAGCGCAAGTGACCGCGGCCGTCAAGAAGCGCGCCCCGCAGCCGCCTCCGGTACAGCGCTCTCTCGGCATGTCCGCCGGCGTGCACGCTCTGTTCTTCGCGGCGCTGTGGGTCATGCCCCATCTGAGCTGGAACTCGCCGCCGCCCTTCGAGGTCGAGATCACAAGCCCCTTCCTCGGCGACGGCCCCGCTAAGCTCGGCGCGCCGAAGGCCTTCGTGCCCGGCATCCCCGCCAAGATCAACGTTTCCGACGTTCCCTTGCCCGTCACCCCCGTTGAGAAGCCCCCGGAGCAGCCGAAGGACTGGGTCTTGCCCGGGCCGAACACGAAGATCGTCGAAACACCCGCGCCTCCCGCGCCCACGCCCGGCGGCGAGGTCGGCGGCACCGGCACCGCCGCCAAGACCGGCGGCTCGGGCGAAGGCTCCGACGACGGCGTGCCCGGCGGAACGGGCCACGGCGGCACGCCCTTAAAGGCGCTCCCGCGCCTTCTCAACCTCGATGAGGTGTTGGCGGGCCTCAAGCGCCTCTACCCCGAAAGCGAGCGCCAGGCCGGCCGCGAGGGCGCCGTCGTCATCATGATCCACCTCGGCACAGACGGCCTCGTCTCCTCCTCCGACATCGCTCGAGCCGCCACCCCCGCCTTCGACGCCGCCGCCAAAAAAGTCGGCGCCCTCATGCGCTTCTCTCCCGCCATCGGCCTGAACGGGAAGCCCGTCCCCGTGCGCATGCCCCAAGAAGTCCGCTTCAAGCTCACCGATTAAGATGTCAGGTCTGCCGAACGGACAAATCTTTCGACCTGGACTTTTGTCCGTTCGGCAGACCTGACACCTTTTTAAGGGCGCTTGATTTCGAAGACGACGGTGGGGTCGGGGGAGCCGTCGGGCTTTTGGCGGTCGAGGCGGCCGACGAGCTTGGCGCCGATGTTTTCCATGGCTTTGCGGGAGCGCAGATTGTGCTCGCCGACGTGGAAGAGGGCGCGGCGGACGTAGATGAAGGCGTGGTCGAGCATCAGGAACTTGAGCTCGCGGTTGTAGCCGCCGCCCCAATAGGCGCGCGTGAGGAAGGTGAAGCCGATGCAGACCGAGTCGCGGCCCTCGACGTCGTAGTAGCGCGAAGAGCCGATGAGCTCGTTGGTGGCCTTGTCGAGGACGGCGAGCGCGCCGCGAGACTTAAGTCCGCGGTTGAAGAACTGCTCGAATATTTTTCGCTCGTGGCGGTCTGGCGCGGGGTGCTGCTCCCAGATCAGGGGATCTGACGCGGCGGCGTAGAGGGGCTCGAAGTCGGCGGCCTTGAGCGGACGCAGGCGCAGTCGAGGGCCGACGAGGACGGGCTGGAGCTCCATTACTTCTTCAGGCGGCGGGCGGCGAAGAAGACGGCGACGGCGAGCGCGGTGATGCCGCCGCAGATCCAGAACAGCGCCGGGCCCACGCCGAGCCCATCGAGGAGGGCGCCCAGCGCCAGCGACATGAGCGCCGAGCCGAGCACGAAGGCGCCGTAGAGGAAGCTCAGCGCGCGGGGCTGATCCTTCTCCGCGACCGTGCCCTGGACCTCGGAGCGCAGGCTCAGGTCGCTCGCCGCCCACGTCAGGCTTGAGACGAGGATGAGCGGCAGCAGGAAGGGCAGGGACGTCGTCGAGGCGAGCGCCCAGATCAGGAGCAGGCCGAGGGCTCCGTACTTGACCCACACGGACGGGCCTTTGAAGCGGGTGGCGAACTTAAGCAGTAGGACCGCGCCGAGAAGCTCGCCCATGTTCGAGGCCGTGAGCAGCCACGCCGAGGCCTGCGGCGCCTGGAGGACCGTCTTGGCGAAGACGGGGATCATCAGGCTCTCGAAGACGCGGTGAATGATCTGCGGCAGGACGAAGGCGAGCGCGACCCAGCGCATGCGCCCGTCGCCGAGCACGATCTTGGCGCCCGCTTTGATGTCCTGCAGATAGGCGCGGACCTTCGCGCCGATGCCGCCGGCCGCGGGCGGCGCGCCGGCGGGAAGCGCGTGCCTGACGCGCCAGAAGTACCAGGCGGCCAGCGCGAACGCCGGCGGCTGGATGATCAGGGACCACAGCGGCCCGGCGAAGCCGATCAAGGCGCCCGCCGACAGGGCGCCGATGACGCCGGCGACCTCGTAGGAGATGTGGAGCTTCGCGTTGTATTGCTTGAGAGCGGCTTCGTCCTGGCCGAGGAGCAAGGTCGGTATCGAGTGGCGCGTGGTTTCGATGACGCCGGTCACTCCGCCGATGAGAAGGTACAGCGGGATCAGGGTCCCCATCGACAGCGCGCCCATCGCGCCGACGGCGATCAAGGTCGTGACGAGGCCGGCCTGGGCGGCGACGGCGCCGGCGAGGACCTTGCGGGCCGAAAAGCGGTCGGCGAGGCCGCCCGCCATCGCGGCGAAGACGGCCTGGGAGAGACCATAGACGACGACGAGGCCGGCGACGGCGGAGATGCCGCCGAAGGCGGTCAGCGCCAGAAGCGGCACGCTCAAAGTGATCGTCTCCATGCCGGATTTCATGACGGAGGTGCCGAGCATCATGCGGCGGACGTTATTGACGGTTTCGGGGGAGCGGGGGG
>Ga0105164_10000442_pt1 | contig 29929 bp, 26 predicted proteins | sample VDWuncwatermetaG_FD_89674 | JGI IMG/M metagenome (GOLD analysis project Ga0105164, IMG submission 89674) | Wastewater microbial communities from Netherlands to study Microbial Dark Matter (Phase II) - VDW unchlorinated drinking water | ecosystem: Environmental > Aquatic > Freshwater > Drinking...
GGCTCAAGTTAGGGCTCTGACAAGATAGAAAACCGCTTATTTTAATTCCCTCTCCATAAATTGAACTCCATGCATTAATAATGGGTAATAAAAGATTCTATTTGATCGATGCCACTGCTTTTTGTTACCGAGCCTTTTATGCGCTCAAAGGGCTTTCCACATCATTCGGCCAGCCCACAAATGCGATTTACGGCTTTTTGAATATTTTGAATAAAATCCTAAAAACCGAAAAGCCGGATTATCTGGCTGTTTGTTTTGATGTTTCAAGGGAAACTTTCAGGACAAAAAAGTTTGCCGAGTATAAAATAAATAGGCCTCCGATGCCGGATGGCCTATCAAGCCAGATACCTATTATAAAAGAGATAGTTGCGGCATACGGTATCCCGATTTTCCAAAAGCAGGGTTTTGAGGCGGATGATATTATCGCTACCTTGACTTCTAAGGCAAAAGCCAAAGGGCTTTCGATAACAATTATAAGTTCCGATAAAGACATATTGCAGTTAGTGGATGAGTTTACCGTTGTGTTCAGCCCTTATAAGGATGAGGGCACAACCTATACAAGTAAAAAAGTCTTGGAGCGTTACGGCGTTCCAGCGCAGAAAGTCACCGATATTATAGCGTTAATGGGGGATCAGGCGGATAATATCCCGGGTATCCCCGGCATCGGAGAGAAGACCGCAACAGAATTGATCAGCAGTTTCGGATCCCTGGAGGATTTATTAAAGAATATAGATAAAATAAATCAGGAAAAAATAAGAAAAAGTATTGAGGATAACATCGGGCAATTGAAACTAAACAAAGAATTGACTGATTTGGATAAGGAGGTGGATATAGATTTCAACCTCGAAAAAATAAGAGTGGGAAAGCCTGATTTTAAGGAACTATACAAATTATTTAAGCGCCTGGAATTTAAGAAGTTTTTAAAGGAGTTGCCGGTAGAAGAGAATAAGAGGGATGTTGTAAGGTTAGAAAAATATCAGGACAGCCAGTTAAAAAAGGTTTTCGAAGTAACCGATGAGCTGATCCTTATGGGAGATAGTTTCGATTCCCTGGTATTTTTGGCAAAGGATAAGTTTTTTTGCGTAGAAACCTCCGGGGAAAACTTAAAAAGCATACTGGAGGATGGACGGATAAAGAAGATAGGACACTATCTTAAAAATATAAGAGTATCGCTTGAAAAAGAGGGTATTTCCTTAAAGGGCGCGTATTTTGATACCATGATCGCCGCGTATCTGCTTAACCCTTCAAGGCCCGGGTATGATTTAAGCGATCTGGCGCTGGATTACCTTAATGAGCCTATCGGGGGTATGGCGACTGATTGGCCTGTAGGCCTTGAGCTGCTCCATAGATTGCAGCCAAGGTTAGAAAAAGAGCTTCATGAAAAAGAACTCTTTAATCTTTTTGCCGAACTTGAGATGCCCCTGGTTGAGGTATTGGCCAAGATGGAGATATCAGGAATAAAAATAGACACGGATTTGTTAAAAGGGCTTTCGCGGGATATAGAAAAACGGCTGATTAAATTAATAGAGGGGATTTATGAAATGAGTGGTGAGCAGTTTAACATAAATTCCCCGAAACAGCTAAGCGCAATACTTTTTGAAAAATTAAAATTACCGGTGGTAAAAAAAACCAAGACTGGCTTATCTACTGACGAAGAGGTCCTAAGAAAATTAGCCGATAAACATAAATTACCGGCCCTTCTTTTGGAATACCGCCAACTGATGAAATTAAAAAACACCTATATAGATGCCCTTCCGGAATTAGTCAACAAGAAAACCGGAAGGATTCATGCTTCCTTTAATCAGTCGGGCACAGAGACGGGAAGGCTTAGTTCCAGTAATCCTAACCTGCAGAATATCCCTGTAAAAACTGACATAGGCAGGAATATCAGAAAAGCGATTATTTCATCGAGTCAGAAGAATTATCTTCTCTCCTGCGACTATTCGCAGGTAGAATTAAGGATACTGGCGCATTTATCAAAAGATAAAAATCTTACCCTAAGCTTTAAACAGGGGAAGGATGTGCATAAGGCAACCGCAGCTTTGATTTACGGCCAAAAAGAGCAAGATATTACGGATTCCATGCGCGATGTTGCAAAAAGGGTGAATTTCGGCATAATATACGGCCTTACCTCTTATGGCTTAAGCCACGATTTAAATATTTCCCTGGACGAAGCGCAGAATTTTATCGACGCTTACTTTACTACCTATCCTCAGGTAAAAGATTATATCGAAACACAGATAAAAAGAGCTCAAGAGTGCGGCTTTGTCATTACCATTCTCGGCAGGCGCAGGTATTTGCCGGAGATTAACAATAAAAATATGGGGATACGTTCCTTTGCCCAGCGCCAGGCAGTAAATACCCCTATACAGGGTTCAGCTGCTGATTTGATAAAACTGGCAATGATAAAGATAGACGAAGAGTTGAACCGGAAAAATCTTAAAAGCCAATTGATTATGCAGATACACGATGAACTGGTTTTTGACGTACCGCATCAGGAATCGGCAGAGATGGCGGAATTGGCCAGGGAGAGAATGGAGAATGTGCTAAAATTAGATGTGCCTATAAGGGTCGATATAAAGAAGGGGAAAAACTGGCTGGAAATGGAGCCTGTCTGATAGTTGGGCTTTGTGGTTTAATAGGATAAGGGGAGGGCCTAGCGGTATGAAAATAGCGATGTGCGCATCTGAGGTTGTGCCTTTTGCAAAGACGGGCGGGTTGGCTGATGTTGTGGGTGCGTTGCCGATTGCGCTTGCTAGAGAGGGCCAGGAAGTAATAATTGTAATGCCAAGATACAAGGCAATAGGGGGCTCAAAATTCAATATTAAAAGATTATCAGATGACGTTTCTTTTTCAATTACGGGCAAGAATATAAGGGTCTTTTTTTTAGAGAATGCTAATTATTTTAACCGCGATGCGTTATACACAGAAAAAGGAGGGGATTATAAGGATAATCTGGAGAGGTTTTCATATTATTCCAGAAGGGCTATTGAATTATTAAAGGAGATAAATTTTAAGGCAGATATCATCCATGTGCATGACTGGCAGGCATCATTAATACCAGTATACCTGAAGACTCTTTTTTCAAAGGACTCTTTTTATAAGAACACAAAGACTGTCTTGACTATACATAATATAGGCTATCAAGGGCTTTTTTCTAGGCTTGAATTCCCGAAGCTTGGGCTTGACTGGAGTGAGTTTAACATAGAGGGACTAGAGTTTTATGATAAGGTGAATATTTTAAAGGGGGGGATTATTTTTTCCGATATGATTAATACGGTAAGCCAGACTTACGGTAGGCAGATACAGACAAAAGAGTTTGGCTTTGGCCTGGAGGGCGTGCTTAATAAAAGAAAGAATTCTGTTTCCGGAATTATAAACGGGCTTGATTATAGTGTCTGGAATCCAGAAACGGATAAGTATATCGCCAAGAACTTTTCAGCGGCTGAGCCGGCGCCGAAACGCAAGGACAAAGAAGGCCTGCAGGCATTCTGTAGGCTCCCATTAAAAAAAGATATTCCTCTTTTCGGGATAGTTTCACGCCTTGCAGAACAAAAAGGTTTTGATATCCTGGCTGAAGGGATAGATAAAATCTGCAAAATGGATTTACAGTTTGTGATCTTAGGTACAGGAGACCAAAAATACCATCAGATTCTGGAGGATATGGCCAAAAAATATCCAAAGGTGATTTCCTTGCATCTAAAATTCGATGAAGCGCTTGCGCACAAAATTTATGCCGGTTCAGATATATTCCTCATGCCTTCAAAGTATGAGCCCTGCGGATTAGGCCAGTTAATAAGCTTTAGGTATGGCACAATCCCTTTGGTTTTTAAAACCGGCGGCCTGGCTGATACCGTAAGCAAGGATAACGGGTTTATATTTGATAATTACAGCGCCGCCGCCTTGATTAAAACCATAAAAGAGGCGGAGGCGGTATTTAAAAATAAGAAAAAATGGGCCTCACTGGTTATGAATGCGATGAAACTGGATTTCTCCTGGGAGGAATCAGCAAAGAAATATATACAACTGTATGAGAAGGCAAAAAATAAATAAACCTCAGTCCTACGCGCAGGGAGAGGGTGAAAAGATTATTTTAGGGGTAACCGGAGGTTTGGGGAGCGGCAAGAGCACTGTTTCCGGTTTTTTAAAAACTTTCGGAGCCGAGGTTATTGATGCTGATAAATTGGCGCATGAGGCAATAGCGCCTGGAGGAAAATGTTACAATAAGGCAATTGAAACATTCGGCGCTAAAATATTAAGAAGGGATAAAAGAATTGACCGTGTAAAATTAGGCAGGATTGTTTTCGCTAACAAGGGATACTTGAAAAAATTAAATAATATAATTCACCCGGAGGTCATCAAAGAGATTAGGGCAAGGATTAAAAAATCTAAGTCAAAGGTCATTGTTCTAGATGTTCCGTTACTGATTGAATCAGTGCCTATAAATTTAGCGGACAGATTAATAGTGGTAAAGATTAAAAAAGGGGTGCAGATTAAAAGAGTAAAAATGAAAACCTCTCTTACTAAGTCCGATATCGTAAGGAGGATAAATTCCCAGATTCCTTTACCCGTAAAGGCGCGTTTAGCGGATTTTGTAATAGATAATAACGGCACAATAAGTCAGACAAGAAAACAGGCAAAAGATATTTGGAAATCCATTGTTCAAAGGCGGGGCTCATTAGGAAAGGAAGAGCTGATCCTCCTTCGCCCTTTAATAGACTTGTAATAGCTTTGACGGGCTTCGGAGGATTAATTCGCGCAAATAACTTACTCACACTAAACGTGTTCGTAAGTTATGCGCTCATTAAGGAGGTAATAGGTGGAAAAATTAGAGATCAAGCATTTAAAAGAAATGAAAATTACGGAGCTTAATAAATTAGCCAGAGATATGAATGTCAACGGCGTAAGCGGCGTTAAAAAACAGGACCTTATTTTCAAAATACTGCAGGCCCAGGCGGAAAAAGAGGGGCTGATGTTCGGGGAGGGAGTGTTAGAGATACTCCCCGAGGGATTCGGTTTCTTAAGAAGCCCGAATTATAATTATCTGCCTTGCCCAGATGATATTTATATATCTCCGTCGCAGATTAGAAAGTTTGATTTAAGGACCGGTGATACGGTGAGCGGGCAGATAAGGCCGCCGAAGGAGGGTGAAAAATATTTTGCGCTGCTTAAGGTTGAGGCGGTAAACTTTGAGAATCCGGAAGAGGTAAAAGAAAAAGTTCTTTTTGATAATCTTACACCCGTATATCCGAAAGAGGCCTTTAATATGGAGACTAAACCGGAAGAAATTTCCACCAGGATAATGAGCCTGCTTACTCCCATAGGCAAGGGCCAGCGCGGCATGATAGTAGCACAGCCTTATAGCGGCAAAACCGTACTGCTGCAAAAAATCGCAAACTCCATTACTACAAACCATCCTGACGTTATATTGATAGTGCTCTTAATTGATGAGCGACCGGAAGAGGTTACGGATATGCAGCGGCACGTGAAGGGCGAGGTTATTTCATCAACCTTTGATGAGCCGCCGGAAAGGCATGTGCAGGTTGCAGAGATTGTTCTGGAAAAAGCAAAGCGTCTTGTAGAGCATAAAAGAGACGTGGTAATTCTTCTTGATAGTATCACCCGTCTTGCCCGCGCTTATAACTCGGTTGTGCCCCACAGCGGTAAGGTTCTCTCGGGAGGTATAGATTCCAATGCCCTGCAAAAACCAAAGAGGTTCTTTGGCGCAGCGCGTGCAGTTGACGAAGGCGGAAGCCTGACGATTATCGCAACCGCCCTGGTTGAAACAGGCAGCCGCATGGACGATGTTATTTTTGAAGAGTTTAAAGGAACGGGAAATATGGAATCGCAGCTTGATAGAAATCTCTTCCAACGTAGAATCTATCCTGCGATAGACATAAAGAGGTCGAATACAAGGCATGAGGAATTACTTGTTAAGCCGGAGCAATTGCAGAAGATTTGGATTTTAAGAAAAGTCTTGAATGAACTTAGTAACGTTGAGGCAATGGAGCTTTTGATAGAAAAGCTCTCAAAGACAAAGAATAATGAAGAGTTTTTGAACAGTATGAACCAGTAAGTCCTCCAAATAAATTATGGCGGATTCATTAAGGAGAAGAAATGAAAGAAAAAATCCATCCTAATTACAAAGAAAGCACGGTTGTGTGCGCCTGCGGAGAGACCATTCATACGCGCTCTACTAAACCAAGTATCCGCGTGGAAATATGTTCTAAGTGCCATCCGTTTTTCACCGGAAAACAGAAGTTTGTTGATTCTGCCGGGCGCGTGGATAAGTTTATGAAGAAATACGGGAAGAAAAGCTAATGACGACACAACTTATGGAGCGAAGCGAACATAAGTTGTATGGCGGAATTAATCCCGCACCTTTTATTTATTCATGTATTTTGAAATTTTTGAATACCTAAAAAGGTGCGGGATAAGTTCGTGCATACAATTTACGTTCAATATCGTTCCGTAAATTGTGCACTCACTTATGTTTGGACAGTTACAAAAACTAGAGTCGCGTTATCAGGAATTGGAAGAGCTTCTTGCCTCCCCGAAAATTATCTCTGATAGAGAGCGCTCTAAAAGAGTCGCCAAAGAACTGTCAGGTCTTAAAGAGCCGGTCAGTTTATTTAGGGAATACAAAAAGTTTTGTATTGAGTTTGCCGAGCTCGAAGCGGTATTAAAAGAAAAGCACGATAAGGATTTTTTTGAGTTAGCAAAAAAAGAGCTTCAAGACCTGGAGTTAAAGAAGAGGCAGTTAGAGGAAAAGATTAAAGCAGCCCTTGAAGAGGAGGATAAAGATGAGGGTAGGGATGTCATCGTTGAAGTAAGGCAGGGTACTGGAGGAGATGAGGCGGGATTATTTGCCGCTGACCTTTACCGTATGTATACTATGTATGCCGTGAAAAAGAGCTGGGTGGTTGAGTCTATGACAGTTAACACAAATGAGGCAGGTGGGTTTAAAGAAGTATCTTTTAGCGTAAAAGGTAAAGACGCCTATAAGCGGCTGAGGTTTGAAAGCGGAGTTCACCGCGTGCAGAGAGTCCCTGAAACAGAGGCCCAGGGCAGGATTCATACTTCTACTGCTTCCGTAGCGGTGCTGGTTGAACCCGAAGAAGTTGACCTAGTTATTGAGCCAAAGGATTTAAGGATAGATACCTACAGGTCAAGCGGCCCGGGTGGTCAGCATATGCAAAAAACCGACTCAGCAGTCAGGATTACCCATATTCCTACGGGGATAGCGGTTGCTTGTCAGGATGAGCGTTCGCAGCTAAAGAATAAACTTAAGGCAATGAGGATTTTGCGCGCTAAACTTTTGGATAAAAAGAGGGAAGAGGCGATTAAAAAGCTTTCGCAGGCAAGAAAGTCCCAGATAGGAACTGGTGACCGCAGTGAGAAAATACGCACTTATAATTTCCCGGATCGTAGAATTACTGACCACCGCATCAATTTTACCGCGCACAATTTAGAGGCAGTTCTGGAAGGCGATTTGGATGAACTTTCAGATGCATTAATAAAAGCAGCAAAGGAAACCAGCACATCCTAAGGGCTTAAGATTTTTGGTAGGAGGAAGAGCTTAGATGAATGAAGCGGAGTTATTATTTACTGGGCTGCTTGACTGTGACAGGATCTCTCTGTATCTTAATAAGGGTTATAGTTTAGATAAAGATAAACTGCGCTTAGTGTCGTCGGCGCTAAAAAGGAGGGTTAAAGGCGAGCCTATTCAATACATCCTCGGTAAAACCGAATTTATGGGTTTAGAATTTAAAGTTACTCCCGATGTATTGATACCGCGGCCTGAGACGGAAATCCTAGTCGAAACCGTTATCAAATATGCTACTCGCTTATCGCCTAGCGCTTGTAATATCTTAGAATTAGGAACAGGGTCGGGCTGTATAGCGGTAAGCTTAGCAAAGTATTTACCGGGGTTTCAGATAACAGCAACCGATGTTTCCCAGAAGGCTTTAGCGATTGCCCGTTACAATGCCAAATTAAATAAACTGGGCAGAAAAATAAAGTTTTTAAAGGGTGATCTTTTTAAGGCTTTTCCGCCATCGCTTTATGGCAGACGATATGCGATATGCGTATCCAATCCTCCTTACATAGCCTCTTCGGAAATAAAAAGATTGCAGCCTGAAGTGCAGTTTGAGCCGGAAGTTGCCTTGAATGGCGGGAGCGATGGTTTGTATTTCTATAAAAATATAATCAAGTCCTCCCCCAAGTATTTACCTGGCCGCGGATTTTTAATTTTTGAGATAGGTTTTAACCAAAAGGATGCGCTAAAAAAATATATTCAAAATTCAGGATATTTTGAGATAATAGAGAGCATTAAGGATTACAATAATTTGGATAGGGTTATTGTTTCGAGATTGTTAAAATAGCCTGTCAAGGGACAGTCCCTGCCAAGGTAGATATGGCTTGACCGCTGCTCAAGCCAAAAAGATCAGATGGATAAACTAATTATTGAAGGCGGTGCGAAGCTTAGGGGTGAAGTTACGGTTTCCGGAGCAAAGAATTCGGCGTTGCCCATACTGGCCTCAACTTTGTTGACCGATGATGCCTGTATTATAAAGGGCGTCCCTAATTTGCTTGATACAAACACCATGATTAAGATTCTCTGTTCTTTGGGCAAGAACGTTAATTTTGAAAATGGCGTTGTTACTGTAACTGCGCTGAAAAGCAGTAATTTTGTGGCTGATTATAAATTAGTATCCACTATGCGGGCGTCTTTCTGCGTTTTAGGCCCACTGCTTGGAAAACTAAAAAAAGCAAAGGTTTCTTTACCCGGTGGCTGCATTATTGGAGTTCGCCCGGTGGATTTGCATTTAAAAGGCATAAAGGCGTTGGGCGCTAATGTAGAAATTGATTCCGGGTATGTTTTAGCAAAAGCAGATAGGCTTAAAGGAAGCCATATGTACCTTGGCGGTGCATATGGTTCGTCGGTTTTAGCTACGGATAATGTAATGATGGCTGCTGTTTTGGCTAAGGGAAAGACTATTATAGAATCAGCTGCCTGCGAGCCGGAGGTCGTAGATTTAGCAGAGTTTTTAATTAAAATGGGCGCAAAAATAAAAGGCCATGGCACTCCTATTATTGAAATCGAGGGTGTTAAACACCTGCACGGTGCAACCCATACTATTATTCCCGATAGAATAGAGGCAGGCACTTTTTTGGTCGCTGCATTGATTACCCGCGGCGATATACATATAAAGAATGTTTTTTTTCAGCACCTGGGCGCCTTAATTGATAAATTGCAGGAGGCAGGCGCAGCCATTACTAAAAAAGACGGTTCTCTGCGCGTGCGTTACCTTAGGCCGCTTAAAGCCATAAATGTTACCACGCTTCCTTACCCGGGTTTTCCTACTGATATGCAGGCGCAGATTATGGCATTGATGGCGGTTACTTCCGGCATAAGCGTTATAACCGAAAAGATTTATCCTGACAGGTTTATGCATGTGGCTGAACTTAACCGTATGGGCGCTCATATCCAAAGAGAAGGGCCGCACGCAATTGTAGAAGGTGTCAAATGTTTATCTGGCGCTCCGGTCATGGCATCGGACTTACGCGCATCAGCCTGCCTATTGTTGGCAGGGCTTGCTGCTTCGGGTACGAGCACTATTTCCAGGATTTATCATTTAAAGCGCGGATACGAGGATATGGAAGAAAAATTAGAGAAGTTAGGCGCAGATATCCGCAGGGAGAAAGAATGATCTTAATGATTGATAACTACGATTCCTTTACCTATAATCTTGTGCAGTATCTCGGCGCTTTAGGAGAGGATGTCAGGGTATTCCGGAATGACAAGATAACTTTGGCAAAGATAAAGAAGTATAAGCCAAAGAAAATCGTCATCTCTCCTGGTCCGGGAAGGCCTGAAGACGCGGGTATTTGCGTAGCCTTAATAAAAGGATTAGCAGGCAAAATACCTATATTAGGAGTTTGTCTTGGCCATCAGGCAATCGGCTTTGCTTACGGGGGCAAAATTATAAATGCCAAAAAACTCATGCACGGAAAGACCTCTTTGATTTATCACAACGGAAAAACAATATTCAAAGGTATCCCCAATCCCTTTGAGGCAACCAGGTATCATTCTTTATTAATTGATAAAAAAACATTTCCCGCATGTTTAGAGGTTATCGCCTGGACAAAAGAAAAAGAGATTATGGGCCTAAAACATAAAGAATTTCCCTTGTGGGGGGTGCAGTTTCATCCGGAATCAATCCTTACTAAGGAAGGGAAAAATATATTAGCTAATTTCTTGGGGTGTAGGAAAGTGTAAAAATCACCCACTGCGAAAATCGCAGTAAGTTATAGCGAAACGATTTTCTTGAGGCAATGATAGAAGAGGCAATAAAGAAAATATCTATGGATGAAGATCTGGCTGAAACCCAGATGCAGCAGGTAATGGAAGAGGTAATGTCCGGCCAGGCTAATACGCAGCAGATTGCCGCATTTTTGCAGGCCTTGAGCAAAAAGGGCGAGAGTGTTGAAGAATTGACTGCCGCAGCCAGAATAATGCGCAGGTACGTAACTAAAATAAATACCAGACACAAAGTAATCCTTGATACATGCGGCACGGGAGGCGACAGAAAAGGGACTTTTAATGTTTCTACTGCCGCAGCTTTTGTTGTAAGCGGATGCGGTGTCGCTGTTGCCAAGCATGGGAATCGTTCTGTTTCCAGTTGCTGCGGAAGCGCGGATATATTAGAAGCATTAGGCGTAAACATAAATTTGCCGAAAGAAAAAATAGAGAAATGCCTTGATGAAGCAGGGATAGCTTTCTTATTTGCTCAAAACCTGCATCCGGCAATGAAATATGCGATGCCGGCAAGAAAACAGATAGGCAAAAGGACTATTTTTAATATCTTAGGGCCTTTGACAAATCCCGCAGGCGCAACGCATCAATTGATAGGCGTTTACGAAAAAATCCTGACTGAAAAACTGGCAGCAGTATTGAATAATTTAGGAACTGTTCATGCCTTGCTGATACACGGAGAAGATGGTTTGGATGAGATGACTACTACCGGAAAAACTTTTATCTGCGAGGCGCGCGGAGGCGGCACAGGTTGTTTAGAGGTGGAGCCGGAAGATTTCGGTTTTAAGAAAGCAAGAATAGAGGATTTGGCGGGAGGCAGTATTCAAGATAACGCAGAATCATTGATGGGGCTGTTAAACGGCAAGCCTGGCCCAAAGCGCGATATAGTAGTGTTAAATGCCGGAGCCGCAGTTTATGCAGCTGATGCAGCCATTACAATAAAAGAGGGTTTAAAATTAGCCGATCTTTCCCTTGATTCAAAAAAAGCGCTGGAAAAGTTTGAGTTGCTTAAAAAGCACTCTTTAAATTAAATGGCCAAAGCCGATACCTTAAAAGAGATAATCCAGAAAAAAAAGGAAAAAACTCTCTTAGCAAAACAGGCACTCCCCGAGGAAGAATTAAAGGCTAAATTACAGGGCTTATCCGCTACAAGGCCATTCATCAAGGCGATAAGCAAGCGCGGTGAGATTTCGCTCATTGCGGAAATCAAGAAGGCCTCGCCAACGCTTGGAATAATCAGGGAGAATTTCAACCTCTTTGAGATCGCCTCTGCTTATAAGCAAGCAGGGGTTCAGGCGGTATCGGTCCTTACCGAAGAAGACTTTTTTTGGGGAAACATTTCCTATATTAATGAAGCAAAAAAGCTGATAGATGTTCCTATTTTACGTAAGGATTTTATCTTAGAGCCGTATCAGGTTTATGAGTCTAGGGTTTACGGAGCCGATGCTATATTATTAATTGCGGACTTGTTGAATCAGGAGGCAATCTCGCAATTAGTCGAGATAGCATCGGGCCTAGGCCTTGATTGCCTGGTTGAGGTGCACACAGAGAAAGAGTTGAAAAAAATCCTGAAATTAAAGGGAATTTCATTAATCGGTATTAATAACCGCTCCCTGCATACGCTTGAAGTCGATTCTAAAACTACGGAAAAACTTTTTCCTTTGATTCCAAAGGATAAAACTGTTGTTGTAGAAAGCGGCATAAAAAGTTATCAGGACGTATTATTCTTGAAAATATTAGGCGTAAGCGCACTTTTAATTGGCAATGTTTTCATGCAGGCCAGTGATATAAAGAAAAAAGTAGAAGAGGTTATGGGATGGTAAACCCCCGCACCAATTGGAGGGAAATAGGGAGTATTAAGTCATGACAATTGGTGCGGGGGTAAAGGCAAAAATCTGCGGGATAACTAATTTAGATGATGCAAAAGTTTCTCTAGAGGCTGGATGCCATGCGCTGGGATTTGTTTTCTATAAGAAAAGCCCGCGCTACATAGCGCCTCCTTTAGCAAAAGAAATAATCGCTCAGCTGCCTAAGAATATCCTGAAAACCGGCGTCTTTGTAAACGAAAAGGAAAAAGAAATCAAAAGAATCGCAAGGCTTTGCAATCTCGATATGCTGCAGTTTCACGGAGATGAGTCTCCGGAATTCTGCGATAAATTCAAGGGTTACAAAGTTATAAAAGCATTCAGGGTAAAAAGATATTTAGACGCCAAAAGCGTGTTAAGGTATAAGCCTTTTGCCTATCTTTTCGATACATTCACAAAATCGAAAGTCGGGGGCACGGGTGAGAAATTCGACTGGAGGCTGATTAGGCATATCAACGGACTAAAGCGGCCTGTATTTCTATCCGGAGGGCTTAGCGCTAAAAATGTCGAGGATGCGATAAAATGCGTGTATCCTGATTGGGTTGATGTTTGTAGTTCTGTTGAGATAAAGCCGGGTAAGAAAGACCATAGAAAGGTAAAAGATTTTATCAGAGCTGTAAAAACATCTAATGAAAAAATGCCCTTACTGCGCCGAAGAGATACTTGATGAAGCCATAAAATGCAGGTTTTGCGGTTCTGATTTTAAGAAAAAGAGAAAATGGCTGAACTGTTGCTTTGGTTGTTTGATGGCTTTTATCGCCTCAATTGTATTAATAGTATTATTTATTTACCTCAGTTTTGTTTTAATCAAGATAGTGGTTTATAAAATATTTTTTCCCGGCCCGAATATACATCCATATTATCCTTTTACCGGTGGCGGCATAGAAGGAATGGTTAAGGAATTCGCCGAAGTCTTCAGGGCGCTTTGGGAAAGATTATTCAGCGGCGGAATCAATAATGCAGGCGGTGTCACATTTTAGGAGATAAATATGTTGCCGGATATGAGAGGGTATTTTAACGGTTTCGGAGGCAGGTTCGTTCCTGAGACATTGATATACGCTTTGGATGAGCTTAAAAAAGAATACGCGAAGCATAGGCGCGATAGAAAGTTCACCGCAGAACTCAGTTATTATTTAAGAGAATATGCGGGTAGGCCTACGGCGTTATTTTTTGCCAGGAATTTAAGCAGATACTTAGGTATAAATAAAATTTACCTGAAAAGAGAGGACCTGCTGCATACGGGAGCGCATAAAATAAACAACACCCTTGGCCAGGTGCTTCTTGCAGTACGGATGAAGAAGCCGCGCTTAATCGCGGAAACGGGGGCAGGTCAGCACGGTGTTGCTACCGCTACTGTTGCCGCGATGTTTGGGCTTAAATGCGATATTTATATGGGGCAGGAGGATATTGAAAGGCAGAAGCTTAATGTCTTCCGGATGAAATTGCTCGGCGCCAAGGTTATTCCTGTAAAAAGCGGGACAAGGACTTTAAAAGATGCAATGACCGAGGCATTAAGGGATTGGGTGACAAACGTGCGGACAACACACTATTGTTTAGGGACAGTTGCAGGCCCGCATCCGTATCCGATGATGGTACGCGATTTTCAGTCAATAATCGGGCGCGAGGCAAAAAGGCAGATCCTGCAGAAGGAAAAAAGGTTGCCTGATTATCTGGTTGCCTGCGTTGGAGGCGGAAGCAATGCAATGGGATTGTTTTATCCGTTCTTCAATGAAAAGTCGGTGAAATTTATCGGCGTAGAGGCAGCGGGATCGGGTTTGAGTTCGGGTAAGCATTCGGCAAGCCTTGTTGCGGGCTCGCCTGGAGTTTTGCACGGTTCAAAATCAGACCTTTTGCAGGATAAGTTTGGACAGGTAAAGAACGCGTATTCCATTGCGGCAGGCTTAGATTATCCGGGAGTCGGGCCAGAGCATGCCTATTACAAAAAGATAAAAAGGGCAACTTATGTGGCGGTTAATGACAGGGAGGCGCTGGAGGGTTTTAAATTACTTTCTGAAAAAGAAGGGATAATCCCGGCGCTTGAGCCGGCGCACGCTATTTTTTACCTGAAGAAACTATCCAGAAGGATAAATAAAAATTCTATCATTATATTATGCCTATCCGGAAGAGGGGATAAGGATACATACGCGGTTGCAGATAAGTTAAGGCTATGAGCAGGATAGGTGATAAGTTTAAAGAATTAAGAAGGGCCGGCAAAAAAGCCTTCATTGTTTTTATCACTGCCGGCTATCCGAATTTAAGCACAACTAAGAAATTGATTATAAAATTTGCGCAAGCAGGGGTTGATATTATAGAATTAGGCGTTCCATTTTCAGATCCTTTAGCAGACGGCCCGGTAATTCAAGAAGCCTCCCAGGAGGCGCTTAAGAAAAGAGCGCATTTAGCAGGTATTATAAAATTGGTGGGCCGGGTACGTAAATCCGTGCCCATTCCCATTTGCCTCATGACTTATTACAATCCTATATTTTGTTTTGGCAAAGAAAAATTCATAAGGGAGGCATTGAGAAACGGCGTGGACGGAGTTATTATTCCAGATCTTCCCCCTGAAGAGGACGCAGCTTTTGTAAAAGCCGCTGGCAAATCAGGGCTGGACCTAATTTGTTTTCTTTCGCCGACCAGTACCGCTAAGAGAATAAAATTCATATCAAAGGTTTCAAGGGGTTTTATTTATTATGTATCTTTAACCGGCGTAACAGGGGCGCGGAAAGCCCTCTCGCCGGATATCCATAAGAACATCCGGTTTATTAAAAGATACACAAACAAACCTATTTGCGTTGGCTTCGGGGTTTCTACTTGCGCTCAGGTAAAAGAAGCAAGCAGAGTCTCCGATGGCGTAATTGTCGGAAGCGCCATTGTAAAAAAGATAAAGGATAATCTGGGGAAGCGGGATTTGATAGAAAGGATCGTCAATTTTGTCAGGGGACTAACAAATGTATAAAAGGACTGATTTAGATAACGGCGTAAGAGTAGTTACCCATAAGATGTCCGGCAGGCAGTCGCTGGCTATAGGCATCTGGATAAATATCGGCGGTAGGTATGAGGTTTTTGAGAATAAAGGTATCGCCCATTTCCTTGAGCACCTTCTTTTTAAAGGCACAAAGAAATACTCTCACCGTAAAATCAAAGAATCAATTGAAGGCATTGGCGGGGCATTAAACGGCTTTACTTCAGAAGAACTCACCTGTTACCTGGTAAAAATACCGGCTGATTATCTCGATGTGTCTTTAAATGTTTTATCGGATATGGTTTTAAATCCCGTTATCCCTGCCGAGGAAGTGGAAAAGGAAAAAACTGTTATTCTGGAAGAACTAAAAATGTATAAGGACCAGCCGCAAAGCTATGTCTATGATCTGCTGGATGCGCTTCTCTGGCCAAACCAGCCTTTAGGCGCGCCTATTATAGGAAGCGCTGAATCAGTAAGCAGGGTAAATAAAGACGCGCTGCATTCATTCAGGGATAGTTATTATACGTCGGCAAATATCGTCATTAGCGCCGCAGGAATGCTTGACCATAACAACTTAGCAGGCAAGGCCTTGAAGATTTTCCGCAGCCTGAAAAATAAAAATAGAAATGTATTTGTAAAGGCGAAAGAATCGCAGATCCTTCCGCAGCTTAAAATATTTTCTAAGGATACCGAACAGACACATATGGCTTTAGGTTTTCATGCCCTTTCGCGCGAAGACCCTTTAAAACATGCCTTGGGAATGCTGAATATTATATTGGGTGCAAATATGTCAAGCCGCCTATTTGAAGAGGTAAGAGAAAAAAGGGGCCTTGCTTATGAGATAGGCACTGCCCTGAAGCGCTTTCTTGATACGGGAGCGTTCTTGGTTCATGCCGGCATTGATAATAAGAAAGTGATTGATAGCTTGGAATTAATCTTGGCGCAGTTAAAAAAAACAAAAGAAGAATTGGTCTCCGCAGATGAATTAAAAAGGGCTAAAGAATTTTATCTGGGCCAGTTAAAGCTGGCGCTGGAGGATACTTTAGATAATATGCTCTGGATCGGAGAAAGCACCGCCTCTATCGATAAAACATACGGCTTAGAAGAGGTTATAAATGAGGTAAATAAGGTAAAGAGAGAAGATTTATCTAAAGTTGCAAGGCACGTATTTCAAGGTAGAAAATTAAACCTTTCATTGATTGGCCCTTTAAAGGATATCGAACAGGATATTTACAATAAACTAAAAATAGACTAAATAATGCAACCGCTATTCTCGCTGCACAGCACGGTAATACTGTTTTTTATTTTAGCTCTCCTTTCCTTTTTCTTTTCTGCCTCAGAGACCTCTATTATTGGCTTAAGCAAGATACGGCTGCGCCATATGCTCAGCCGGGGAGTGAGGCGCTCAAAGAGCATACACCGGCTTATGCAGAAGATGGATAAATTCATCATAGGGTTACTCGTGGGAAACAATTTCGTCAATATCGCGATGTCCGCGATAGTCACCGGAGCCTGTGTTTATGCTTTCGGTTACAAATGGGGGATAATAATTGCAACCCTTGCTACCGCTTTTTTCATACTCTTGATATGCGAGATTACGCCGAAGATATTGGCTATTAAACATACCGAGAGAATAGCCCTTTTTATCGCTCCGTTAATGGAGGTTTTTATCAAGATAGTTAGTCCTATAATTGCAGTTTTCAGCGCAGCAAGCGATTTGATTATCAAGTTTTTAAGAATTAAGCCGGCAAAAAGATCTCCGCTCGTGACTGAGGAAGAATTGCGGATGATGGTAGAATTAGGCAAAGAGGAGGGTTTTTTAAGCGACGAAGAAGGGAGGATGCTGCAGCGCATCTTTGAATTCGGGGATATAAAGGTAAACGATGTTATGGTGCCAAAAGAAAAAATAGTGGCTGTCAATATAAACACCACTTCCGAGCAGTTACTCGATATTTTTGTAGAGCAGGGCCACGCGCGGCTTCCGGTTTACCAGGATTCAGTTGATAACATCTTGGGGATAGTCTACGCACACGATTTGCTTTATATCTTAAGGGATAAAGGGCTCTTTGTATTGCAAGACTTGATTCGTGAAGCATATTATGTGCCTGATTCGATGCAGGTAAGCGAACTCTTAAAGAAATTCCAGGCCGATAGAATACAGATTGCTGTTGTGGTTGATAGCCATAAAAAAACCATAGGGCTGGTGACATTGGAAGACCTGATTGAAGAAATCGTTGGCGAGTTCGAAGAAAAACACACTAAGGGCCGGCGCGCCCATTAAATAATTTGACATATAAATTAACCTGTGATAATATAAAAAAACTTACGTAAGCTGTATTAAATAAAAAGGAGGAAACAAAATGGCAGAAATAGGATATTGCGTAAAATGCAAAGGAAAAAAAACAATAAAGGATGAACAGAAGGTTACCATGAAGAATAAGCGCCTGGCCGTCAAGGGAAAATGCCCTGATTGCGGCACTGGCATGTATAGGATTTTAGGCAAAAAATAGCCTTACGCACCTTAAAGGAGGCAAGGTACTAATAGAAACAAAAAAGTTAGCACTCCGTATTGCAGCATTTGTTAAATCAAAAAAAGCGCAAAGGGTTGTCATTCTTGACATGCAGGCCGTTTCAAGCTTTTGCGATTATTTCGTTATCTTAAGCGGTGAGTCATTAAGGCAGGTAAACTCATTCGCCCAGGGTATAGAGGAAGATTTAGCGAAACTTAAGATAAAATCTCTCTCAAGGGTTTCACCTACCGATGGATCAGGGTGGGTGGTATTGGATTATGTATCTGTCGTTGTTCATATATTCTATAAGCCGATGAGAGAGTTTTATTCTTTAGAGCGCCTCTGGAGCGACGCCAGGCGCCTCAGGGTCCCTTCAAAAATTCCTATCGGTGAGTGAGATAAAAAAAAACGTTCAGGATTCCCTTGTTGAGCTGCTTAAGGCAGCATTAGAGGATTTAAAGTTATGCGGCTATTTAAAAGAGGATTTATACCTCGATTTTCCTACCGATAGCCGTTTCGGAGATTTTTCCACCAATATAGCGTTAAAATTAAGCAAGGAATTTAAAAAATCCCCCCGCGAAATCGCCGCAGCAATCATAGAATCGGTAAAACAAAATCTTACGAAGAGCAACTTAAATCGTTTTGTTTCTCAGATAAAGGCTGAGGGCGCAGGATTTATTAATTTCTACCTCGCGGATAAATACTTTTATGAAAAACTGCAGGAGCTTGTTACTAAAGGCCCTGATAGTTTAAGGCTTAATAAGGGTGCGGGAAAACCTGTCTTAATCGAATTTGTAAGCGCAAATCCTACAGGTTCTTTGTCTGTCGCGCACGCAAGGCAGGGAGCGGTTGGGGACTGCCTGGCAAATGTATTGGGATTCTTAGGTTTTAAAGTCAAAAGAGAATATTATTTAAATGACGAAGGAAACCAGATTAATATTCTAGGTGAGTCACTTGAGTTAAGAATGAGGCAGTTAAACGGCGAACAGATAGAGTTTCCTGAGGAATATTATCAGGGAGATTATATTTACGATATCGCAAAAGAAGCGCTAAAAGAAAAAATTAAAACAGTCCAATTAGGTGATTTTGCCGCAGGGTATATCCTTGAGATTATAAAAAAAGAGCTGGATGATTTCGGCATTAAATTTGATACCTGGTATTCGCAGAAAGAGCTTGGGAAAAGCGGCAAAATAGAAAATAGCCTACAGGCCCTAAAGAAAAAAGATTATCTGTATGAACAGGAAGGCGCGCTCTGGTTTAAATCTACTGCTTTCGGCGATGACAAAGATAGGGTGGTAAGAAAAAGCGACGGTACATATACTTACCTTGCCCCTGACATCGCCTACCATCAGGAAAAATACAGGAGGGGTTTTGAATGGCTGATAAATCTCTGGGGGCCTGATCATCACGGCTATATAGGCAGGATTAAATCATCTATTTTGGCATTTGGCCACAATCCCGAAACTCTTTCAATAATCGTTGTACAGCTAGCCACAATTTTTAGACAAGGTAAGCCTGTTTTGATGTCAACGCGCAAAGGCCAGTACATAACCCTAAGGGAGGTTTTAGATGAAGTTGGAAAAGACGCTTCCAGATTTTTCTTTCTAATGCGGCGCACCTCAAGCCACCTTGATTTTGATTTAGATGCAGCTAAGAAACAGACCTCTGAAAACCCCATTTTTTACGTGCAGTATGCGCACGCGCGTATCTGTAGTATTATTCGTTCAAGCGCCCTTAGCGTAAAAGAGACAATTGACCTTTCGGTGTTAAAAGAAAAAGAAGAGCTGGCTCTTATAAAAAAGGCCTTGCAGTTCTCTTCGATATTAAATATCTGCTACATGACCCTTGACCCTTATATGCTAACGGTTTATCTGCAGGAGCTTTCCGAAACATTCCATAAATTCTACGACCTGCACCGCGTTTTAGGCGAGGATAGTCTGCTTACGCAAGCGCGCCTTTGCCTTATCAGAGGGGTAAAAATAGTTTTAGCCACAGGACTTGATTTACTTGGGGTTTCAAAACCAGAGAAGATGTAAGTGAGGGCATAAGTTATGGAGTATAATATTAAAAATGTAACCGACATAACTTATTGCCCGAACTTATCCGCCAAAGATCTGTGGCGGACTCATTAATTATGCCCGGCCATAAAATACTAAAGATTGCCCCTGCCAATATCCATCTGCAGAATACCTTTAATAAAGAACTCGGCATATCCAAAGTCCTTGCGCAGGTTTTAGTCAACCGCGGAATAAGCAATATCAAAGAAGCGCAAAATTTCCTTAACCTAAACCTTGAACATCTGATTGACCCTTACACATTCACCGATATGCATAAGGCAGTCGGCTTGATAAAAAAGGCAAAAGAGAATAAGGAAAGAGTGATGGTTTTTGGGGACTATGATGTTGACGGAATTACCGCCCTGGCCTTACTCAAAGAAACTCTTTTGAAAGCAGGGCTTGAGGTTACGCATCATCTTCCGCATAGGATCAAGGAAGGTTACGGTTTAAACAAGGATATTTTAAATCTTGCTAAAGCTAAAAATGTAAAACTTTTGATTACTGTTGACTGCGGTACGGGCAATCATAAAGAAATAAATGAACTGCGTAGGAATAATATAGAGGTAATCGTAACCGACCATCATGAGCCGTCCGCAGCCGGTCCGGCTGCGGCATCGGCGATTATAAATCCTAAACTAAAGCACGCGGGTTATAAATTCCGCGATTTAGCCGGAGTAGGCGTGGCTTACAAATTATGCCAGGCGTTTTCAAATTCCTCACTTGAAGAAGAGCTGGACCTGGTTTCTTTAGGCACTATCGCAGATAACGTTGCGCTGTTGGGAGAAAACAGGATTATTGCCAGGGAGGGTTTGAAGAGGCTTCCCAAAACAAGGCGTGAAGGCTTGCGTGTTTTAATTGAAAACGCAGGGATACTGAATAAAAAATTTACCTCGACCTTTGTAAGTTTTGTCCTGGCACCCCGCATCAATGCCTGCGGCCGCATGGATACCGCTGAGATTTCGCTTAATTTACTTATGAGCGATTCTAAAGAAAAAGCGCAGGAGCTCGCAAAAATAGTCGAACAGCATAACCGCCAGCGCCAGAAAATAGAAAGTCGGATACTCCAAGAAGCAGAGGACCTGATAAACAGGGATATAAATTTTAAAGAGCATAAAGTAATCGTAATCGCAAAAGAGGATTGGCATCAAGGGGTGTTAGGTATTGTGGCCTCAAAAATAGCGGACAGGTTTTACCGGCCGGCTATAGTGATTTCTTTAAATGATGATTTGTGCAAGGGTTCTGGCCGCTCGATAAAGAATTTTAATCTTTTTAACGCGCTTCTGGAATGTAAAGAACATTTGAGTTCATTTGGCGGCCACTCTCATGCCGCAGGGCTTTTGATTGCCAAAGATAGCATCGATGAATTCAGGAAAAATATAAATAAGTTTGCCCATGAAAAATTAACCATTGAAGACCTGCTTCCGGGCCTTGATATTGATATGGAGATGCCTTTGGCGGATTTAACTCAGGAGATTGTTGCGCAGTTAGAGGGACTTGAGCCGTTTGGTAATGGTAATCCGGAGCCGCTTTTTTTTACAAGGAATTTAAAATTAAAGGGGGAGCCTCAAGGCTTAAGCCGCGAAACATTGAAATTCTGGGTTACGGACGGGAAGAATACTCTGCAGGCAATAGGTTTTGGCATGAGCGGTTTTAAACAAAGCTTAGAGAGTGCAAGTTCCTTTGATTTGGTTTATAGCCCTAAGATAGATAATTGGCGGGAGAGCCTAAGCTTGGTCCTTGAAATCAGGGATATTTTCTTTAAGTGAGGCCGCAACTTATGGAGCGATAGTGACATAAGTTGCTTGGCCGAACTTATCCCGAGTTACAGAGTTAATTATATTTAATAACGAGGGATTTTTAGGGGGCTTTTACGATTTCGCCTTTTTTGATGCACTTGGCGCAGACGTAGACTTTCTTCGGATGCCCCTTGATTAAGATGCGCATCTTCTGTAAATTGGGCAGGAATTTACGCATTGTCCAGCGGCTTATCTTGCTACCGGTTCCGCCTTTTGCCTTGTACTGGCCTTTGCGCGTTACAAGTTTACCCGTAAGTTCGCCTTTACCGCATATCGCACACTTTTTAAGCATTTTCAACCACTCCTTATTAGTTACATAAGTATACTTGAAAACTGGGTATTGTCAAGATAGAAATCGGCATTCGCTCGAAATCACGCTAGATTCATTTATTATTAATACAAGGAAATATGAATAAAGTCCTGGAAGGTTTAAATAAGGAACAGATAGAGGCGGTAACGCATAGGGAGGGGCCGCTTCTGATAATTGCTGGCGCTGGAACAGGTAAAACCGCTGTAATCACGCGCCGTATCTCCTGGTTATTTTTAGAAGGTTTGGCGAAGACCGATGAAATACTCGCTCTTACCTTTACTGATAAGGCAGCCAAAGAAATGCAGGAGCGCGTGGATGTCTTGCTTCCTTATGGCTATACCGATATCTGGATTTCAACCTTCCATGCCTTTGGCGACAGGATTCTTAGAGAAAACGCGCTTGTTGCCGGATTAAATCCTGATTTTAAGGTTTTGACCCAGTCAGAATCTGCGGTATTCTTTCGCGAGCATTTATTTGAATTCGATATATCTTACTTTAGGCCTTTATCCGACCCCACCCGTTTTATTGAAGAACTGATTTCTTTTTTTAGCCGCTGTAAAGATGAGGACATTTCTGCAAAAGAATATTTTAATTTTGCGCAAGGTTTTTCTCTTAAAGCCAAAGCCAGCCCTGATGATGCGGCTATGCAGGAGGAAGCAACAATACAAATGGAAGTAGCCCTTGCTTACGCAAAATATCAGGGGCTGCTTGCCAAAGAAGGGCTTCTGGATTTCGGAAACCAGTTTTATCTCACCCTGCAGTTGTTGCGGGAGCATCCGTTAATCCTGAAAAATTACCAGAAACAGTTTAAGTATATTTTAATTGATGAATTCCAGGATACTAATTTTGCGCAGTATCAACTGGCTCGGCTTCTATCCCAAGATAAACACAATATTACCGTGACCGGAGATGATGACCAATGTATTTATCGCTTCCGCGGAGCGGCTTACTCAAACCTGTTAAGTTTTACCGAGGATTTTCCGGACTTCAAAAAAATCAATATTGTGCGCAATTACCGCTCTACGCAGCAGATCCTGGACTCTGCATACCGGCTCATTCAGAATAATAACCCCGAGCGTTTTGAAATTAAGGCAAACATCGATAAACGCCTCATCGGAAATCCTAAAGTAGGCAAAGCCCCATGGCATTTGCACTTTGACACAAACTCAACCGAAGCGGATAATGTGGCAAAGATTATTAAAGAGAAGGTAAAAACGGAAGAGTTTAAATACCGCGATTTCGCCATACTTGTGCGCTCTAATTCTGATGCGGACACTTTTTTGCAGGCATTGAATATGCAGGGTATCCCCTGGCAGTTTAGCGGTAATCAGGGGCTTTACGCAAGGGAGGAGGTAAAACTATGCATTAATTTCCTGCGCGTGATAGCTAATCCTTCGGATTCCTTAAGCCTATATTATCTGGCAAGCTCTGAAATTTATCCGATAAACTTATCTGATTTAAGTTTGTGCACTCATTATGCAAGGCGTAGGAATAAAGCGTTATATTCCGTATTCAAGGAGATAGATAGCATCCCTGATTTAGCCAGTGTCGGAAATAAATCTAAGGAAGAAATAAAACATTTGCTTAATGATATAGAAAAATACCTGAAAGTTTCCCGCGAAGAAACAACCGGAAGGCTGCTTTATACTTTTCTTACTGGTTCCGGCTACTTAAAGAAGCTCACAAGTTTTGAGAATCTTGAAAATGAAACAAAAATCCAAAACCTTGCCAAGTTTTTTAACCATGTGCGGAACTTTGAGCTGGTGGCAAAAGAGGACCGGGTTATAAGTTTTGTAAATTATCTTAATCTTTTAATAGAAGCGGGTGATGATCCTCCGACAATAGAGGCGGATTTTGATACTGATGCCGTCAATGTCCTGACCATACATAAGGCAAAGGGTTTGGAATTTAGGGTTGTTTTTCTGGTTAGCTTAGTGCAGGGCCGTTTCCCCTGGCCAAGGCGCTCGCGCACAATAGAATTACCCGACGAGTTGATTAAGGAAGTACTGCCGACAGGGGATTTTCATCTTCAAGAAGAGCGCAGGCTTTTTTACGTTGGTATGACGCGCGCAAAAGAAGAATTATATTTGACAAGCGCTGAAGATTACGGGGGGAAGCGTCTTCGGCGCGTAAGCCAGTTTGTTTTTGAGGCCCTGGGCACGGATACAAAAGATAAAGAAAAGAAAAAAGCAAGCGCAATTGAGGCGATAGGGCGTTTTGCCCCGAAACAAGATTCACCTAAGAAAAAATCAGCGCATATACCGGAAGGCAAATTAATTTCCTTAAGCTATTATCAGATCGACGATTACCTGACCTGTCCTTTAAAATATAAATACGTAAATATTCTGCGTGTTCCGATTATGGAGCACCACACAGTTATCTACGGCCGCGCAATGCATGATGCCGTTAGCAAATACTACCAGTATAAGATCTCCGGGAGGAAGATGATGCCGGTAGATTTGCTTAACGCTTTTAGGGCTGCTTTTGATCCGCAGGGATTTCTTGATGCTAAACATCAGGACGAGCGCCTGCGGGTTGGGCAGGAGGCGCTGAGGAGGTTCTTTAATGATGAAGAGAAACGCGATTCTATCCCTAAGTTTATAGAGGAGCCTTTTAACTTTAAGTTGGATGATGTTAAAATCACCGGACGTTTTGACCGCATAGATGAAGAGCTGGATGGCGCTGTAATTATGGATTTTAAGACCTCTGAAATCAAAACCCAAAAAGATGCGGATAGGCGGGTAAAGGAGAGTAAACAGCTCCTGCTTTATTCGCTTGCCTATCAGAATATCTCAGGAGAGCTTCCCAAGCGCGTTGAGTTGTATTTCCTTGAATCCGGCATCATCGGCAGCACTGAAGTTGATGCAGATGATTTAGGGGAACTAAAAGAAAAGATAAAAGAGGTATCCGAGGGTATTCGAAGTGACAATTTTCAGGCAACACCTGTTTATATGGCCTGCACCTACTGTGCCTATAACCAGATCTGCCCCTTCGCGTTGGCGAAATAAGATCTGTGGCGGGGTTGTTTTTTTTAGTTGTGAGTTTTGAATGAAGAGTATAAAGATTGGAAGCAAAAATCATCCGTTATATAATTTTACTGGCTTTAGTTTTTATTAGGCCTTACACTTATGCTCAAGGAGATGTTATGTTAAAGAAAGCTACTTTTGCCGCAGGATGTTTCTGGGGAGTGGAGGCATCATTCAGGCAAGTTAAAGGCGTTGTCTCAGCGCGCGTTGGCTACAGCGGAGGACATTTCAAAAATCCTACTTATGAAGATGTCTGTTCTGATAAAACCGGACATGCCGAGGCAGTAGAAATTGAGTATGACCCGAAAAAAGTTTCTTATCAAGAGCTGCTGGATGTGTTTTGGCAGATACACGACCCAACTACCCTTAACCGACAAGGCCCTGATACCGGTTCGCAATACCGTTCAGTAATTTTTTATAATAATCCCCAACAGAAAGCCTTGGCTCTGGAATCAAAAGAGAAACTTCGGCAATCTAAAGTTTATAAAGCGCCTATCGTAACAGAAATCATCCCTGTCAAAGAATTTTATCCTGCGGAAGCATACCATCAACGTTATTACGAAAAACACGGGATAACGCGCGGATGCGCTTTTTCCCCTAAGCCTAAAAAAACAAACGCGCAGAAAATACCCATTAACCGATGAAATATATTTTGGCTATAGATCAGGGGACTACGGGGAGCAGGGCGTTTATATTTGACAGGCTCGGCCGTATTGTATCCAGCTCATATCGCGAACTCCTTCAGATTTATCCTACCGCCGGCTGGGTTGAACATGACCCTGATGAAATTTGGCGCTCCGTTGAATTTGTAACGAAAGAATCCTTATCCCGTAAGAATATCAAGCCAACCGATATCGCCGCTATTGGTATAACTAATCAGCGCGAAACAACAATTATCTGGGATAGAAAGAGCGGAGAACCTGTGCATAATGCCATCGTATGGCAGTGCAGGCGCAGCGCATCGCTATGCGATAAATTAAAGAAGGCCGGTTACACTGAAGTTTTTCACAGGAAAACCGGCCTTGTAATTGACCCCTATTTTTCCGGGACAAAAATAAGGTGGCTGCTCGATAATATAAACGGCTTGCGCACCCGCGCAGAAGCAGGAAGGATATGTTTTGGCACAGTGGATACCTGGCTTATCTGGAAACTAAGCGGAGGAAAAGTCCATGCCACAGACTATACAAACGCTTCGCGCACCCTGATATTTAATATTAAAGAAAAAAAATGGGATAGCCAGCTGCTTAAGATTTTAAAAATACCCGAGCAGATACTTCCGGGCGTAAATCCCTCGAGTTCTATATTGGCCGGAACGAAAAAAAATGTATGCGGGCTTATATCGGGTATTCCTATAGCCGGTGATGCCGGAGACCAGCAGGCCGCTCTTTTTGGCCAGGGTTGTTTTTCGGCCGGTGAAACAAAGAATACTTACGGTACCGGGTGTTTCCTTTTATTGAATACAGGCGCGAAATGCACACTCTCCAAAAAAGGCTTACTCACTACGCTTGCCTGCGATATAAAAGGTAATCCTTGTTACGCGCTGGAGGGCTCTGTTTTTATTACCGGCGCTGCTGTGCAGTGGTTAAGGGATGAATTAAAATTAATCAAGACCGCAGGTGAGAGCGAAAAATTGGCAAGAAAGGTTTCTGATACAGGTGGCGTATATTTTGTCCCTGCTTTTGTAGGGTTGGGCGCGCCTTACTGGGACTCAAGCGCGCGCGCAACTCTAACAGGCATTACGCGCGGGACAAGCCGTTTGCATATCATACGCGCAACCCTTGAAGCGATAGCCTATCAGGTAAAAGACCTGGTCAATATTATGCAAAAAGAAACGGGTGAAAATTTAAATTCACTGCGCGTTGACGGAGGAGCTTGCCGTAATAATTTTCTAATGCAGTTTCAGGCCGACATATTAAATCTAAGTATAATCCGCCCCAAAATAACCGAGACGACTGCTAAAGGCGCGGCAATGCTGGCGGGGTTAGCCGTAGGGTTCTGGAAGACGGCTTCAGAGCTAAAAAGGACCCTTCGCCAGGAAAAGATATTTGTTCCCCGGATGAAAACTACAATAAGGGCCAAGCTCTACGCGGGTTGGCTTAAAGCAGTACAGAAGGCAAGGTCGTGAAGCGCGACATAGGCAGGATAAGTTCAGAAAAATTTGATCTCCTTATTATTGGCGGGGGGATCAACGGTTGCGCAATCGCCCGCGATGCGTCGCTACGGGGGATGAAAACCGCGCTTATTGAAAAAAATGATTTTGCCTGCGGCGCAAGCGGAAAAACCACAAAACTCATTCACGGCGGAATACGCTACTTGGAGCAATTCAATTTCAAGCTCGTCTACGAAGCGCTCCATGAGAGGCAGATATTATTAAGGACAGCTTCGCATTTAGTCCATCCGCTTGAATTTATAATCCCGGTATATAAGAATGACCCGCGTTCTTTGTTGAAGATAAAAACAGGCGTTGCTATCTATGATTGGATGGCAGGCAAAGGCAATATTCGACGCAGCCGCTGGTTTAAAAAAAATGAATTGATTTCACTTGAGCATAATATTGACGCCCGGAATTTAAAGGGAGGGGTTAAATATTGCGATGCGCAGATGGATGATGTGCGGCTCTGCTTTGATAATGCTATCTCTGCGTATGAGGCAGGTTGCTGCCTGGCGAATAAAATTGAAGCAGCTGGGTTTATCAAAGAAATCGGAAAGATTGCCGGAGTAGAGGCATTGGATAAATTGACTGGAGAAAAATTCTCTATCCGGGCGAGTATTGTGGTCAATGCTACAGGCGCATGGTCAAATGCCATCGTTAAAATGGATGAGCCTAAAGCCCCGCCGATTACCCGGCCCACCAAAGGGATACATATTGTTTACAGAAAGCTGCCGCATGAGCGGGCAATTATTTTGTCTCACCGCTTTGATAAACGGATATTTTTCGTCATCCCTTGGCGAAATCTTTCGCTTCTCGGAACAACGGATACTGATTTTTCCGGTTCTGCTGATGAGGTCTATGCCTGTGCTGATGAAGTAGAATATTTGCTTGAGGAAACCCGCCGCATTTTCCCGGGTGAGAAGATAGACAGAAAAGGTATTATAACAACCTACGCAAGCTTGCGTCCGCTGGTAAATGTTGAAGGAAGGCTTACCTGGCAGGTGTCGCGCGAGCATTTAATAAAAGAATCCCGCGCTGGATTAATATCGGTTGTCGGAGGCAAATATACTACATACAGGCGCCTTGCAGAGCAGGTAGTCGATCTTGCGCTGCGAAAATTAGCGGATAGGAATTTTAAAAAATGCATTAGCGGATTAATCGGGCCGTCTTCTAGGTTCGAGAACAGCGCTTCCTTGCGTAGGTCAGTAGAGTACGCGGTAAAAGAGGAGATGGCAAATACACTTATAGACCTTTTGGTTAGAAGATTGCAACTTTCAAACACCCCTTCGCTTGGCCTTGACTGCCTCCAGGAATGTGCCAACATTATGGCCGGCCTTCTGGGCTGGAGCGATGCACAAAAAGATTCAGAAATGCGCGAATATAGAGAAGAAATCAGAAGGAATACCGATTTTTCCAATAATCCATGCCGTCATCTTAAATAGATTTGTACTATCCTCATTGATACATTACACTAACAGCTGGTCCCTGCCTGCCCTTGTATATTGCCTCGGGGTCCTGCCGTGGAAGTCTCCCCAAAAGCTGCGGTCTAGTTAGTCCTCGCTTTCGGGGATGCCCCTCTTCCACGTCACCCCTTCGGCTAAGTAAGTGTCATCTGTTAGTCAGCGGGTGGCTTGGTTTGATTCGAGTGAGCACGTAGGAGGCGCGAGCGGGCATGGATTGCCCGCTATAAAGTATCGGCAAGAGCGAGCGCCGACTTCCGAGCGCAGATTTTCCTCGCAGGGGAAAATCAAGCGTTGCTCACGAGAACAAGACAAGACAGGACCCGCTGCTGGCATACCTTAAACAGATTATTCTTGCCGCAGGCGCAATATTCGGATACAATAGAACAGTATGAAAAAGATAAATAAAATTATAATTTCAGGTTTGGCGATATTCCTTGTGATATTCATTGCCTCAAGTATATATATTGCTCTATATGGCAAAAAAATAGTTGAGAGCTCGATACAGCAGAACCTGAAGATGAAAGTCAGCATAGGAGGCATATCGCTAAGCATGCCCCTGTCTTTGCATCTTACCTCACTTGAAATAGGGGACTTGCTAAGGGCTAAAGAAATCTCAATGAGGCCCAGCATATTGGGAATTTTTGCCGGAAAACTTGTTCTTAGCGGAGTAACTATAATTAATCCTGTAATTAATCTTAAGCAGGCAGCTGATGGAAGCCTAAACCTTCCTAAGTTAGAGCAAAAAGAAAATCAACCCCCGCTTTACCTGACCGGTTTGGCCGTAAAGAACGGAAAAATTATATTTATCGATAATAAAATAACCCCCGATGGGTTTCAAATCGTAATAGATAAAATCGAAGCCAATATTTCAAAGGCCATGATTCCGCTGCAATCGCTTAATACTAAATTTAAAGTAACGGCTTCATTTGTAAGCCCCGGAAATAAAAGTGTGGGCAGCGCTTACATAAACGGATGGATTGACTTTGGCCTTAAGAGTATGGATGCCTTTTTCGAATTAAAAGGCATTGACGCAATTTACCTTCAGCCTTACTTAGGAGATCTTATCTCCAGCAGAAAACTTTTATCTGCAAAAGTTAATTTCTTAGCGCAGCTTAGCGCTAGAAACAATGATTTAACAATTGATTCTAACTTTCGGCTTTTTAATCTTGCATATGCTAAGGCTGAGGCTCTCAATGAGACAGAAGCGCCCAAAAAAGGAGAGGTATCGCAAGAAGCCCGGATGCCTAGCGTCGATGTCGTAAGGAATACGCTGGATTTATTTACTGACAAAGAGGGGAACTTAAGCCTTGAATTTAGCCTCAAAACAAAATTGGATAATCCGCAGATAAGTGTTTCGCAGCTAAAAAAAGCGATTATTGTGGCAGCGCTAAGTAATCTCATTAGCCAGAGCCCCGAATCAATTTTCGAAAAAGTAAATAAGAATATCGGTCAATTTGAGGAGATCGGCAA
>Ga0105164_10000444_pt1 | contig 29886 bp, 32 predicted proteins | sample VDWuncwatermetaG_FD_89674 | JGI IMG/M metagenome (GOLD analysis project Ga0105164, IMG submission 89674) | Wastewater microbial communities from Netherlands to study Microbial Dark Matter (Phase II) - VDW unchlorinated drinking water | ecosystem: Environmental > Aquatic > Freshwater > Drinking...
ACGCGCCACTGTGTTTTAGGATTTTTTTCTAGCGATTTTAAGCGTTGCTGTTGCGCGTCTTTGGACAAATGAAACCATAGCTTGATGATGAGTGCGCCCTCGTTGCTCAACATTGTTTCAAAATGATTGATGGCGTGGATGCTTTGATTTAATTGGCTGTTACGGGTTTTGCCTAAGCTGCGGGCTATGATGGGTGCGGTGTACCACGAGCCAAAAAATACGCCGATTTTGCCTTTCGGCGGCAGCGCGCGCCAGTACCGCCACATGGGCGGATGCTGGCGTTCTTCGTCGCTGTGTTCCGCCATCGCGTGTACTTCAATATGGCGCGGATCCATCCACTCGTTGAGCAGATTTACCGTCTCGCCTTTGCCCGCGCCATCCACGCCGCTAACCAAAATAATCACGGGGAATTTTGCCTGCTGCGCCAATTCAAATTGCGCGTTGAGCAAGCCTTCGCGCAAGGCGGGCAAGGCTTTTTCGTAAGCGGCTTTAGTGATGCGGTGACCTAATTCAGCAGATTCAAACATGATGTGCTCCTCGGTTTTAAGACAAGACCCAAAGGCTGTTGTAGGAGCTCGAATTTAGCATCGACTAAGTGGCAAGCCACAAGTCGTTGCTAAATTCGGCCTCCTACCAACCCATTTCATCCTACAAAGTTCAGTCCAGCATGTCGGGCGTAATGACTAAGCGCAACGTGGTCTGCGCCGAGTCGTCGCGTTCACGGCGGCTGAACCACCAGAGCCCGCCTTTTTTAATGCTCAATGAAGTTTCCGCGCTGCCTAACAGCAAGGCGGCAACTGCGCCTAGTGTGGGTTGGTGAGCGACGATGAGCACGCTGTCGTTGCCGTTCGGCCAACGCGCTGCCTGCAAAATTGCGTGCGCGGAAGCATTCGGTGCGAGGCTGTTGACCACGGTGAATTTATCGGTGAGCGCGCTGACCGTTTGTCGGGTGCGCGTCGCGGGACTGACCAAAATGCGCGTGTCGGCGGGCAAATGTTGTTGTAAAAACGCCGCCATTTTTTGTGCTTGCAGCTGACCTTTAGCCGTCAACTCCCTTGCCATATCAGGCGAATTATCTTCTGCCTCGGCGTGTCGCCATAAAATCAGTTCCATGTCGCGCTCCCATTCGTCGGTTCACTTGCTGCGGGTCAATTATTACAATTCACAAACATAAATATACTATATACACTGTTTGCTCGACATTATAAAAAAGGAAATAACATGACTGCTGCAAACCCTAAAATCGTTACACCTGTTGCAGATACAAGCAAAGCGGTAGCGACACCCAAAGTAAAAAAAGTTGCGCTTAAAAAAAATGTCACTAACAAATCCAGCGCAAAAGCGATTGTGAAATCAGCCGACAAAAAAGTGGCTGCGGTGAAGAAAGTTAAGAAAGCCGCTAAGCCAAAAGTGACGCGCGATAGCTTCACCATGCCAGAAGTTGAATATCAAAAAATCGCTGACATCAAAGTCGCGTGTGCTAAAGCAGGGATACCTGTGAAGAAGAGCGAAGTGTTGCGCGCGGGCTTGTTGATGTTGTCGTTGCTGGATATGGCGGAAATGAAAACCGTGTTTGGCAAGCTCGAAAAAATTGCCACGGGTCGCCCTAAAAAAGGCTAAACAGAACAGCGTTTTTTGCCACTAAAAAGCCCGTCATTCAAATCGAATGACGGGCTTTTTTATTGACCAATAAAACCTCGGCTTAACTGTTTCAGCAACTCATTTTGTGCATTGAGCGGCTTGCTGCGTGGGGCATGTTTGAGTTTGTAATCGCCCTCACTATTCATTTCCCAAGCGGCAATGTTGTCGCGCAAATAAATTTTGAGTCCTTCATCCAAGACACGTTTTTTGAGCTTGTTATCCAGTATTGGGAACGCCACTTCGATGCGGCGGAAAAAGTTTCGATCCATCCAATCGGCACTCGCCAAATACACGTCGTGGGCTAAGTCGTTGCGGAAATAATAGATGCGCGAATGTTCCAAAAAACGACCGATGATAGAACGCACGCGGATGTTTTCGGATAAGCCTTGCACACCCGGACGCAGTGCGCATACGCCGCGTATCAACAAGTCAATTTTCACCCCCGCTTGCGAGGCGGCATATAACGCCTCTATGGTTTCCGCTTCGAGCAGTGCGTTCATCTTGGCGATGATATGCGCGGGCTTGCCAGCGCGGGCGTGCGCGGTTTCGCGCTGTATCGCCGCGATGACTTGGTTGTGCAAACTAAACGGCGATTGCCATAGGTGATGCAGGGTGCGTGCTTTGCCTAGACTGGTGAGTTGCGCGAACACTTCATTTACGTCAGCACAGATTTGTTCATGGCAAGTAAACAAACCGAAATCGGTATAGAGCGTGGCGGTGCGCGGGTGATAGTTGCCTGTGCCTAAATGCGCATAGCGACGCAGCTTGCCGTCTTCGCGACGCACCACCATTAGCATCTTGGCGTGGGTCTTATGACCGACCACGCCATACACCACATGCGCGCCGACTTCTTCCAATTTGTTTGCCCAATTGATGTTGGCTTCTTCATCAAAACGTGCCAGCAACTCCACCACCACGGTGACTTCTTTGCCGCGTTTGGCGGCAGCAATGAGGGCTTCCATCAACGCCGAATCCGCGCCGGTGCGATACACGGTTTGTTTAATCGCCACCACTTGCGGATCGCTCGCGGCTTGCTGAATAAAATCAATCACCGGCTTAAACGATTGATACGGATGATGCAGTAGCACGTCGCCACGGCGAATCACCTTGAACATGTCCGAGCCCTTCTTTTGCAAGGTCGGCTGCACGCTTGGCGTAAACGCGGAAAACTTCAAATCGGCGCGATCGACCAAGCCTTGAATGTCCATCAAACGCACTAAATTGACTGGCCCTTGCACACGGAATGCGTCTGCGCCCGACAAGCCTAATTCTTTAAGCAACATGGTGGCGATGTGCGGCGAACAGTTGTCGGCAATCTCCAAGCGCACTGCATCACCAAAGTGCCGTTGCGGCAATTCACCTTGCAAACTCAAGCGTAGATTTTTAACTTCTTCATCATCGACAAACAAATTGCTGTTGCGCGTGACACGAAATTGAAAGCAGCCCAACACTTCCATGCCGCCAAATAATTCATCGACATGCGCGTGAATAACCGACGACAAAAATACAAAGCCGTGTTCGCAACCGCTGACTTCGGGCGGCATTGGAATGACACGCGGCAACACACGCGGAGCTTGCACAATGGCGCGTGCCGAATTACGCCCAAAGGCATCTTTGCCTTGCAGCTCCACGGCAAAATTCAAACTTTTATTTAATACGCGTGGAAACGGATGGGCGGGGTCTATACCGATAGGGGTCAATACCGGCATCACTTCGCGGAAAAAATAATCGCGCACCCAAATGCGCTGCGTCTCGTTCCAGTGGGTGCGGCGCAAAAATTTAATGCCCGCATCCGCCAAGGCGGGGGTGAGCTTGTTGTTGAATAACAGGTATTGGCGCGTGATGAGCTGATGTGCTTGCTCAGACAGCACGCTCAAAGTCTGCTGCGCGCTCATGCCATCTGCGCTTAAAGTCGTCACGCCCAGCTTCACCTGTTCTTTGAGCCCGGCCACGCGGATTTCAAAAAACTCATCGAGATTACTGCTGACGATGCACAAATACTTAAAGCGTTCGAGCAAAGGCAGCGCATCGTTTTCTGCCAAAGCGAGTACGCGACGATTGAACGCCAACAAACCGAGTTCGCGATTAAGAAAAAGTTGCGGGGCGGATTTTTTATTCAAGAAAAACTTTCGATGGGTTGGGTAGAGGGTAGTCACACCGAATTTGTGGGCGCTCGAATTTAGCAGCGACGGGTGGTTTACCAGTTAGTCCTGCATATGCAGAAGCCTGTCGAGCGATAGTTTTGCTGCGGCTATCACCCAACAAGTCGGTCTCCTACAACAGCGTTTCATGCGCCCAGCTCTGACGAAACCCAGAACCTGTAGGCGCGACCCGTCCTATTTAGCGGGGGTTACATAGCCTTGAATCGCATCGGTCGCACCACCGAAAAAATAGCTCTCCATTTGTGCGGCGAGATATTTGCGCGCGGCTAAATCAGCCAAATTCAAACGGTTTTCATTGACCAACATGGTTTGATGTTTGATCCAACCTTGCCAGGCTTCTTTAGAGACGCTTTCAAAAATGCGCTGACCTAACGGGCCTGGATAGGGCAGACGATCCAGACCTTCCGCCTCGCGCCCTAACTTCACACACTGTACGTTTCTTGCCATGTTGCTGACTCCTTAAGGGTTGAAAATTATAGCCAGCGATTATGACATTGAGATGACGGTTTTGTCTGATTCAAAATGTTTTGAGCGAGCCGTCATCTACGCGTCATAAAGCCTGCTCCACGCCTTTGATTAGAAAGGCGCGCTAACTATAGGGTCGCTATAATGCCGCCTCTTTTTGTTTGGGGTCGCTGCGATGTGGAAAATTCTGCTGGTCGTGTTGTTAGGAATGAATTCGGCTTATGCGGAAACGCCCGTCACATCTAGCTTACCGCCGCTGCATCTGGCTTTGTCTGCGGTGATGTTGGGCGAGCAGCAAGATGTCGTGGCGCGTTGGCAAAAGTATTTGGAAGTGCATTTGCAACGCCCTGTGGTGTTTGTGCAACGTCGTAGTTATCGCCAAACGATAGACGGTTTGGCAGATGGCAAACTGGATGCGGGCTGGATTTGTTCTGTGCCCCATTTGCGTTACCCGCGCGCACAACGCTTGTTGGCAGTGGGGGTGTGGCAGGGGCAGCCTTTGTATCGCTCTTATTTAATCGTGCCGAATAGCGATGTAACCACACAATCTTTGGCAGATTTACGCGGCAAAAATTTTGCCTATTCCGATCCCGAATCAAACTCTGGACATGTGTTTACAGAATCGGAAATTTTGGCTTTGGGTGAAGAACCTAAAACCTTTTTTAATAAGACGCTGTTTACTTATTCGCACAAGAAAAGTATCGCAGCAGTTGCCGATGGTTTGGTACAGGGCGCGAGTGTTGATGGCTATGTATATGCGCAAATGGCGCGCTTTTATCCTGCCGTTATCGCGCGCACGCGGGTGGTGAGTCAATCGCCCTCATTTGGCTTTCCACCCTTTGTAAGCGGCGCGCACTTGCCTGCGCAAGATGCACAAAAATTACGCGAAGTGTTGTTGGGAATGGATGGCGAGCCAGAAGGTCGCGCGCTGTTGGGTTATATGGGTTTGGATAAATTTATTGCTGGCGATGAAAAATTATTTGATGAGGTTGCCGCTGTGATGAAGAAAGTAGAGAGCCATGCGAAAAACATTCAATAAATTTTCTTTACGCGGCAAATTGCTGCTGCTGAGCGCGCTATTGATAGGCATATCGGGGGTATCTAGCGCGCTGTATGTGGCGCATCTCGCGTATCAAACGGCACGCACTGATTTGTCCAACGAGGCAGCTGCCTTGACGCAGTTGTATCAACGGGTGTTGCTCGATCCGTTACGTTTGGGCGATGAGTTTCGGGTCTATGAGTTAATCGTTGCGCCCTTTCAAGAAAACGAAGCACCGCTAGCGATGGTGAATGCTGGGCGCGAGTTGTCCAGTATTGTGTTGCTAGATGATGCGGGCACAGTGTTGGTGAGTTCGCACCCGCTGCTCTACCCACTTAACTCAACACTCCCTATAGCGAAAAATCTGTCTTTGCTCACGCAGCCTTACAACGCTGCGCAACAGCAATTTAGCATCCGCGATGAGCTGGTTATTGTCCAACCAGTAGGCGAAAGCGGTGTGAAATATGCCAACCTAGTGGTCACCTATTCTTTAACGGAGCTACAAGCGGCGGCGAATCGGCAGGTGTTACTCGCCTTGCTGTTAACGGGTCTATTGATGTTGCTGCTGATGGGCGTGACGGGCTGGTTAGTGACTTTAATCTGCCGCCCTATTGGCAGACTTAATCAAGACATGCACGATTTAGCCGCGCAGTACGATTTAACACTGAATCAAACGCTACGCAGCACACAAGATGAAGTGGTGCAATTGGCGGGGATTTTCGGGCAGCTAGCGACGCGGTTACAGGCGTACATTCAAGAACTGGGGCAGCGTGATGAAGAGCAACAAATTTATTTGCAGACCATTAGCTTGTTACAAGATGCCGTGGTGGAGTTCACTCCTGAAGGAGGATTGTTGCGCGCTTCAGATGCGTGGAGGGTGTTGACTGGCATTGTCGATTTGCAGCGTTGTTCAATCGAAAGCTGCGTGCATAACGAAGATGTGTATTTAGTGCTGGAGCAATTTAGCGGCTTGGTAAACGAGCAAAAGCAGCAAGTGACGTTGCGCTTTCGGCTCAATAGCAAAGCGAGTGGTGACGCTTATATTTGGGTGGAAGGACGCTTCGCCCCCGTACTCAAAAATGGTGCGGTGCATTCGATACGCGGGGTAGTGCGTGATATTTCCAGCTCCTATCTTAAAGAACGGCAAATTAGTCATATGGCGTTACACGACGCGCTGACCGACTTGCCCAATCGGGTGCTACTTGAAGACCGTATTGCCATGGCGATTCCGCGTGCTGAACGCAGCGGGATGCACGTTGCGCTGGGCTTTATCGACCTCGACCACTTTAAGCAAGTGAATGATAATTTTGGGCACAAAGTCGGCGACCGTTTATTGAAAGAAGTCACGCAGCGTTTGCAAACCGTGTTGCGTAGCTCGGATACGCTGTGTCGCTGGGGCGGCGATGAGTTTGTGATTTTGTGTCCCGACTTAAAATCTTTAGAAGATGCGCGTGAAATTAGCCACAAGTTGGCGCGGCTAACCCAAGAAAATATCGACATTGACGGCACCAATTTTCCCTTTACCTTTAGTGGCGGATTTGCGGTTTATCCAGACGATGCCAGCAACAGCGAAATGCTGTTATCACAAGCTGATCGCGCCATGTTTTATGCCAAGGCGCAAGGACGCAACAACATCCAATTTTTTAATGCGATTGCCCAGAAAGAACCAGGACGTAAATCGTTCTATATTCAAAGTCGCTTGGCGGCAGCGATTAAACGTAAAGAAATTAAAGCCTGGTTGCAGCCGCTGATTTGCGCCCAAACGGGTGCGGTAATCGGTGCGGAAGTGTTAGCGCGCTGGCATGAACCCGAACAAGGTTGGATACCGCCCTCGGTGTTTATCCCGATGGCGGAAAGCATGGGGCTAATCGACCAACTCGGACAATCGGTTTGGCAAGATTCACTTAAGGCATTGCCACTGTTGCCCGCCAATCACCGACTGTCGATTAACTTGTCCAAGCGACAATTATTTTCTAGCAACATCGTGCAGCAGTTCTGCGATGACCTTGCGCGCGCCAACATTAAGCCTAGCCAAATCATGTTAGAAATCACTGAAAGTGTGGCATTGTCGGATGTTGATTTTGCACGTGAACGCATTGCTGAATTAGACGCGTTGGGCTTTGGTATTGCGGTGGATGATTTTGGCGTAGGGCATTCATCGTTGGCGCAGTTACACGAGATTCCCGCTAACGAAATTAAACTCGACATTGCTTTTGTGAAACGCATTCATCTTAAAAATGGTCGCGCCATTGCCGATGCGATTATCTCGATTGCGCGCTCGTTAGAAATGGAATGTGTCGCCGAAGGTGTGGAAGATGCGGCAACCGCGCAATTACTAACTGAGATGGGCGTGGATACTTTGCAGGGCTATTACTTTTCTAAAGCCTTGCCCATGGAGGAGTATTTGGTGTGGCTAATGCAGCGTGAGCTTAACGTGCCGCTGGCGGACTAAAGCCACCGAGTTTGGGCTTGTTGTGGCTGTCTAGCAGCTGATAAAACGGGGGGCTGACCAACTCGGTTGAGGCACTATTGACAGGGGCGACACGCTGCAAAATATCGTAATACATACGGATATTTTCAACCAAAATCACCGCCTCACCACCGCGCGCATAACCGTGTTTGAGCTGCTCATGGTGCGTCGCTTGATTCAATTTGGGCATCCATTGTTTCACTTCCGCCCAGTGGTCGGGGTTCATACCCATTCTTTGCGTCAGTACGCGCGCATCTTCTAAATGCCCGAAACCTTGGTTATAAGCGGCGAGTGCCATCCAAGTGCGATCAGGTTCAGCAATGCCCACAGGGAGGCGATCGCGCAGTGCCGCTAAATAACGCGCACCCGCCAAAATACTGTCGCGCGCATCTAAACGATTCGCCACGTTCAGTTGGTCGGCGGTTTCTTCGGTGAGCATCATCATGCCGCGCACATTGGTGAACGAGGTGGCGAGCGGATTCCAGTGCGACTCTTGATAGGCGAGTGCTGCGAGGAGCTGCCAATCAAAACCCGTCCAGTGCGCCGCCTCCGCAAATAACTTTTGATAGCGCGGCAAGCTGCGGTCGATTTGCTCGATAAAGGTGGCGGCATCCACGGGCGATAGGCGTTGATTAAATCCGTAGTAGCGATCCAATAAATTATTCAGCCTGCCATCGTTTTTTAGCAGCGCAAAAAATTGCGCTGCTTGCGCGCGTAACGCGGCATCGCTATCCGTGCCAAAGCCCCACGCTAATTGGCTAGCGGCAATTAGCGGAAAATTGTTATCCAGCAAATTATCGTAAAAATTACTGGCTAGCGCGTACTGCTCTTCATTCGCCAGCGTGGCGGCTAATTGATTGCTCGCTACTTCATCGAGCAAGTCTTCGACATCCCCAGTGCGGCGCGTTTGCCAAGTTAGTTTGGGTGAGCTTAATTTCAGTTGTTGCAACACTTTGTGCTGCGCCGAACCTTCTATCACCACAATATGCAGCAAGTTCAAATCACTCAAATTGTGCGGGCGCGCCAGCTCGCTATTCACCACCACCTGCTCCGCCACGCTGGCAAAACTGGGCGCAAATATCAGCCCCAAACCAGCTTCGTTGCTGCGCAAACTGAACGCCGCAAGGTGCGCGTGATGTTCAGCTAATTCATCTGCAACTTGGGCGGGCGTGACGGGAATGACTTTGAGCGTGGTGTGTAAATGCGCAGCAAATAACACCGCTAATTGATGGTTGAATTGGCTGTCGTTGTTGTCTTGCGCGGCATCTTCCAACACCACCAATTCACCCGCCTGCCAGTCTGCTAAAGGCTTGCTGGCAGGGGCGTGGCAGCCGGATAACAACATCGTCCATGCCAGTGCAGCGGCGATGCTGGCCATGCGGCGATACGGGGTACGCAGTTTTTTCATCGCAACAGTTCTCACGAGTAGCGTCCTTGCTGGTAGAATGCGCGCCGCATCTGGAGAGGTGGCAGAGTGGTCGAATGTACCTGACTCGAAATCAGGCATACCGCAAGGTATCGAGGGTTCGAATCCCTCCCTCTCCGCCAATTAAAAAAGGACATCCGCAAGGGTGTCTTTTTTTATCGTGCTCGGCAAAATCAATCGGCAGCCTCGGCCATGCTGGGTTGAAAAAGTTGCGCGTTGTTGCGCCCATTCTGCTTGGCACGATACATGGCAAGGTCAGCGTGTTTAGACAGGGTAAATTCATCCTTGCCATGTTCAGGATAGCAGGCGATACCTAGGCTGCTGCCGATTTGCACGGTGTGTGCACCCAACTCAAACGGCTGTTGCAGTGCGTGCAAAATTTTCTCTGCAATGCTGAGTGCATCGGTCGATGCGTTGTGTAATGCGGGCAAAATCACCACAAACTCGTCGCCGCCCAAGCGCGCCACAGTGTCTGATTCGCGTACCGCGTCGAGCAAACGAAGTGCGACGGCTTTAAGCAGCAAATCACCTACGCCATGCCCCAAAGTGTCATTGACGGGTTTGAATTTATCCAAATCGAGATAAATGAGCGCGCCTTTTAGTTGATAGCGTTTTGCTTGTATCAACATGTGTGCCAAGCGGTCATGGAACATGGCGCGATTGGGTAAGCCCGTCAAATTATCATGGTGGGCAAGATGCTTATATTGTTCTTTTAAGCGTTCAATTTCGTTGCGCTGAGCGCGCTCATCCAGCAACATTTCTTCAATGCCGATTAGTAGGGAATTGCTGTCGCGGATGACGCGATTGAGCTCAAGTGAGCTGTGCGCAACAGTCGCGATGCGCTCGGAACTGCCTGGCACGATATTGTGTAGTTGCTGCGCATAGGCGTGGATTGGGCGGGTGATATAGCGCGATACCGCGAACCAAATAATCAAGCTAGGTAATATCAATAATGCCAACAACCCCAATGCCACTTGTCCCGCATAGTGCACCGCACGCGTTTCGATGATGCCGTTATCGACGCGCGTTTCTAGATTGCCGATGAAATCAGTGCTCGAAAAAGGCGATAGCAGAGCGTGCTGCAACGTGATGGGGCAAACACTTAAGTCGTTATATTTGCTGCGACTTAAATGCAGACCTTCGTTGCTGGAGAGACTAACTTCGCAAACTGCTTCGTCACGCATTAGCCCTTTGATGACATCATCGGCAATCTCGGCGTTGCTGCTGTAGCTAGCAATGGCGGCGGAATACTCGACCGCATCCATCAGTTGCCGAATATGTTGCTCACTCTCGCTTAATTTATTTTGGTAGCTAATCACAAACACCAACAGCAAAGTACCGCCACCGATGATGGCGGTACTTCCTAATACAATCCACATTAAGCGGGCTTGCAGGGTGAGTGCTTGCAGCATCTTCATTCGCCGATAGTCATCAAGGGCTGCACGCTAGGCGTGACCTCATTTTTATCGACGTAGCCTAACGCATCTTGATTTTTGCCGACTGCGCGCAACATGGCTTTTTGGTCGGGCAGTAACCGGGGGGGATTGGTTTGTCCAGTGAACGACATGCGCGCCCAGTAGGCATTGATTTGCGCTAAATTTTTGCCCGTCAATAAACGATAGAAGCGTTCGCGAATTTCTGGATTACCTTGGTAATCAACTGGCTGCGGAAACGTGCCATTGGTCAACACGGTTAATTTACCCATATAAATATCCACCACTTGCTTGCGCGTCAGCGTGGCGTAATCGCCATCGTGATTGGCAATAATGGCAATCGCCGGCTGAGCGGCAACGACCTCGCCGCTCAGCAGCAGCATGGCTAAAAGTAGTGTGCGCATGATTAAAATATCCTGTCGTAAGCGAGCGTTAAGAGGGTGGCGTTGCCATATTTAGGCAGCCAGTTAACCCCGCCGCGATCGCGTTGATGGTCGATTTGTGCTTTGACATCGCTTTGTGGTGACAAGAAATAACGCGTGGTGAGCGACTGATTGAGGTGGCTTTCTTGGCCTTGCGGATCACCGCCTTGCGCGATTACTGCTTGCCCATGATATTCGGCAACATTGCCGCTGACTTCCCAGTTATTGAAGCGACGCGTCACGCCCAAACGATTCGCGTGGTCTTTGAAATTCGCGCCGGGACGGTCGATATACAACAGCTCAGTTCGTACCAGCCAGTTTGCAAAGTCCGCGCTGAAGGCGGCGGTATAAATTTTTTGTTGGGTACGCAGTCCGTGCAGAAAAGCCTCCGGGCTGGCAACTAAGCGTTGCGTAGCCGCATCCCACACGCCATTGATATTTTGCCGCTCAGTGTCCGATTGAATGTATGACAGGCGGGTTTCAAACCAATCGCGCGTTAGCTGCACATTGGTGCCCAGAATGTTGTTCCACTGCACATTGGTTTGCGAGGCTTGGCCGTTGTACACCTGCCAGTAGCCGCTATCTTTGACTCGTTCGTTGCCCGCCAACGCCCCCGTCAACACATCCCAATCGCCCACTTGCGTGCGATGTTGCACGCTGATGCCGTTGTAATTGACCGCTTCCCAGCCATACATTTGCGGCGGCAAATGCGTCCAAGGCAAGGCAAAGCCGATGTCTTGACTGTCTGAGTAATAAAAAATCGGCAAGCGTTTGCGCCCGATTTGTAGCGTGGTTGCTTCGTTGAGTTGATAACTGCCGTACAGCCATTCCAAATTGATATTACCGTTTAGACTGCCGCGTGCGACCGCTTGTGCGGTTAGAGAAAAATTGGGGTTGGGCAAGGTCATCGTGCCTTGCAAGCCGAGCTTAGATTCAGGCGCAAATTGCAGTCCCGCGTTGCCATCGTAAATGGCGTTTTGCGCATAGTCGGCAACTAAGCATGGGCAGTTTTTATCCAGCACTGCGCCGCGTGTGCCACTCATCATGTGACCGACTCCCAGCGTTAGGAAGCCTGAGCCCGTAAAAGAAAAATCGCCTATTTGTTCTACCGCTACTGCATTGAGCGGGAATAAGGCGACGTAAGAACACGACAATAAAACTGTGCGTAGCAAAGCCATAAATGCTCCTGATTAAGTTGTTATTCTTTTGGTAATTTTTTGTGGCGCGCAGCATTTTACTATCAGGCATAATTTTTATGCAAAAAAAGGGGGCTTACGCCCCCTTGTTCAAACTTTCACAAACCCCTGCTTAATTGTAGTCAGGGAAATTAGGAATGTTGACGGTGTCCGAATCAAACACGCCTTTAGCGGCTTGCGTGTGGCAGGCATTACACATGCTCAACGACTTCACGTCTTTGTTATCTTTAATCATCTTGGCAGGAATTTCTTCATGCACCCGTTTGATGTAACGCAGCTCAGTAATACGCAATGGAGCTTGACCGCTGTTAGCGATTTTGCGCGCACGTTTGTACCAAGATTTTTCCGCCGCATTGTTGGTCGCGTAATCGAGTACGCGCTCTAAGGTTGCCGCATCCATTTCCGCGTTGTCGCCAAAGTGATTTTTCAGTGCCGTAGCGTTCAACAATTTTTCCCATGACGCGCTCGGCAACAAGCCTGCTGGATAGGCGAAATGGCATTCGCCACATTCTTTCGCATAGGTTTTATCCGTCACAGCTTTGACGTTTTTCATGCGTTCCAAACTTAACAGCCAGTCTGCGGTGGTTTCGCCTGCAAACGCTGTGTTAGCCAAAAATAATGCACTGCTCAACAGCGCGATGATTTTGAATTTTTTTAACATTTAGCTTCTCCTTACCAAGTCAATTTAACGGCAACCGCCATTGCTACACCGCCCAATTCGGCAATCCCCGCGTGGCTCACTGGCACGCTTGAATTGGCGGATTTATTGACTGCATACATCATCATCAACGCGCCCGCTGTGCCTAACATGGCGTGCAAGTTGTCTGGGTCAGTAAAGCCGTCTTCCATATGGAAGTCATCCCAATGATCAATCAAACCCGAAGTCACGGTTGCTGCCGCCATAAACGCGGCGGCCTTAGCCAGCTTGGCGTGCGCGCCATTGGTTTGACGTGGTTGAACAGGTTGATTAGCGCAAGCAGCCCCCTCACATCCCTCGCCTGGGGCACTAAAAGCCGTCGCAGCAACTAACGCCAGTGTCGTCCAGCCCATGTATTGATGCAGCTTGTCGCCCGACATCCATGGCTCAGAAAATTCTGCCTTAGGGGCGGCGGTGGTCACGCCAGTCGGTAGTGTGTCGTTAGACGCGAGCATAAAAGATTTAGGGCTGGCCGTCGCAGCAGGCAGACTCAAATCAAGTGCGCTATCCGCAGCAAATGCGGTGTTGCAAGCCAAAGCGAAGCAAAGGCTCGCTACAATTTTCTTGTAGGGGTGATTGCGTTTCATGGAAAGTCCTTAAAGTTAAAAAAATAATACTGATAAAAACTGGCAGGGTGGCGCACCACCCTCTAGCGGTTATAGAGATAGGCAAACGCAGCCGCAGCGATGACTAATGCCGCGCCTAACCATGCGTAAGCCTGTGTGATGCCTTGCTGCGCTGAGCCTTGTTTGCGTCCAGTAATCATGGCGCGCACCAAGTTCTCTTTATGCAAAAAACTACTCATCGCCACACCGACTAAATGCCCCGCAATCACCACCAACATGCCGTTGGTAAGATAAGCGTGAATATCGACCACGCTGTCCGCGACATCATCTTGTAGCAACATCACGCCCGTCACGCCCAGCCCAATTCCCATGCCCAGCAACAACCAAATCGCGATGCTGCCAATGGGGTTGTGACCAACAAAATGTTGCGCATTATTTTGCAACAACGAGCGCACATAAGTGATGACAGTGCTAGGGTGAAAAATAAACGAGCTAAAGCGCGCGTGCTTAGTGCCAACGAAGCCCCACACCAAACGGAAGGCAATCAGACCAAACAAAATAAAGCCCAGCGTGACGTGTATCTCGCGGGTTTTTTCGGAATCAGCAGTGAGATATGCGCCCAAAAACGACAAGGCTTGCAGCCAATGAAACACCCGCGTTGGCACGTCCCACACTAGAATTTTTTTAGTCATGGCGGTTTAGTGTGCTGAATGTTTATGGCTGGAATGCGCTGCTGCGGGTGCGGCAACAGGCGCAGCTTCAACAGGCTTGGCAACAGGTGCAGGTGCTGCGGCAACAGGCTGACCGACTGCCAACAAATACGTCATCACGTCACCTTGTTCTTGCGCAGTACATTCGCGATCCAGCACGTCGTTGCAATTACGCTTAAACCATTTCGCGACTTTTTTCGGCTCAGTAAAACGCTCTTCGTTTGCCTTAGGCGCCATCGGTTTAATGACTTTTTCGGTCTTAGCATGTTTGCCCGAATTCATTGGATTGTCGGTATGGCAAGACGAGCAACTCCATTCGCCGCCATGCTTCGCTTTGAAAAAAGTTTCGCCACGCGCAGCAGAAAAACCTTGAAAGCCAGCGGTGGTAGCGGCTTCAGCTTTGATACCAGCAAGAATTTCAGCGGGCGTTTCGGCAAATGCGTTACTCACTAAAGCGGTAAAGCAAAATAAAGCGATGAGAGTGCGTAACATGATGAATTCCTAAAAATAAAAAAAGCCGCGCATTTTACGGGAGAAAAGTTTTTTCGCAGCTCAAAAATATGACCGTTTATCGGCTGATAAACGGTCATAAAGTTGCCGTAAAACGCACTGCGCGTACTAGACCATTATTGTGCCGACCAGTTCACAGCACCCGTGAAATAAGTTGCCAGCACAATCAAACCGAAAGCGATGCGGTACCAAGCAAAGGCAGTAAAGTCATGGCGGCTGATGTAACGCAGCAACGCGCGTACCGCGAAAAAAGCACTGATGAATGAGGCAACCGAGCCGACCAAAAAGATGCCCATGTCCTCGGTATGAAAATCGTGGCGGTATTTCACCACTTCATACAGCGTCGCCATGGTGATGGTCGGAATCGCCAAAAAGAAAGAAAACTCTGTGGCGGCTTTGCGTGACAAACCAAAAAACAAGCCGCCAATGATGGTCGCACCAGAGCGCGAAGTGCCTGGTATCAACGCCAAGGCTTGTGCCAAGCCCATTTTCAACGCATCCCGCCAGTGCATATCTTCAACGCTTCCTATCGTCACCACATGCTGGCGTTTTTCAGCCCACAGGATAATCAAGCCGCCAACAATGAATGCCAAAGCAACAGGAATCGGCGCGAACAAATGCGCTTTGATGGCTTTGCCAAACAGTAAGCCAAGTATCGCCAGCGGCAAAAATGCGATGAATAAATTAAACGTGAAGCGTTGCGCCGCTTCCTGTTTTTGCATCAAGCCTGACGACACCGAAGCTAGCTTGGCGCGATATTCCCAGCACACCGCGAGGATGGCGGCGAACTGAATGACAATCTCAAATACCTTGCCGCGCTCGTCATTAAAGTTGAGCAAATCGCCGACTAAAATTAAATGCCCAGTGGAGGACACGGGCAAAAATTCGGTGAGGCCTTCGACGATGCCTAAAATAGCGGCTTTGAGTAATAAAATAATATCCATTTTAATTTTGGTGAGTGGTGAGTAGGGAAGTCGTCAGTGCTAGGCGCGCGACGCGTTGATTGATGGCGATGCGCTGCTCATCGGTAATTGTTGGCCAGGCAATAATTTCGTCAAACGTGCGCTTGCAACTGCGACATACGTCGTCGCCTAACACCGTGCTGCAATGACCTGTACACGGGCTGGCGGCGGTAATTTGCGGAGGAAACTCAACCGACATGTTTACGATTTGCTGTAAAGCTGGCTGCCTTTTTTCACGAACTCAATCGCTTTTAGCTCCATACCTTTATTCAGCGCATCGGCTTCCGCGATGCCTTCTTTAGCGGCGAAGTCGCGCACGTCTTGGGAGATTTTCATCGAGCAGAAATGCGGACCGCACATGGAGCAAAAATGCGCGATTTTGGAGGATTCTTTAGGCAAGGTTTCGTCGTGAAATTCACGCGCACGATCGGGGTCTAAGCCTAAGTTAAATTGGTCATCCCAACGGAATTCAAAACGCGCTTTAGACAAAGCGTTGTCGCGCACTTGCGCACCCGGATGACCCTTCGCTAAGTCGGCGGCATGAGCGGCGATTTTGTAAGTAATGATGCCTTCTTTTACGTCAGCTTTATTCGGCAAACCCAAGTGTTCTTTAGGCGTGACATAGCACAACATCGCCGTGCCGAACCAACCTATCATCGCCGCGCCAATCGCGGACGTGATGTGATCGTAGCCGGGGGCAATGTCCATGGTCAGCGGGCCCAGGGTATAAAACGGTGCTTCTTTACACCACTTCAGTTGCAAATCCATGTTCTCTTTAATCAGGTGCATCGGCACATGGCCTGGCCCTTCTATCATCACTTGCACATCATGTTTCCATGCGATGTCGGTGAGCTCGCCCAAGGTCTTGAGTTCGCCTAATTGCGCTTCGTCATTGGCATCGTAAATCGAGCCCGGACGCAGACCATCGCCTAAGCTAAAGGTCACGTCATACGCTTTCATAATTTCGCAAATGTCCTCGAAATGGGTGTAGAGGAAATTTTCTTGGTGATGCGCCAAACACCACTTCGCCATAATAGAACCGCCGCGCGACACAATGCCGGTCATGCGATTCGCGGTCATCGGCACATAGCGCAACAACACGCCCGCGTGAATGGTGAAATAGTCCACGCCCTGTTCCGCTTGCTCAATCAGCGTGTCGCGGAAAATTTCCCACGTCAGGTCTTCGGCTTTGCCGTTCACTTTTTCGAGGGCTTGATAAATCGGCACTGTGCCAATTGGCACAGGCGAATTGCGGATAATCCATTCGCGGGTTTCGTGGATGTTTTTACCCGTCGATAAATCCATCACCGTATCGCCGCCCCAACGGATTGCCCACGTCATTTTTTCGACTTCTTCTTGGATGCTAGAACCCAGCGCGGAATTACCGATGTTGGCGTTAATTTTTACCAAGAAATTGCGCCCGATGATCATCGGTTCAAGTTCGGGATGATTGATGTTGGCGGTAATCACCGCACGACCTGCGGCAACCTCAGAACGCACAAACTCAGGCGTAATTTCTTTTGGCATGGCTTTGCCAAAATTCTCACCTTCGTGTTGTTTGCGCATCATCGCGGACATTTGTTCGGCAACTTTTTGATTCTCACGAATCGCGATGTATTCCATTTCGGGGGTGATGATGCCCTGACGCGCATAGTGCATTTGCGAGACGTTTTTGCCCGCCTTAGCGCGACGTGGGGCGCGGCTCAAATTAAAGCGCATATCCGCGAGCGCAGAATCATCCAAGCGTTGCCGACCATAAGCGGAAGTCATGCCGTCCAATTGCTCGGTGTCGCCGCGTTCAGTAATCCAGCCTTCGCGCATCGCCGCCAAGCCCGATTGAATATCAATTTTTACCGCAGGGTCGGTGTATGGACCTGAGCAGTCATACACATAAACTGGCGGATTGATTTCAGCGCCCATGCTGGCAGGGGTTTCGGCTTGCGAAATTTCGCGCATCGGCACTTGAATATCAGGACGCGAACCTTGCACATAAATTTTGCGCGAGTTTGGCAAAGGCTTAATCGCCGCCTCATCAACGTGAGCGGCAGTAGCTAAAAATTGGGGGTTGGCGTTCATTGTGTGATGCTCCAAGAAATAAAAATGGGGAGCATCTTTTTAAGAATGCTTCCCTACGACGGCATAATCCGTACAGGTTCAAAGGGTGTTTCTCACTGCTCCGTTGGACTGGGCAGACCCCTAGCGAGGGCGCAACTTACTGGAAAGACGCGCTTAAGGCAAGTTTGCTGGTTCGACCTGCGCGGTAATTTTGATGCTCAAGGTTTGTTGCGTTGCAATCACATTCAGCAAGCGGTCGATGTTGGGGTGCTTACCCGGATGCAGCTTAGCATCGTGACTATGTTCGGCATACATCGCTACGCCTTCTTGTGCCGCCGCGACGCTCACGCCACCAAATTTTTTGGCTAAATGTTGATACAGTTTGAGTGAACCCAAACTGCCAGCTTTGTTTTCAATCAATCCCGCGCTGCTGCCATCAGCATGAAATAAAGCAATACTGGCAAGGTGTTCGGCACTATCTAAGGCGGCAAGAATGTCGTTAAATTTTTTCATCGGAACGGCGGTGGTTATTTTTGAGGGGCGCGACGATAGCAGATTTTTAGATGCCGAAAAGCAAAAAACTTCCCCGCGAAATTGTTAAGCAATCAGCCGCAACCATTCCTCTATTTCCCCCGAAACTTTCCCACGCTTGCGTTAAGTATAGGAATGCGCGTAGAATCCGCGCCCTTTTACTCAAAACAAGTGGGCTTTGCCAGTCTGTTTTGATGATAAGACCCTTGTGGTTTGTGCTTTGCTTCTTTAATTTTAGGTAGGTTTGTCATGGTTATTATTCGTCTTTCTCGCGGTGGTTCTAAAAATCGTCCTTTCTTCAATGTTGTGGTCGCTGACTCACGCAATCGTCGCGATGGTCGTTTCATCGAGCGTATTGGTTTTTACAATTCAATCGCCACTGAAAAGCAAGAAGCCTTGCGTTTAGATTTGGCACGCGTGACTCACTGGCAAAGCAAAGGCGCGCAATTGAGCGACGCAGTAGCTAAGTTGGTTAAGCGCGCGGCTGCGACTGCTGTCGCCGCTTAAAGAAGCAACCGCGATGGCGACCAACCCTATGGTTATCATGGGGCGCGTCGCGTCAGCACATGGCATAAAAGGCTGGATTAAAGTCCAGCCTTTTACTGAGTATCACGACAGTCTCGCGGATTTTCCCACTTGGTGGATAAGTGCTAGCGAAGGTAATCCGTGGCAAGAAGTGAAAGTATTGCAGTGCGAAGTGCACCACAAAACCTTAGCCGCCTTGCTGCCGAATTGCCCAGATCGCAACGCCTCCGAAAAGCTAAAAGGTTGGCTGATAGGCGTGCCACGCGATCAATTGCCTGAGCAAGCCGCTGACGAGTATTACTGGTCGGATTTAATCGGTGTCAGCGTGATTAACCAAGCGGGTGAGAACTTAGGTTTAGTCGAGCAACTGTTGGAAACAGGCGCGAATCAAGTGTTGATGGTGCAAGGCGCAAGCGGACAGATTTTGATTCCATTTGTCGCTAGTGCGATTAAGCACGTGGACATCAAAAACAAGACCATTAAGGTCGATTGGGCGGCGGATTATCTCAAGTGATTTTTGATGTCGTCACGCTGTTTCCTGAAATGTTCGACGCGCTCACGCAATATGGCATTACGCGCCGCGCCATAGAGCAACAACGCTTTGCTTTGCGGACGTGGAATCCACGTGATTTTACGACCGACAAATATCGCACCATAGACGATCGACCTTATGGCGGCGGGCCGGGCATGGTGATGTTGGGCGAACCGCTGGGTGCAGCAATAAACGCGGCTAAACAACGCCAAGCCGCAGCGGGAGTGAGCAAAAGTCGCGTGGTGTATTTGTCACCGCAAGGTCGGCAGCTTAGTCAAGCTGTGGTTAAAGAATTAGTAGCACAGCCCGAACAAGGGCTGATTTTATTGGCAGGTCGTTACGAAGGCATAGATGAACGCCTAATCCGCCAGTATGTAGATGAAGAGATTTCCATTGGCGACTATGTGTTGTCTGGTGGTGAATTAGCGGCGATGGTGTTGGTGGATAGTTTGGTGCGGCAATTGCCCGGCGTGTTGGGCGATGCCGAATCCGCCGAACAAGATTCATTTGCGGATGGTCTATTGGACTGCCCGCACTACACCCGCCCCGAAGTGTTTAATGGTGAAGCCGTGCCCCTGGTGTTGTTGTCTGGCAATCATGCAGACATCAAACGCTGGCGGCTTCAGCAGTCGTTGGGCAGAACGTGGTTGCGCCGCCCTGATTTATTAGCAAAGCGCAATCTAACTAAAGAGGAATCTCGGCTTCTGACCCTGTTTCAGAAGGAACAAGATTCCGATAAAAAGGAGTAGTAAATTGAATCTGATTGATATTTTGGAACAAGAAGAAATCGCACGTTTGGCTAAAACCATTCCTGCGTTCGCACCTGGCGACACCGTTATTGTTAGCGTCAACGTAGTCGAAGGTGAACGCAAACGCGTACAGGCTTTTGAAGGCGTAGTGATTGCAAAACGTAACCGTGGTCTGAATTCAGGCTTTATCGTACGTAAAATTTCTTCAGGCGAAGGCGTGGAACGTACCTTCCAAACTTACTCACCGATCATCGCTTCTATCGAAGTGAAACGTCGCGGTGCGGTACGTCGTGCCAAGTTGTACTACTTGCGTGAACGCTCAGGTAAGTCAGCACGTATCAAAGAGAAGCTGGCAGTACGCGCGTAATCGCGATAGGTTTTTCGGTACGACAAAAACGGGAGCTACGGCTCCCGTTTTTTATTGTCTGTTGCGTTATCATCCGCGCCTTATGAAATATCAAGCCATCCTTGCTAGCCCTTTTGCCATGCTCGCTATTCGTTGTAATGACGTGGCTTTGCAGGGTTTGGATTTTTTGCCTTTAAGTGTTGCGCCACAGACCGCAACGAATGAGCTTGCCGAAAAAGTGTGCGCGCAATTGCGTAATTATTTGCGTCATCCCGACACGGTATTCGATGTGCCACTTGCACCACATGGCACAGCTCATCAGCAAAAAGTTTGGCGTGCTTTGCTGGAAATTCCACGCGGCGAGACTCGCCAATATGGCGAGCTGACAAAAGAGCTGGGCTCGGCTGCGCAAGCGGTCGGGCAAGCCTGCGGCGCGAACCCGATTGCGCTGATTATTCCCTGTCATCGCGTGGTCAGTAAAACGGGCTTGGGCGGCTTTATGCGTCATGCAAATGGTGATGAATTGAATATCAAACGCTGGTTGTTGCAGCATGAAAATGCGTTATGAAATTTTCTTACGCTGACCTCTTTTATTCCGTTCGCCCTGAGCCTGTCGAAGGGTGGTTCGACAAGCTCACCACGAACGGCTTGTGTAGATGAATAACGCCGCTCTCCTAGACAAATTTTTCGACGCGCTGTGGCTGGAAGATGGCTTGTCGCGCAACACGCTGGATAGCTATCGGCGTGACTTAACTAAATGCGCCGACTGGCTGCACGCCTTTAACGGCAAGGCTTTGCTGGATGCCAGCCACGCCGATATACAAGCCTATCTCGCGCATTTATTTCAGCAGCAACACGCCAAATCCAGCTCCACTAGCCGCACCCTGTCGAGCTTAAAACGCCTGTTTCGCTATCTGTTGCGCGAAGGAAAAATCAGCGTCGATCCGACCTTGCAAATTGATACGCCCAAGCTGCCACGCAATTTACCTAAGAGCCTGACGGAGGCTGAAGTTGAAGCGATTTTGAACGCACCTAACACGCAAATGCCGTTAGGTTTGCGCGACCGCACCATGCTGGAAGTGCTGTATGCGACTGGCTTGCGCGTCTCCGAACTGGTGAATTTATTGGTTACCGAAGTGGACTTGAATGGCGGTTTTGTGCGCGTGTTGGGCAAAGGCAACAAAGTCCGCGTGGTGCCGTTAGGCGAAGTTGCGCTGGACTGGCTGACGCGCTATCTCGCCGATAGTCGTCCTGTGTTGCTAGGTGCAAAAAGTTGCGACGCGATGTTCATCACCAATCGACGCGATGCCATGACGCGGCAAATGTTTTGGTACTTAATCAAAAAACACGCGCGGGCAGGCGGCGTGCAATCGCCCTTATCTCCGCACACTTTGCGCCACGCGTTCGCTACGCATTTGCTCAATCACGGCGCGGATTTGCGCGTGGTGCAAATGCTGCTAGGTCACACCGATATTTCCACCACGCAAATCTATACCCACGTGGCGCGTCAACGCATGAAAGAGCTGCATCACCAGCATCATCCGCGCGGATAAAATTTTGCGTATTGAGATTTTTAGCGTGCCTGAAGCGCGCTACTATGCGCAACCTCGTCGCCCTCACTAGGAGTCCGCCATGCAAAATTATGTGCTGCCGTTGCAGTCTTTGGGTCTCGCCGACATCGCGCAAGTCGGTGGGAAAAATGCTTCGCTGGGCGAGATGATTCAACATTTGGCGACAACGGGCGTACTCGTGCCGGGTGGTTTCGCCACCACCGCAAGCGCGTACCAAGAATTTTTAGACGACAGCGGTTTGTCTGTTCGTATCGCGCAAACGCTGGCAACACTGGATGTGGATGACGTGCTGGCACTCGCCGCAGCGGGTGCGGCAATACGCGGCCAGATTATCAATACGCCTTTGCCCGCCGCGCTGGAGCAAGCGATACGCCATCACTATGCGCAACTAGCAGTGGACGGCGAGGGTAGCTTTGCAGTGCGCTCTTCGGCGACGGCTGAAGATTTGCCCGATGCGTCTTTTGCGGGGCAGCAGGAAACTTTTCTCAACATCCACGGCATCGACAACATTCTCCACGCCATCCATGAAGTATTTGCTTCGCTGTATAACGACCGCGCCATTTCCTACCGTGCCCACACCGGCTATCACGACAGCAGCGTAGCTTTGTCGGCAGGCGTGCAACGCATGGTACGCACCGACACAGGTGCGGCGGGCGTGATGTTTACGCTGGATACCGAGTCAGGATTTCGCGATGCGGTGTTTATTACTTCGTCTTACGGATTAGGCGAAATGGTGGTGCAAGGATCGGTTAATCCCGATGAATTTTATGTGCACAAACCGCAACTCGCGGCAGGTTTTCCCGCTTTAATTCGACGCAGTTTGGGTTCTAAACAACAGCGCATGGTATTGGGCAGCGAGCGTGCCGCTGGGCGTTCCACGCGCATCGAAGCCGTGCCAGAAAGTTTGCGTAAACAGTTTTCTTTAAGCGACGCGGAAGTGTTAGCTCTGGCAAAACACGCGATGGCGATTGAGCAACATTACGGTCGCCCGATGGACATCGAGTGGGGCAAAGATGGCGTGGATGGCAAGCTGTACATTTTGCAGGCGCGACCTGAGACCGTGCAATCGCAAGGCGCGCACCACAACAGCCAGTTCGTGCTGCAACAAAGCGGTGAAATTTTGCTTGAGGGTCGCGCTATCGGGCAAAAAATCGGCGCGGGTAGGGTGCGACGGGTTAATAACATTAGCGAGATGCACACCGTGCAAGTGGGCGATGTGCTGGTCACCGACATGACCGACCCCAACTGGGAGCCGGTGATGAAAAAGGCCGCCGCCATTATCACCAATCGCGGTGGTCGCACCTGTCATGCCGCCATCATCGCGCGCGAGTTGGGCATCCCCGCCATCGTAGGTACAGGCAACGCCACCCAAGTGTTAAATGAGAACGAATTGGTCACCGCCTCCTGTGCGGCGGGCGACACGGGTTACGTCTATCGCGGCCGTTTGAATTTCACCGAACAGCAGCTCGATAACGCGCCGCTGCCTGAGCTGTCGGTTAAGCTGATGCTCAATGTGGGCAACCCCGCGCTGGCGTTCGAGTTCGCAGCGTTGCCCTGCGCCGGTATCGGCTTGGCGCGCTTGGAATTCGTCATCAATAATCTCATCGGTATCCACCCCAAAGCGGTGTTGGAATACCACACACTACCTAGCCCGCTGCGCGCGCAAGTGCTGGCTAAAAGCAGCGGCTATGCCGACCCGGTGAGTTTCTATGTGGACAAACTCGGCGAGGGAATTTCGACCTTGGCTGCGGCTTTTTGGCCGCGCCCCGTCATCGTGCGCATGTCCGATTTCAAGTCCAACGAATACCGCAAATTACTGGGTGGCGAGCTGTACGAACCGCTGGAAGAAAATCCTATGATTGGTTTTCGTGGCGCGGGGCGTTACGTTGCGGCAAATTTTCGCGACTGTTTTGTGCTCGAATGTCGCGCCATGAAAAAAGTGCGCGACGAGCTGGGTTACAAAAATGTCGAGGTGATGATTCCGTTTGTGCGCACCGTCGGCGAGGCGCGCGAGGTAGTAGAAATGCTTGCTGCGCAAGGCTTACGTCGAGGTGAAAACGGCTTGCGTTTAATTATGATGTGCGAGATTCCCTCGAATGCACTGCTCGCCGAAGAATTTCTACAATACTTCGACGGTTTCTCAATCGGCTCGAACGATTTAACCCAACTCACACTAGGCTTGGATAGAGATTCCAGCTTGGTTGCGGATAGATTCGACGAGCGCGACCCCGCCGTGAAAGCCTTGCTGAGCATGGCGATTAACACCTGCAACAGATTGAACAAATACGTCGGCATTTGCGGACAAGGTCCGTCCGATCATTTCGATTTCGCGCAATGGCTGGTGCAACAAGGCATACAAACGATGTCACTGAATCCCGATAGCTTGTTAGAAACTTGGCGTAAATTGGCTGCAAGCTCATCACGCTAAGTTAAAATCGGGCTATGCACACTCCTCGTCATGCCTTAGTCAAAAAGCCGTCACCGCGTTTATCGTTATGGCTGCTGTTGGTCTATTTTTTATTCATTGTGTACGCCAGTTTGTCGCCCTTCACGGGTTGGCGCGAGACTGCTTTTAGTTTCAATGAGGTACTGCAACAACCGCTCTGGCAAACCTATACCGCCTTCGACGCACTGCTCAATATCATTTCTTATATCCCGCTAGGTTTGTTGCTGGGCTTGACCTTTCGGGCGCAACTGAGTGCGCTGGCAAACTTGTTAGTAGCGTGTTTTTTAGGGCTGACGCTGTCCACTAGCATGGAATTTTTGCAGATGTATTTGCCCAGTCGCACCAGTTCAAATTTAGATTTACTCACCAACGTGAGCGGCACATTGTTAGGCGCGTTATTGGCACTCGGCTTCATCCGTTCGACACGCGTGTACGACGCACTGACGCACTGGCGCGATGCTACTTTTCGGCATGGCACAGCGATTGACTTTGGCTTGGCGTTACTCGCTTTATGGATGTTCGGACAATGCAATCCGAGCTTGCCAATGTTGGGCAATGTGTTTATCAGCGCACTGGAACATCAACCCTTTGCCGCGATTAAAGCGAGTCCGTTTGATGGCTGGGAAAGCCTTGCCGTACTACTCAATTTATTGATGTTAGGCAGCTTGCTACTGACGCTGTTGCGTAACAAAAATCAGGTCATTCTCATTTTATTAGCGGTGCTAGGCAGCGTTGCCTTGCTGAAATTTATCACCGCTGCGGTGTTGCTAAAATCTTCCGCAATGTTGCTGTGGGTCAACAGCGAAGCTGTGCTAGGCATCCTGTTGGGCAGTATGTTGTTGGTGGCGATGCGCGCACTCAATGCGCTCGTGTTGGCGCGAGTCGCCGCACTCATCAGCCTCGCCTATTTGCTAGTTGCGCACGGCATCTTAGACAGCGGCACACCCGCCGCCGCAATGTCGATTTATCACTGGCATTACGGGCATCTACTCAACTACAACGGACTGGCGCAAACCATCACGCTGGTTTTTCCCGTCTTATTACTGCTACATTTGTGGCGAGTGCGCCCAGCCTAAATTTTTCATTCACACCCGAAAGTTGCCATGAGTCATTTTGATAAACATATTTTTTTCTGCACCAACCAGCGCGCCAATGGCGATAGCTGTTGCAATAACTTCGGTGCGCAAAAGCTGCGCGATTACGTTAAAGACAAAGTTAAACAGCTAGCCATTTCCAACGCCGAGAATCGCATCCGCATCAATTCGGCAGGCTGTTTAGATCGCTGCGACGAAGGCCCTGTATTGGTGATTTATCCCGAAGGTACGTGGTACACCTTCGTCGATGAAAGCGATTTAGACGAAATTATTAGCGAGCATTTGCAACACGGCCGCATCGTCGCGAGGCTAGCAATCTAATGGCAAGCGTTGAGAAAGTTTATTTTTCAGGAGAGGCTGGGCAGCTCGCAGGGGTGTTGCATTTACCCGATGAAAAGCCGCTCGCGCTGGCGTTAATCGCCCATCCGCTGCCGACCATGGGCGGCACCATGGAACACAAAATCGTCACCACTTTAGCGCGCGGCTTTGTCGAATTAGGCTACGCCGCGTTGCGCTTTAATTTTCGCGGCGTGGGTGAAAGTGCGGGGGAATACGACCAAGGCAATGGCGAAATGAATGACGCGATTGCTGCCGCTGAATTTTTACGCGCGCGTTATCCCGACCTAGATTTACTGTGCGCAGGATTTTCTTTCGGCGGCTATGTACAAGCGCGGGCGGCAGCGGTAATTAAACCTACGCGGCTAGTGTTAATTGCCCCTGCGGTCGGACGTTTTGCCATGCCCGATGTGGCAGCAAACACTTTAGTGATACACGGCGACGAAGACGAAGTGGTGGCATTTAGTGCGGCATTGGCATGGGCAAAACCGCAACAACTACCCATCCTCGTGTTGCCCGGCGCAGGGCATTTTTTCCACGGCCGTATGGTGCAACTCAAGCAACTGGTCATGCAGCAAGTGCGCTGCGCCGCCTAATTACTGCGCTTGATAAACGACTTCACCCGCTAACAGTGTGTAACGCACTTGACCTTGCATTTCGTAGCCGTTGAACGGGGTGTTTTTACCTTGGCTTTTCAGTGCGCTAGCTTGCACGCGCCAGCTTGCATCTACATCAAAAATACACACATCAGCATGTGCACCGATAGATAGATGCCCCATCGCTATTCCTAATAGCTGCGCGGGTTGCAGGGTGATGCGTGCCAATGCCTCTAGTAATGGAACGCCTGCTTGCGCCGCCCATTTCAAGGTTAGCGGCAACAGTAATTCCAAACCCGTCGCGCCCGCCTCGGCATCGCTAAACGGTGATAATTTTGCGTCTTCATCGACGGGCGTGTGGTCGGAACAAATCGCGTCTATCGTGCCGTCGCGTAAGCCTGCGCGCAGTGCGTCGCGGTCGCGCAAGCTGCGCAGCGGCGGGATTAAATGGCAATTCGCATCAAAAAAGCCAATGTCCATTTCGGACAAATGCAGATGATTCATCGCCACATCGCAGCTCACTTTGATGCCTTGAGATTTCGCCGCGCGTATCAGTTCCACGCCCGCCGCACTAGAAATTCGGCAAATATGTAGGGCTACACTGGTGTCTTTTGCCAAGGTCAGCATGGTCGCCAGCGCGATGGTTTCAGCACTCACGGGTATGCCTGCCAAACCGCAGCGCGTCGCGACTATGCCGTCATGCGCCACGCCATTTTTCGCCAGAAAACTATCTTGCGGACGCAGCCAAACCGAATAACCCATGGTTGCGGCGTACTGCATGGCGCGCAGCAGCACGCGCGTGTCAGTGAGCGGCGCATCGGCTTGGCTAAAGGCTTTGCAGCCTGCTTCGGTCAGCTCAATCATCTCGGTCAGCTCGATGCCTTGCAAACCATAAGTCAGCGCACCGATGGGAAACACCCGTGCCAAATTCAAATTGCGCGCGCGATGTTTGAGCATTTCGACTAAGCCAGGTTCGTCCAAGGCGGGGTCAGTGTCGGGCGGACAGGCAAGGCTGGTCACGCCGCCCGCCGCCGCTGCGTTCATTTCTGATTCCAATGTTGCCTTGTATTCAAAACCTGGCTCACGCAGCCGCGCCGCGATGTCGATAAGACCTGGCATCACGCACAAGCCTGTTGCGTCTATCACTTGATCGGCGACAAAGCCTTGCGGAGCAAGCCCTACAGCGGCAATACGGCGATTAACAATGTACACATCGCGCAGCCCATCAAGCTGATTTTTAGGGTCGATGACGCGACCATTTTTGATATGAATGTTCATCGTTTACTCCCGCCTACCAAGGTTGCCATCACCGCCATGCGCACCGCGATGCCAAAGGTCACTTGCGACAAAATCACTGACTGTGCGCCATCGGCGACGCGCGAGTCGATTTCCACGCCGCGATTCATCGGCCCCGGATGCATCACAATCGCATCCGCTTTGGCGTACGCCAGCTTCTCTTCGGTCAATCCGTAATTCTTAAAATACTCTTGCGCAGAAGGCAATGCCGCGCCTTGCATCCGCTCGTTTTGCAAGCGCAACATCAAAATCACATCGACATCTTTCAGACCTTCTGCCATGTCGTGAAACACGCGTACGCCTAAGTTTTCTACCATGGTGGGCAACAGCGTTTTCGGTGCAATCACGCGCACTTCTGGCACGCCTAAAGTAGTCAGCGCGTGGATCTGCGAACGTGCCACACGCGAATGCAAAATGTCGCCGACGATTGCCACGCGCAGGTTGTGAAAATCTTTTTTGTAATGGCGGATGGTGTACATATCCAGCAAGGCTTGCGTGGGATGCGCATGGCGACCATCACCGGCATTGATGACATGAATTTCGGGCGCGACATGCTGTGCAATAAAGTGCGCCGCGCCGCTGGAAGCGTGGCGCACCACAAACATATCGGCATGCATCGCGCATAAATTATCGACCGTATCGAGCAGCGTTTCGCCCTTGCTGGTGCTGGACGAACCGATGTTCAAGTTCACCACGTCGGCGGACAATTTTTTCGCCGCGATTTCAAACGTAGTGCGCGTGCGCGTGCTGTTTTCAAAGAACACGTTGAACACCGATTTACCTTGCAGCAGCGGCACTTTTTTAATGTCTTTGCTGGAATTTTCGTCGAGAAAAGTCGCGGCGGTATCGAGAATTTCACGCACGATACGCGCGGGCAAGCCCTCGGTGGTGAGCAAATGTTGCAGCCCGCCGTCACGATTTAATTGTGGATTATTCATACTGATATTCCTGCTGTAGGTTCATCAAAATAGGCTTGCAAAATTTGTTGCGCAGCATATTGGTCGAGCACCGCTTTTTGTTTGCGACCGCGTATGCCAAGTTGGTTTAACGCACTGCTTGCCGCCGCCGAAGTGTAGCGTTCATCGACCAAAATCACGGGTAAATTAAACCGCCCTTTTAGGCGGTTAGCGAAACGGCGAGACAACGCGGTCAACTCATGCGGCGTGCCATCTTCATTACACGGCAGCCCGACAATTAAGCCGCTCGGCTGCCAATTTTTTATCAGCTCGGCAATCTGCGCGAAGCGTGTTTCGGTTTTTTCTGCATCTATCGTGGCAAGCGGTTCGGCGTTGCTTAATAAAGTATTCCCTTTAGCGATGCCGATGCGGCGCGTGCCAAAATCGAAGGCAAGGAGCGTGCCAGTTAAATCAGGATTGAAGATTTGAGGATTACCCAGCAATGCGTCAGGCATGTCCCGCGTCTTCCACCAAGGCGGCGTAATCAACACCCAGCAATGCCATTGCGGCGGCAAGGCGTTCTTCTGGTGGCAGCTCAAACAAAATGTGTTCGCTGGCGGGTACGGTGAGCCAAGTATTTTCGGCAATTTCGTGTTCCAACTGCCCAGGCTCCCAGCCTGCGTAGCCCAAGCTAATCAAGACATTGCGCGGGCCTGTGCCTGCACCAATCGCTTCTAAAATATCTTTAGAAGTGGTGAGTGCCATGCTGCTGCTGATACGCAACGTCGATTGCCATTGTTGCTGCGTGTCATGTAATACAAAGCCGCGTTCGGTTTGCACTGGACCGCCGAAGTGCACGGGTAACTGCTCAAGATCGGGATGATGTAAAGGAATGCTGATTTGCTCGAACATGTCCGCGTAAGTGATGCTGGTGGGACGATTGACGACGATGCCGAGCGCGCCGTTTTCGTTGTGCTCGCACACGAAAGTCAATGTGCCTGCAAAAACGCCTTCCTGCATAGCAGGCATGGCAATTAAAAAGTGATTGGTAAGATTAAGTTCATTCATATTCGCATTGTAGCTTTAGCCGCTAAGCCGCACAATTATGCATTTTGAAAAGTTGTTGTTAGTGCTAAGTCCTAGCTGTTCGTTGAACAGCGCGCGTCCCGACTCACCACTCACCACTCACCACTCACCACTCACCACTCACCACT